>Ga0207646_10000739_pt1 | contig 42473 bp, 34 predicted proteins | sample KBSK5502metaG_FD_184343 | JGI IMG/M metagenome (GOLD analysis project Ga0207646, IMG submission 184343) | Corn, switchgrass and miscanthus rhizosphere microbial communities from Kellogg Biological Station, Michigan, USA - KBS K5-50-2 metaG... | ecosystem: Host-associated > Plants > Roots >... | reverse complement strand
CGCCATCTGCTCGGCGGTGCGGCGGCCTGGAGCGAAGTTCTGTGCCCGGTGCGGGGCGAATCTCAAGCTCCCGGCTGCGGAGAATCTGCATGCCCGCCCCCACTTCGTCGCGATCTCACCGGCCGGCAAGGAGCGGATCGCCTATATTCTCAACCGCCACGAGATTCTCGTCGGCCGGACCCTCAACAACGGTTTCGTCATCGATCACCCGTCAGTCTCCAAACGACATGCCCGCGTCGTGGCCGAGAGCGATAATTACACGCTCTACGATCTGGGCAGCAGCAACGGCACGTTCGTCAACGGCAAGCGCGTCTCCGAGGCCAAGCTTCAAGACGGGTGTGAGGTGCGCTTCGGGCGGGCCAATTTTGTCTACCGTGCGCCAGTCACCAGTCGAGTAAACCTGAGCCCTTAAGCGGTTTCTGGACTCCCCGATTTAGTCTTTTGTCTATACGGCTTGGTATACTTGGATTTTAGCGGTTCCCAACCGTCTTCCCTTTCACCTGCGCAAACATTCTCGCGACAGAGCTTACAAGCTGATCGATGCCTTTCTCTCCTGTGGCCTGAAAAATGCTTCTATCAGGGGTAGGGTTTGAAATTCAATGAGAGTGGCTTGATTGAGAAGGAGGCTTATGAAATTCGAGAGGCTCAAAAAGTATGCGTATTCGTTAGCTATCGCGGTCGTCCTGGTGATGTCTGCTGGCATCGCCAGTACTTCTCTCGTCCAGGCGCAGGGGAGATACCGAGATTATGACCGCTGGGAAGATAGGCAGGAAAGACGTGACCGTTGGGAAGACAGGCGGGAGAGACGTGAGGAGTGGCGTGAACGAGAGCTGATGCGGGAACGCGCAGAGCGAGAACGGTTGCGCCGGGAGCGTGAGGACTATGGGTACGGCACCTATGGCAACAATGGCTACTATGGCGGGAACTCGGCTTACAATAATGAAGTGCGGAAGGGCTACAGTGACGGGTTCAATCGAGGGCAGGAGGATGCTCGTGACCGCAGGTCCTTCAATCCGAATAACTCCAGCCATTATCGGAATGGCAACTCTGCCTACCGCGATGGATTCCGTCAAGGCTACAACCAGGGTTACCGCCAGTATTCCGGCTACCGCAGATGGTAATCGGCTGGCGAAGACTGAAGTCGGATCTTTCCAAAGCTACTGAGCGTAGCGCTTCAAATTAACCCGATGGTTCCTTGAAGCCGCCGGCTTTCACCGGCGGCTTCATTGTTGCTCACCTCTTGACAGTTCGCTTCTCCATCGACCGTCGCAGGTCATCCTTCAAGGTGCGCCGTCAACCCTTGCTTGCTTCCTCGCCAGGCGTGTTATATCATCCCACGCATCGGATTGGTATCTGCTAGTTTTCTTAAGCCACCTCGGCCACGCAACCAGCAGTAACCTACCCTGTGAGGTGCCCCATGCTTCCCAAGCTACAAATTGTGTGTGCGTGTCTACTTTTCTGCCTTTGCCTCGCTGCTGCACCATTCGTTTCCGCCGATGACCTTGATCGCATCGTCTTTGAAGGCGTCGTCACTGACGCGACGGGCGGGATGCTTCCTGGCGCCCGCGTGACGGCGCGAAACTCGGCCACCGGCCAAGAACGCTCAATCTTGACCGATAAAGAGGGGCGTTATCGTCTCGCTTCACTCACGCCCGGCGCCTACGAACTTCGCGCCGAGTTGACCGGGTTCGGCACGCTCCGCTATCAAGGCGTGAGCGCCACGGCCGGGATGACTGTCCGCCGCGACTTCGGCCTCGAGGTCGCCCAGGTCCAGGCAGAGATGACGGTCGAAGCCAGCAACAATCAAGTACTGGTGGATCCGTCGCGGACCGTGGTCGGCGGAACCCTCACGCGGCCACAGATTGATGAACTGCCCATCGAGAGCCGCAACGTCTTCGACCTCATTTTCACGCTCCCTGGCGTCGCGCCTGAAGCGCTGAGCCTGCGCAATCTGGCCGAGGGAGAGACGAAAGACCGGTTTCGCTCGACGCCGGAGGAGGCAGGTATTTTTGCGCTCAATGGCGGGCTTCCCTTCTCGAACAACTTGACCATCGAAGGACTCGATAACAACGACGACCGCGCGGCGCGCGAGCGCTTCACGCCGTCCGCCGATGCCGTCGAAGAGTTTCAAGTCATCACCAACCAATTCTCGTCCGAATACGGGCGCGCTTCCGGCGGGCGCATCAACCTGCGGCTCCGCGGCGGGTCGAACCAGATTCGCGGGCGCGGCTTCTATTACTTTAGAGATGAAAGCCTGAATGCCAATTCCTTCACCCGCAACTCGGACCCGACACGCGGGTTTCGGTTGCCGTTCCAAGATAACAATCTCGGCGGCAGCCTCGGCGGGCCGATCATCCGCGACCGGGCTTTCTTCTTCGCGGCCTATGAGTATGACAACATCTACGACCACGCCGACATCGCGGCCCTCTTGCCCGTCGCCACCAATGCCGTCTTCCCGCTGCCGCCGTCGAACGGGGTTAACTTGGGGAGTAACGCCGTGGATAAGAACGGCAAACCGGTGGTGGTCAACGGCGGGGCGGCGGTCGGGCTTTACGACGTGCAAGTGACCACACCGAAGGTGGCGCAAACGATCCAGGCACGGAGCGATCTGAATCTTGGATCACGACATAATTCTTTTGCGCTCGTCACGCTGGCGCGAAACCGTGATGAGCGCTCCTTCCCCGGCGGCCGGCGCACGCTCGACACGCTGCGTCGCACCGGCCGCAATAGCGAAGCCTTCGCCTTCGCCGACAACTTCGTCATCTCGCCGCAGTCGGTCAGCACAGCCCGCTTTCAATTCTCCCGCCTCACGCCCGCCGATGCGCCGCCGAATGCGAATCCCGTCGTCATCATCGATATCGATGACCCGCGCGACGTGATCGGGAACCCTAATGCGAACCCGCTCACGCGGGCCGGAACACTCGTGGCCGGGTCGAGCACCACAAGCGGCACCGACAGGCGTGAGGATCGTTACCAGATGCAAGAGACGCTCAGCCACGTGCGGGCCGGGCACACGCTGCGCATCGGCGCTGATCTGCAAGCGATTCGTTCACGCTTCGTCGATCTGGCGGACGCGACCGGCACTTTCAACTTCGCCTCGCCCGCTGATTTCCTGATCAACAAGCCCTCGCGCTACCGCCATCGCTTCAATACTGAATCGGAATTACACAACACCTACCTCGGATTATTTGTTCAAGACGATTGGCGCATCCGGCCCAACCTCACGCTGGCTTTCGGTCTCAGGTGGGATAACGAAACGATCCTCGATGATCGCAACAATGTTGGCCCGCGCCTCTCGGTCGCGTGGGACCCGTTCAAGAGCGGTAAGACCGTGGTGCGCGCCGGCTACGGCATCTTCTACAATCGCGCCTTGCTGCGGACCCTTGATGATTTCATCCTCACTTCTAACAAGCTCCTCGTTGACACTGACAATGCAGCAGCCAAATCACTGCTCACCGACCTCCAGTTCCCGCACGTCGTCGCCGCGGGTGACCCGCGCGTCGCGCAAGCCGGCGTACGCGAGTCCGGCTTCGTGCGGCGCCTCAGTCGCGACTTTCGGATTCCCGAGAGCTATCAAGCGGCATTAGGGATTGAGCGCGAACTCGGCCGCGGCTTCAAGGTCGAAGTCAACTACGTCTTCAATCGCGGGCTGCATCTGTGGCGAGAGTCAAACGCCAATGCGGCGCGGCTCCCGGCCGGCTTCCGCGATTTCACGGCTTATCTGCTCTCGCGTGAATTTGCCAACGCGCTCGACCCGGTGACCAAACAGCGGCCGATTTCGAGCGTGGGGAATTCCGATTTCGTGCGCTTCAACCTGAGCGAGACCAGCAGTCAGACGATCAAGGAAGGCAACAAGTCGATTGTGATTTTCGGCTTGAACAACCAATCGACCAGCAACAGCTCAAGCTCCATCAAAGCAGCGCTCGCCGCCATTCGCGAGCTGCGGCCCGACCCGCTCCTGACTCAGGTCGAAGAGTTGCAATCGCGGGGCAACAGCTTCTATCACGGCGTGAGCTTCGAGCTTCAGCGCCGCTTCACTGCGCGGGGATTTCTGCGTGCGGCCTACACGCTGAGCAAGCTGATCGATGACGGCATCGTCAACACCTCATCGCCGCTCGTCGTCGGCGACTTCGGCCGCGAGCGCAGCCGGAGCTTGCTCGATGCCCGCCACCGCTTCGCCCTCAGCGGCACCTATCAATTCCCCGCGGCGCTCGGCCGCATCGATCTGGCCGGCACCCTCAACGTCAGTTCCTCGACCCCCTTCAACCTCGGAGCCAACGGCAACGACCGCAATTTGGATGACGTCAATAATGACCGGCCGAACTTCAGCGGCGACCTCGGCGCCATCGGCTGGCGGCGGCCCGGCTCACCGCTCGACACTGCGCTGGCGGCGGCATTCTCTCTGCCGACCATCGGCACGACCGGCAATCTGCCACGCAACGCCGGCCGCGGGCCGGGACAGTACACACTCAACGTGCGCCTGTCGCGGATCTTTCAATTCGGCGAGCACCGACGCCTCACACCTCAGGTCGAGGTCTTCAACCCACTCAATTCCACAGTCTTCAGCTTCGGGGCGGAGTTTGTCGATTTCGCGCCTTCGAGCCTGAGCGACTTCCTGGCGCCGGCACGGACGCTCAAGCCGCGGACGATGCGGGTAGGAGTAAGATTTGAGTTTTAGCTCAGTGGGCAGCCTCAAAGACGAGCGTTCAGAGTACCGGCTTTAGTCGGGCTTCGCCTCTGCCGTACGCAAAGCCCGACTAAAGCCGGTACTCTGAACACCTGACACCCAAATGAAATCTGTTCTGGTAGCTAAGGGGCAGGGCGAGTGTCGTCACTGTCCCTTGCAAGTCATTCGATAGATCGGGGCCGGGAGTTTCTCACTGGTCGTGACGAGGGACTTGCCATCGGGCGAATAGGCGATGGCCTCTCCCTGGCGCTCAACCGGCATTTTTACCAGCAATGGCTCGGCATTGAAGACATCCTCGAAGGGGCGGCCCGCAGCCCGTCTCAACTCGATGGCAGCGAAATAGGTCCTGATCACCACGCGGCTCCCGTCGGGAGAGGTGGCGGCGCCGGTGATGAGCCGCATTTGAGAAATCTCGCTCGTGGCAGTGCCCTTGACCTTCTCAAGCACCACCTGTTGGCCTGAGCGCAGCGGCATGGGGAAGCGATAAACGCCGCAAGGGGTGGTCCTCGTCTTCGTCACGATGTAGATGTGGCCGCTCTTCGGATCAGCGATCAAGGCCTCGGCATCATGCCGGCCATCCGGGTAGCGGAACGGGAACGCCTCGGCAGGTTCCGTCGCTCGGTCAGCTACGCCCTGGGAGAGATTCGGCTCCTTCACCCGGTAGACCACCAGGTCGTCACGTGACAGGTTGTTGTCTCCGGTGTCGGCAATGTAGAGTGCCGGCGAGCCGTCGCGGCCGGGGCCGCTGGCAATGTCCTCCCAATCGCGGTTCTGCGCCCCGGCGACCTCGAAGGTGCCGAGCAATTTCCCGGATGTGGTGATCGCATACAAGCGTGCCTGATCGCCGCTGTCGTTATGCACCCACCACACGCCGGCCGCAGTGCGGCTGGGGGTGATCCCGGAGACCTCCGGCAGAGCCTTGGCAGTGATCGTCCCGACTTGCTCAGGCTCACTGTACTGCCGGGCCTCGGGGACGCCCGCCCGCGCAACCTCCGCCCACGGCCTGGCGGGAGTGTTGTCTCGCTTACCCTGCAGCGACTCTGTTGCTCTCTGCTCTTGCCAGACCCAGCAGCCAGAGGAACAAAGCGAAAATAGCCCAGTGATCAAAAACAGACATCTCAATTTTCGCATTGACCCTATGATTGCACCCCTGCCACCTGGGTTCAAGGCGAGAGGCGTAGATTATCGCCACCCCCTCACTCTCTCAGCCTTCCCCTCGCTTTCCCCCTTAGCCACTGACTACAGCTTTGGCCGGGGGTAGGCTACAATTTACGTCTATGGATTTATTACTCGGCAAAACTGAAAGCGAGCTAATGGAGTTTGCCCAGGAGACGGGCGAGGCGCCGTTCCGCGGCAAACAACTCTACCAGGCGATCTATCGCCGCCGGGTGCTCGACTGCTCACAGATGACTGAGCTCGCGAAGCCGCTCCGCGAGAAGCTCAAGGCTACGGCGCGTGTGACTGACACTGCCATCGCTCGGGTTTTCTACTCGACTGACGGGACGCGCCGCTATTTGCTGCGGCTGGGCGATGGGCAGCAAGTGGAGACGGTCTTCATCCCCGAAGAGCACCGCGATACGATCTGCATCAGTTGCCAGGTCGGGTGCGCTGTCGGCTGCACCTTCTGTATGACGGCCCAGCTCGGGATCAAACGCAACATGACGGCCGGCGAGATCGTCTCGCAGGTGCTGATCGTGCTCAACCAAGTCTACGGCCCGGGGGCAGCAGTGCCTCACGGAACGAACCTGGTGTTGATGGGCATGGGCGAGAGCTTCCTCAATTACGATGAAGTCATGAAAGCCGTGCGGATCATGGCCGACGAGAAGGGGCTGGGAATCAACCCCAAGCGGGTGACGCTCTCGACCTCCGGCATCGTGCCGCGGATTTATGCTTTGGCCAAAGAGCCGGTGCGCCCACGCTTGGCCGTCTCGCTTTCGGCGACGACGGATGAGCAGCGCAACCAGCTGATCCCGCTCAACCGCCGCTACCCGCTCGCTGAGTTGATGAAGGCCTGTCGGGAGTATCCGCTGAGGGAGCGTGAGCGGCTGACCTTCGAGTATGTCATGCTCGACGGCGTCAACGATACGGATGAAGACGCGCGCCGTTTGGTGAGGCTGGTCAGCCCGATTCGCGCGAAAGTCAATTTGATCCCGCATAATCCGGCGCCCGAGCTGCCCTATCATTCTTCACCGATGGGGCGTATCTTGCGCTTCCAGGAGATGCTGGTTGAGCACGGCATTCCGGCTTTCATTCGCCAGCCGCGCGGGCAAGACATTTCGGCGGCGTGCGGGCAGTTGGCTGCGCGGCAGCAGGCACATGGATGAAAAAGGAGAAATATGGCGGGGATTATCCTCGAACAAGTTACCCGCATGGCCGACCAGCTCTTGGCTGAAGATCAACGCGCTTCTCATGTGTGAGGGTTATACCGATGGCTTCCCTTCCGAACCGGTCTCCAAAGTTCCGCGCGATGCTGAAGCGCGAGGTCCCAGCCTGGGTGCAGGAAGGTATCTTGACCGATGATGGAGCGGAGCGGCTGAACGCGCGCTATCAGCTTGATCACCTCGGCAAAGAATCTTCGCGCCTGCTGGCTGCGGTTCTGTTCACGATTGGCGGCCTCTTGCTTGGCGGCGGCGTGATCAGCTTTGTCACCGCGCATTGGGAGGAGATTCCGGTGAGTGTGAAAGTAGCGCTGCTGTTGGCCGTGCTGCTGGCGTTTCACCTCACCGGATACTGGCTGAGGTACGCGCGTGGTTCGCCGCGTCTCGGCCACGCGCTGATTTTCTGTGGCTGTCTCGTGTTTGGCGCAAACATCGGTCTGTTCGCTCAAATTTTTCATGTGAGCGGCGACTGGTATCGAGCTTTCGGCGCTTGGGCTATCGGTTCGCTGGCCATGGCGTGGGCGGCGCGAAGTTGGCTCACCGGCGTGCTGGTTCTCGCCACCTCCTTCACCTGGTTTGTTGGATTCGCTGCTGACCATCACGAGCGCCTGGCTGCTATTTATCCATTCTTGCTGGCCGCCACCTTGCTTTCTTTGGCCTGGATGATCCGTTCGCGTGTGCTTGAGACACTGACATTCTTGGGGGTGATCAGCGCCCTGGCCATCCTTGCCGGGATCGAAGCAAATTCAAGCCGGTCTGTATTGCTGGCTGCGATTGCCGGCGGATTTCTGGCGTGGGCAGTCGGCGAGTTTCATCGCACGACTGGTGTGAGGGAAGAATTCGGGAATCCGGTGGCGAGTCTTGGTATCGTCGCGCTGGCAGTCGGAGCTTACGTCTGGTCATTCCGCTCCATGTGGAAATGGGACAGAGGCGACTGGCATGGTGGAGCTTTCTGGTTAATTCCGGTTGGCGCGGCCATCGTGATCGGGACCGCGTTGAGCGCGAAAGCTTGGCCGTTGATGAGCCGTGCACAGCGACGACTTTCGTTAAGCATCGTGCTGGCGTCCTTGATCCTCAGCGGATGCCCTGTGCTGAGTCAAATGAGTCGAAGTAGCGTCGCCCTCCCAACCATTGGAGCGAACCTGGCCGCGTTGATCTTTGCGGCAACCGGCCTGGGTCGAGGCATTGTGGAGGAGCGGCGCGCGGACTTCTGGTTCGGCTCGCTTCTCCTCGTGCTGCTGATCACCTCTCGCTTTTTGGAATATGATACTTCACTGCTCTTGAAATCGGCAGCGTTTATTATCGGCGGTGCGGCCGTCATGCTGGCGGGAATTGCTTACGAACGTTTTTTGCGCCGAAAGGAGGCGGTAGCGCCATGAGTAAAACGGCGGTCATTTTTGCGCTGGCGGTGGCGGCGCAGGTATTGATTTTGCTCGGCGTGCCGGCGCAGAAAGCCTATACGCGCGCGACGGGGCGCAGCGTGATCCTCAAAGTTCAACCCGTCGATCCGTATAATATTCTCAGCGGTTATTACGTCACGCTGGGCTATCAGATCAGCCGCCCCGAGTCGTTCCCTGACCAGGCGAATTTGAGTTACGGAGAGCCGGTGTATGCCATTGTCGAAGAGCAGGCCGATGGGTTGTGGCATCCTGTGACACTCGCCCATTCCTTCCCGGCCACGCTTCCGACAAATCAGGTCGCGATCAGCGGGCGTTATTCAGGATCGCGCATTGATTACGGCATCGAGGAATTTTACATCCCTGAAAACAAGCGCGACGCGATTGCTCAAGACCTGCGCCAGCATCTCGAGCAAGCTCGCGTTGAGGTGAAAGTGGATGCCAGGGGCAACGCCGCGCTTGTGCGGTTGATGATTGAAAACCGCATTTACGAGTATTGAGTTTGAAGTCTGAGCTTTCGTCCATATGCAAACACCGCCGGATTTTATCGTCATTGGCAGCGGCATCGCCGGATTGCGTGCCGCCTTGGGGCTAGCGCGCAACGGGCGTGTGGCTGTGCTCACGAAAGATCGTCTGGACGAGTCGAACACCGAGTATGCTCAAGGCGGAGTGGCGGTGGCGCTCTCTGATGATGACGAGATCGAGTTGCACTTCGAGGACACGATCAAGGCCGGCGCCGGCTTATGCGACGAGGCCGCGGTGCGTGTGCTCGTCGAAGAGGGGCCGCGCTACATCACAGAACTGATCGAGTGGGGCGCAGAGTTCGACCGTGAAGGCGGCGAGTTGGCCTTCACGCGCGAAGCCGCGCACTCGCGGCGCCGCATCCTGCATGCGCACGGCGACTCGACCGGGCGCGAGATCGTGCGGGCGTTGCTGGCACGCGCCAAGAGCGAGCCGAACATTGAATTCCTCGCGCACGCCGCCACGCTTGGCTTGCTGGTCGAGGGCGGGCGTTGCGTGGGCGTCCAGTACATTGACCCTAGCGAGAGCTTGCGGCGCGAGATGCGGGCGAAGGCGGTCGTGCTGGCGACCGGGGGCGCGGGCCAGATCTTTGCGCAAACGACCAACCCGGATGTGGCGACGGGCGATGGGATGGCGATGGCCTATGCGGCCGGGGCGGTGATCTGCGACCTGGAGTTCGTGCAGTTCCATCCGACGGCACTGGCCGCCCCTGACGCCCCGAGGTTTCTGCTCTCGGAGGCGATGCGTGGCGAGGGCGGCCGGCTGCGCAACGAGTTGGGCGAATTCTTTATGAGCCGCTACGATGAGCGCGCCGAACTCGCCCCCCGCGACGTGGTCTCGCGCTCAATCGTCGCAGAGATGAAGCGCACGGGCACACGCTGGGTCTACCTTGATCTGACGCACCTGAAGAGCGCTTTTCTGCGTGACCGCTTTCCGAAGATTTTCCAAACCTGCCTGCGCTACAGCCTGGATATTACTCGAGACCTGCTGCCGGTGAGCCCGGCCGCGCATTACATCATGGGCGGGGCGTGCACTGACACGCACGGGCGGGCGACAGTCGCGGGCCTCTACGCCGCCGGTGAAGTGGCCTGCACCGGCGTGCACGGGGCCAACCGGCTGGCGAGCAACTCGCTACTCGAAGGACTGGTCTTCGGCGCACGAGCGGGAGCCGCCGCGCTTGAGGACGTGGGTGAGGCGCAGTTGATCGGCGGCAGCGGGGCGGCGCCTGTCGCCATCACTCTTTCGGATTGGACGCTCGATCAACGGACGCGCAATCGCGTGCAAGAGATCATGTGGCAGCACGTCGGCCTCGTTCGCCACGGCCCGGATTTGAAAGCGGCGCTCGCCGAATTGACTCGCCTGGCCGGCGAGGACGTGAATCTGCGCACGCGCAACTTTGCCACCCTCGCGCGTTTGATGGCTCTGGCCGCGCTCTGGCGTGAGGAGAGCCGCGGTGGCCATTACCGTACTGACTTCCCTGAACGCGACGACGCGCGCTGGCGCGTTCATTCAGTCCAGCGCCTGGACTCTCCAATCACAGCGCTAGATCAAATCAGTGAGAGTCCTTAGTCATCTCGCGGCGTGGGATTGATTTCTCTCCTTGGCGCACAGGCGCCAAGAGCGCATGCTGCTGCCATCCGTTTTGAATAGAACCGTGAGTCAGTACCGCGAGCGGTAGCGAGCGTGGTCCCAACAATGGTCTCATTATGCGAGCCACGCTCGCTACCGCTCGCGGTACTGATCCGCCCACACAGGTCGAGCACGCGTTTTAGGGGTTCCATTTATTGTAAGCCGAGTGACATTTTGCGGCGCCCGGGCTTGGTGAATTTCTTGCCTTCTGATGATGGTTCCTTGTCCGTCACCTGCCTTTGACTGCCTGCCGTTCAGTCTGATTTTCCAGATCTCCAATTCATAATTAGTGATGGGGCAGATGCCTCTGCCGTCCGGTGCTCTCAAGCGGCAATCATTAAAGATAGGAATAGCAGTTGCTCTGAAAGTATCCCGCAGTTATTTGAAGTTCATACGAAACACGCCCCGTTGAGATGAAACCTTCACCCGTCGTTGCAGTATTCCGGCGCCGACAATCGCTGAGGCGGCCAGCTATACTGCGCGATCTCCGGTGAAGCGGAAAAAGACCGCAACCACGAGAGGAAGAAAAAATGGTCAAAGGACTCGCCGTAAAAGCACTCACCGCGTTTTGCCTCCTGACTTTCATGCTTGGGCTCGGCATGCAGGCGGCTGCCCAATCTCCTAAGGATTTTGTCAGCGTCGACGCAGCCAGGTATCAATTGGCAGTAGCACCAAACAGCATCGCTGCGGGGTTCACCTACCAGGTCACGGCTCAAGTCGCCGTCGCCACTGATGCTGACCCCGATACACCCGGCATCCAACTACCGACGCTGCTCGGCGGCGTGCGCGTGACCGTCAACAACCGGCCGGCCGGCTTGCTGGTCGTCTCGCCAAACCAGATCAACTACGTGGTGCCGGCCGACACTGAGGTCGACGGCCCGGCCACCGTCGTGGTCAGCGACGATCAAGGCAATATTCTCGCCCAAGGCACTCTCAGCATAGCGACGAGTGAGTTGAGCATCTTTACGGCCAGACAGGACGGGAGCGGGCCTCCGGCGGCGCTCTTCACGGGTGATGGAGTCACCTATAACGCCGTGGCCAACGTGGACGGCTCAGCTAACGTCGTGCCCGCGGGGGACTATTTGATTCTGTTCTGCACCGGGTTGCGTGGGGCCGGGCAGGATGACGTCAAGGCGTTCATCGGGGGCGTCGAGGCCCCTGTCTTCTACTCCGGGGCGCAGCCTGATTTCGTCGCCCTCGACCAAGCCAACATCCAAATCCCCGCTTCGCTCGCGAACCAAGGTTTACTCGAACTCACGCTCACCAACGGCAGCACCACGAGCAACACCGTGACGATCGACTTAGGCGGGAACCCGGCGGCTCCTGTTGATGCCCCGGTCATCACCGGCTTCAGCAACGACACCGCTCTCGCCAGCCAAGTGGTCACGCTCACAGGCAGCAACTTCGCGACGGACCTCGCCTCCGCGAGTGTGCGCATCGGCTCCGCATCAGGCCAGGTGGTTTCGACCAGCGCGACCTCGATGACTTTCATCGTGCCCTACGGCGCGGCGACGGATAAGGTCACCGCCGGGAATGCAGCCGGCGAACGGCAGAGCGACGCCACGCTCAACATCACCACCTCTCTCTCCGGGACTATCATTTCGCAGGCGAACGACCCGCTGCCGGGGGTCGTCCTCACCGTTGGCGGGACAAACATCACGACGACGACCGACAACAGCGGGCGGTTCTTACTGCCGAACCTCTCGGCCGGAGTCGTCTGGGTTTCAGCCGACCCTTCCGGCATCGTCGCGACTCCCCCCTTCGTGAATGTCAGCTTCGGCTTAGTGATCACTGCCGGGCGTGATAACCAACTCGGGCAGCCGATTGCGCTGCCGCAGGAAGCGGGAAACGCCGTCACTCTCAACGGCGTCAATGGGAGCCAACTGCAAAGCGCGCAGCCGAGCGCCGATGCCGGCTCGACGACGGTCGTCGTCGAACACGAGGGATTGAAGCTGGAGATTCCGGGCGCGATCACGTTCCCGGACGGAAAGAGCACAGGGCGGATCGGGCTGACGCGGCTTTCGCGTGACAATCGTCTGCCGAAGTTGCTGCCGTCAGGAGTCTACCCGTCAGTGGTCGCGCTGATCACGCCGATGGGGGCGACTTTCGGAGCGAAGGACGGGACAGGAGCGGCCACGCTCACCTTCCCCAATCCGGATCAATTCCCGGCCGGGGCGGTGCTGGACCTATACTCTTACCGCCCGACCGTGACACCGTCGGCCTTCGTCAAGAAGGGAACGGCGACCGTCAACAGCACCGGAGATAAGATCGTGGCCACCGGCCTTATCGATCTCGCCACGGTCTGGTTCGTCGGCGTGCCGAGCACTGATGCGCCAGTGACGAAGGTGACCGGACAAGTCACGGACAGCAACGATAAGCCGGTCAGCGGGGCTCACGTCTTCGTTCGCGGACGCGGCGCCGAGACCGATAAAGAAGGCAAGTTCGTGATCAGCGGCGTCCGGGCCAAGAACAACGATGAGCTTCACGTCGAAGCCTACTACTTCACCCCCGCGGGCGTCCCGCTCAAGGCGAGTAAGACCGTCAATGCGGTAGTGCCGGGCGAGACCAACGCCGGTGTCATCAAGCTCTCGGCTGAGCCGCCACTCGCCATCTTGATCCGGCCGATGGAGGTGAAGATCAACGCCGGGGAGACAGTGGCGATGAAGGTCGTGCTCTCGAAGCCGCTCTCGGCGCCCGCGACGATCAACCTCGCGAAAGGCGAAGGCGTCGACCTGACCATCGAGCCGTCCTCCGTGACGATTAAGGCCGGGGAGACCGAAGCCAACTTCAGCGTTAAGGGCTCGACTCCGGGCCGGAGTATCGTCACGGCCCGCTTGGCCGCGACGGTCGATAACATCGCGCCTGATCAGGCGCGGGCCGGCTATGCGGCGGTCTACGTGCTGCTCCCGGCTCCGGTGCTCAGCAGCATCTCGCCCGACAACGGCGCCCCCGGATCAACTTTCACGATCACCGGCACGGGCTTCAGCACCGAGGCTCAACGCAACTACGTCTTCTTCAAACAGGGTGACTACGCTGCGCCCGTCGATCCGAAGTCGCTCAAGGTCAGCGGCACGACCAGCATCCAAGGCGCAGTTCCTGGGCTGAAAGCAGGGGCGGCTGACGTCTACGTCGTGAGGGTGCAGGAAGGCGTGCCGAGCGCCTTGTCCAACAAGCTCACGTTCACGGTCAAGACCGCCTCTGCGCCGGTGCTGACCGCGATCACGCCGAGCGAGGGCACACCCAGGACCCCCTTCACCATCACCGGCTCGGGGTTCGATCCCGATCCCCGGCGCAACGGCGTCTTCTTCAAACAGGGTGACAAGCTCCTCCCTGTCAACCCAGACATGATCAAGGTAACCAACACCACCATCGAGGGCGTCGTGCCGCCGCTGCCGGCCGGGGCGGCCGATGTCTTCGTCGCGACCTACCACGAGGGCACACCAAGCGCTTTGTCGAACAAGCTCTCGTTTATGGTCAAAGCGCTGCCGGGGCCGGTGCTGAGTGCGATCACGCCGGATAATGGCACACCCGGCACCGCCTTCAAGATCACCGGCACCGGGTTCAGCACCGAGGCTCGCCGCAACTACGTCATCTTCAAACAAGGCGACCACAACTCGTATCTCGATCCATCCTTGCTGAAGGTCACCGACACGACGAGCATCGAGGGCACCATTCCGAGGATGCCGGCGGGGGCGGCCGAGGTCTTCGTCATCGTTGGCGCAGAGGGCACGCCGCCTGCGCAATCAAACCACCTCACCTTCACGGTCAATGCGCCGCCCGCCCCTCCGGCGCCGGTGCTGAGCGCGATCACGCCGAATGAAGGCACTCCTGGCACGGCCTTCAAGATCACCGGCACCGGGTTTGGGCCGATCAATGGCGTGTTCTTCAAACAGGGCGACCACGTGGTGACTGCCAGCTCGACTTCACTCAGGCTCACCGACACCGGTCTCGAAGGCGTTGTGCCTTCGCTGCCAGCGGGAGCAGCGGAAGTCTACGTCGTGGCCAGAAAGGACGACGTGTCGAGCCCTGAGTCCAATCACCTTGCGTTCACGGTCAAAGCTCCGTCGGCGCCGCCCGCACCGGTGCTGACGGCGATCACGCCGAGCGATGGGGCCGCGCCCGGCGCGAGCTTCCAGATCACCGGCACCGGGTTCGCATCGTACAACGTAGTGTTCTTCAAACAGGGCGATCATGTCGTGCCCGCCGTCCAATCATCAGTGAAAGTCACTGACACGGGCGTCCAGGGCATCGTACCGGATCTGCCGGCCGGGGCGGCTGAGGTCTATGTCATAACCGCGCGTGAGAACGTGCCGAGTCCTCAATCTAACCACCTCTCGTTTATGGTCAAAGCGAAACCAACTATATAGGCTGCGACCTAAACGAAAGGTCAGTTCCTCGTGCGCCCGCAGATCGGTTCTGCGGGCGCACTTTTTTCTCTCCCCTCTAGTCAACCTACCTCATCTGGCCCGCCAATTTGGGGATTGCGCCTCACCTCAGCCGCCGATAGAATGCCGCTGATGTGCCATTGGCAACAGAGGTATTGGCGATGAGAAAGCTGCCCGTTCTTCTAGTCTTCCTGAGCTGTTTTAGTCTGACGCTCACAGCGCAAACTCAGACGATCACAGGCCGAATTGTAGACCTGGTTTCAGGGGCTGGCATCCCCGGAGTTTCGATCATAGTTACCCAAAACTGCCCTCCCGCACACGGCAGTGGGCCTAGAATCTTTCCTATCGGAAGCGCACAAACTGATGCGGATGGCAGGTATGTGCTGACCTACTCTCCCATCACTAATGACCTGACTTGTCCGCCGACCTCTATGTTTATCTTCTTCTCCTTCAGCAAGCCAGGATACATTTTCTCCTCTGGCACTGTTGTGCGCGGTGGCGAGTCAGTTTTACTTGGAACAAACCTGCCGACATTGGCCAGCGTCTCGGCCGCCAACTACCGCAATAGCTTTGCAGCCGAGATGATCACAGCCGCATTCGGAACGAACTTAGCCGCAACTACCGAGGCCGCTACCAGCACTCCACTGCCGACTTCGCTGGCGGGAAGAAGCGTGATGGTGAGCGACAGCCAAGGGGTTGAGAAAGCTGCTCAGCTTCTCTTCGTCTCCCCTTCACAAACTAACTACATCATCCCAGCAGGACTCGCTGGAGGCCCGGCTGCAGTTAAATTGATCACGGACAATCAAACCATCCGTGCCGGATTCATCACGCTTCAGAACGTTGCCCCCAGCGTGTTCGCGGCAAACGCCAACGGCCAAGGGGTCGCGGCCGCCCTGGCACAGCGTGTCAAAGCCGACGGGACGCAGAGCTATGAGCCGGTCGCACAGTTCGATGCGGCTCAGAATAAGTTTACGCCTCTCCCGGTAGACCTCGGCCCCGAGACAGAGCAGCTTTACCTCGTCCTGTTCGGCACTGGCTGGCGCCATCTCAGTTCATTGTCGGCAGTGAGAGTCAGCGTCGGAGGGACGGACGCGCAGGTGACGTATGCGGGTTTACAACCTACCATCGCCGGGTTGGATCAGATCAATGTACTCCTTCCGCGGAGTTTGGCGGGGCGCGGGGAAGTAGAGGTGGCGCTGACAATAGACGGGGTGATAGCCAACAGCGTGCAGGTCAGCATCAAGTAGGAATCCTCACAGCTGATAAATCACTGCTGTGAAGAGCATGCCGAAGGAGGGCTGTCGGGTGAGCCGTGACGACCTGCGTTTTCTTGTGAGTGACGACAACAATTTGTGTCACCCTTGGCCAGCGATGATTCCGATTCAGCGATGAAAGACTAGGTCATGCCCAAGGCTGAGTTTGAAGAATAAAAAATTACGGGAGGGGAATCAACCTCCCCTCCCCAAGTCACGTTCGCGTTTGAATCTTAGCGAGGCCGGCGATGTTTCTTATGACGATAAACGAGGTAACCGGTCCCGGCCCCGGCACCAGCTCCGATCAATGCCCCTTTCCGGCCACCAATCAATGCGCCGCCCACGGCTCCGACCGCAGTCCCGACGGCAATGTGTTTAGTCTTGCTCGGCCGCCGATAGCGACGCTGGGCCAAGCCGGCGGGCGCTGCCGCGAGCACCACTAAGATAACCGCGAGGAACAGCGCCAGGATGTTCTTTTTTCTAACAGGTTGTACCATTTTCATTCCTCCCGCTATTTAAAAGTCCCTTTCAGGGCCACACCACAGAGATAGGCAAGATGAGTTCCACAAATCTAGCTAATAAAAATTCATTGGCGAGTGGGCGAGCCTCTCAACTGATGCAAGAGGGCGAGGCGAGAAAGTGGGACCAGTATTTGGCGACCTGGGACTGAACGTGCTGATTGACTTCGGCCGGGGTCGTCAAGGCGAGCGCGTGGGCGGCGATTTCGCGGGCGGCACCCAGGTCTATGGCGCGCACCACACGCTTGATGAGCGGGATGGCGTTCGGCGTCATACTCAGGTCGCGGAGCCCGAGCCCCAAGAGCACGACCACCTGCGTGGGATTGGAGGCCATCTCGCCGCAGACCGTGATCGGGATTTGCGCCTTGTGGGCAGCGTCGGTAATTAACTTGATCGCCCGGAGCACGCCCGGGTGCAGCGGGTCAAAGAGGTCGTTGACATTCTCATTCCCGCGATCAACCGCGAGCATATACTGGATCAGGTCGTTGGTGCCGAGGCTGAAGAAGTCGGCCTCGCGCGCCAGCGGCTCTGCGAGCATGACCGCGGCCGGCACCTCGACCATGACCCCGATCTCGATGTCCTCGTCGTGGCGCACCCGCTCGGCGCGCAATTGCCTTTCGACTTCGGCAATGATCCGCTTCGCCGAGCGCAACTCGTTGAGGTTGGAGATGAGCGGGAGGACGAGCTTCAGCTTGCCGTGCGCCGCAGCGCGCAAGACCGCCCGCAGTTGGGTGCGGAAGACTTGCTCCAGGCTGAGCGAGAGGCGGATGGCGCGCAACCCCAGAGCCGGATTGCGTTCAGGCTTGAAGCCCTCAAGGTGGAGTTTGTCCCCGCCGAGGTCAAAGGTGCGGATGACGGCTCCCTCATCGCCGCTCGTCTCCGCCAGCACCTTGTAGAAGTCGTACTGCTCGTCCTCCGTGGGCAGCCCCGAACCCGATTGCGAGTAGAGGAACTCGGAGCGGTAAAGGCCGACGCCGGCGGCATTGTAGCGGTGGAGGGTCTCGATCTCTTCGAGCAACTCGATGTTGGCCCGCAGCCTGATCAACTGGCCGTCGCGCGTGACCGGCAGAAGGTCGCGCTCCTCGACGTCGCAGACCTCCTGCTGTTGCTCACGCGCCCGCTGCTCGCTATAAAAGCGGAGCGTCTCCGGGGACGGGCGCAGAATCACCGTCCCGCTGCTGCCGTCGATGATGATCGTCTCGCCCGAGCGGACGCGCGAAGTGATGTTATGCAGCCCGACCACCGCCGGGATGCCGAGGCTGCGCGCAATGATCGAGGTGTGTGAGGTCCACCCGCCGGCGTTGGTGACGAAGCCCGGCACCCGCCTCGAATCGAGTTCCACGGCCACCGAAGGCAGCAGGTCGTCGGCCACGATGATCGCCTCGTCGGCCAACTCGCTCAGGTCGCGCGTCTGAGTGCCGGAAAGAATCTTGATCAGCCGGTGGGTGACATCTTCCAAGTCGCTCCCGCGCTCGCGCAAATAGTTGTCCGTGATCTGGGCGTAGACCTCGAGCATGCGGTTGGTCACATCCCGCACCGCCCATTCGGCGTTGGCCTGGTTCTCGCGGATGAACTCTTCGACCTGGCGGCCGAAGCTGCGGTCCTGCAGCATCAAGAGGTGGGCTTCAAGGATGTAGGCGTGATCCTCGCCGAGCGCCGCGCGCAACCGCTCTTTGTTCTCCTCCAACTGCTGCTGCGCCACGCCGACCGCTTGCCGGAAGCGGTCGATCTCGGCCTCGACCTCCTCGACGGGCAAAACCACGCGGACGACACGGCCCCGCGGGTCGTCGACGAGGAAGGCGGCCCCGATCGCGACGCCGTTGCAAACGCCGATGCCATCTAACCGCTCCTCACGTGATCTCTTTGCCGACCTCGCCATAATTCCAAATATCAGATCTGAAATTTCAAATCACTCAGGGCTCCCCAAACCTATCTTCGATGAGCGCGCAGAGCGCCTCGACGGCCGCCACTTCGTCCCCGCCCTCGGCCATGATCTCAAGCTGCGTGTGCTGGGAGGCCGCCAGCATCAGGACCCCGAGAATGCTCTTGGCGTCCGCCGTTTTATCGCGCGCATCACACCGCGCCAGGCGGACGTCACTTTGGAAGCCGCCGGCCAATCGCACCAGGCGCGCGGCGGCACGGGCGTGGAGGCCGAGACGATTCTTGATCGTGACGATGCGTTGCTGCATGGGCGACCCAACCGCGGGGCAATGCGCAACTCCGCTGCCGAGCCCCGAAGGCCTTCAAGGATTTTTGCTCGGCACCAAGACCTCGCTGGCCAGATAAATATTCTTCTGCCCCTGATCGCGAACGCGTCGCGCGATGACGGGCAGCGTTTCATCGGGCTGCTGGTCAGCCAGTTTGATGACCATCGGCAAATTGACCCCGGTGACAACCTCGATCGGGCTGTTGCCCAAGAAAGTGCAGGCAATGTTGGTCGGCGTGCCGCCGAACATGTCGGTCAGCACGAGCACCCCGGCGCCTTCGTTGACTCGCTCAATGGCGCGGCTGATCTCCTCGCGGGCGATCTCCACATCGTCATGCCAGCCGATGGAGACGGCGGTGATGTGGCGGATGTCGCCGACGATGGTCTCGGCGGCGCTCACCAGTTCGTTCGCCAGGTTTCCGTGCGTAACGATCACACCTCCGACTAGTGGCATAGGCTCCTCAAAGTTGAAAGTTGAAAGTTGAAAGTTGCGAGTTCCAGCCGCTCAACTTTCAACTTTCAACTTTCAACTTTCAACTCATTTCTTCACGTCCCGATGCATGACCCTCGCGTGATAGCCGCGGCGGTTGAGATGCTTCCCCATGGCGTTGGCCACGGCCACCGAGCGGTGGCGCCCGCCGGTGCACCCCACCCCGACGGTGACATAGCTCTTGCCCTCACGTTGATAGAGCGGCAGGAGGTAATCAAGGAGCCCGTTGAAGCGCTCGACTGTCTCGCGCACCTCATCGCTCTCAGCTAAATATTCGATGACCGGCTGGTCGTTGCCCGTCAGGTCCTTAAGTTCAGGGACGAAGTGCGGATTGGGCAGAAAGCGCACGTCGAAGAGGAGGTCCGCGTCCAGCGGGACGCCGTATTTGTAACCGAAACTGACGATGGTCAGCTCAATCTCGCCCTCGGAGCTGGCGGGCGCAAACCGCTTCTTCAGCAACGCGCGTAAGGTGTGGACGGTGTGGTCCGAAGTGTCAATCACCACGTCAGCCAGCGACCGGATCGGCGCCAAACGCGCCCGCTCCTCGACAATCGCTTCGAGCACCGTGCCCTCGCCCAGCGGGTGAGGCCGCCGCGTCTCGCTGAAACGGCGCTGCAGCGCGGCGTCACTCGCTTCGAGGAAGACGACCGTGGTCTCAATGTCATCACGTTCGCGCAGCCGCGCGTGGACTTGAGGAAAGCTTTTCAAGAATTCCCCTTCGCGGATGTTGACGACCAGGGCGGCACGGGTAATGCCGGACTCCTTGCGTTCCAGCAGGTGCACAAAGCTCGGGATCAACTGCACCGGCAGGTTATCCACACAGAAGTAGCCGAGGTCTTCGAAGACGTTCATCGCCGATGACATCCCCGAACCGCTCAACCCCGTGATGATCACAAGCTGTGGGACCATAAAGCAGTAGGCAGTAGGCAGTAGGCAGTAAGCAGTAGGCGTGTGCTGCCTACTGCTTACTGCCTACTGCCTACTGTTTTCACGGTTCGATCAACCCGAAATTGCCGTCCCTGCGTTTGTAGATGACCCCGACGCGGTCGGTCTCGGCGTCGCGGAAGACGAGGAACTGTTCGGCCGCGTCCTCGACCCGCAGCATGGCCTCCTCCGGCGTCATAGGTTTCACCGAGTAGCGCCGTGAGCGAATGATGCGCGGCGCCAGCGCAGTGGGTGTGATGGGTGGGGTCGGGCCCGGCGCGACGACGCTGGTCGAGAGGGCGTGGTGCTTGCGGTCGATGATTTTCCCCTTCACTTTGAGCACCTGGCGGCGAATGCGGTCAACCGCCTGCGAGACCGAAGTGTACATATCGCTGGTGTCTGCCCGGCTGGTGAGCGCGTGGTCATGCCAGTTGACCACGATCTCGGCGATGTGGCGGTGATGCTTCTCGACGCTCAGAATGACGTGCGCTTTGACGGCGCCGTTGAGAACGGTGTCGATCTTGGTGAAGTGCTCGCTCGTATGCTTCTTGATTGCGGGTGTGAGATTGAAGTTACGTCCGGTAAATTCGATTTTCATCGCGCAGCTCCTTTAGTTCATCGTTGTGGCTCACGCAGTCTACCCTGAGCGCGAGCTTTTAATCGAAACAGCGTGCTGAAAATGTGGAGGCGAGAGGCACGGCCGATGCGGGGGGAATAAAGTTGCGAGTTGCGAGTTTTGAGTTTAAAGTTTTGAGCGCCTGAACTCGCAACTCGCAACTCAATTAAACCACTTGGCGCCGCTCGCGCGAGCCGGGGATGCGCATCTGATCGCGGTACTTGGCCACCGTCCGTCGGGAGAGCTTCTGCCCCTCGGCCGCCAGGCGCGAGGCGATCTCATCATCCGTCAGCGGGTGGTGCACGTCCTCAGCCTCAATCATCTTCTTGATCTTGAGCTTGATGATGCGGGTCGAGACCTCTTCGCCCTCATCGTTGACCATGCCCTCGGTGAAGAAACGCCGCAGCTCGATCACCCCCTGCGGCGTGTGCGCGTACTTGCCGTTGACCACGCGCGAGACGGTCGAGAGGTGCATGCCGATGTCCTCGGAAATGTCTTTGAGCATCATCGGCTTGAGGTGCTCCACGCCGTGGTCGAGGAACTCGCGCTGGCGCTCGACGATCCGCTCGCAGACGCGGTAGATCGTCTGCTTGCGGTGCTCGATGTTCTTCAGCAGATCGACGGCCGAACGGAAGCGGTCTTTGATGTAATCCCGCGTCTCCTTCGAAGTCTCTTTATTCTCCATCATCCGCCGGTACTGCGAATTGATCCTGAGCTGCGGCAGCCCGTCGTCGTTGAAGCGGATGAGGTAATCGTCGTCGATCTTCTCGATGTAGACCTCAGGCTCGATATACTGGGCGTTGCGCGGCGCGTATTTGCGGCCGGGATACGGGTCGAGCTGCCGGATCAGCTTCACCTCCTGCACCAGTTCCTCCACCGGGACGCCGAGTTCCTTAGCCAGCTCCGGCAGTTTATGATTTTGTAACTTGTGGAAGTGATCGCTGATGAGCTTGGTGGCCAGCCGGTCGCCGCAGCCGTGCGAGCGCAACTGCAAGAGCAGGCATTCCTGGAGCGAACGCGCCCCGACGCCGGTCGGGTCGAGCTGTTGGACGATCTCCAGAGCCCGCTCGACCGTCTCCGTGCTCCAGGGCCCGAGCGGGGCGATCTCCTCGGGCGTGCCTTCGAGATAGCCTTCATCATTGAGGTTGCCGATGATGGCCTCCGCGGCCTCCCTCACGTCCTCTTCGGCGATGGTCAGGCGCAATTGCCAGAGCAAGTAATCCGAAAGGTTCTGCTCGGATGAGAGGAACTGCTCGAATGACGGGCTCTCCTTGACCTCAGTCTCGCGAGTGCGATAGCCGGGGTCCAGGTACTCTTCGAAAGTCGAGCCAAAATCAATTTCCTCAAATGAGTCCCGCTCGCGGGCCTCGCCTTCGCCCAACTCGGCCGCCTCACCAGCTTGAACGCTTTCGCCTGTCGCCGACGGCGCCTCGCTGACAGCGCCAAGCGATTCAGAGCCCGCCCCGAGGTCGAACTCGCCCCCCGCCGTGCTGGCCTCAAATCCTTCGCTGGCCTCCGATACGCCCACGCCCGGGGCCGACTCAGAGGCTCTCGCGTCAGCCGCGCCATTCACGGCCGAGGCGGGGACATCGGCCAAACTCTCGAAGTCCGGGGTGACGGAGGTCTCTTCGGGGGGCACCTCTTCGAGCACCGGATTCTCGACCATTTGTTGGGTCACCAACTCGCTCAGCTCGAGCTTGGTCATCTGCAACATCTCGATGCGCTGCCGCAGTTGCGGCGTGAGCACCAAACGCTGTGATAATTGAGTGGTGAGTGTTGGCTTAACCGACATAGCTAATCGTCACTGGTCACTGGTCAGTGGTCCGTTGCCAAAGACCACCGACGACGGACAACTGACAACGGACTACAATCTAAACTTTTCTCCTAAATAAACTCTGCGCACTTCCGGGTCGGTCGTCAACTCGTGCGGCGTCCCCGCCCGAAAGATTTGCCCCTCGTTGATGATGTAAGCGCGGTCAGTGATGGCCAGCGCCTCGCGGACATTATGATCGGTGATCAAGACGCCGATCCCGCGGGCGCTCAGTTGACCGATGGTCCGCTGAATATCATCAATCGCAATCGGGTCGATCCCGGCAAACGGTTCATCGAGCAAAATGAACTTCGGCTCGATCGTCAAACAGCGCGCGATCTCCGTCCGCCTGCGCTCCCCGCCCGAGAGCGCATACCCCTTATTGCGCCGCACGTGGCCGAGGTGAAACTCCTCAATCAACGCCTCGAGCCGCCGATAGCGCTCATCGCGCGAGAGCTTGAGCGTTTCAAGGATCGCGAGGATGTTCTGCTCCACCGTCAGCTTGCGGAAGACCGACGGCTCCTGCGGCAGGTAGCTGATCCCGCTGCGGGCGCGCTTATACATCGGCATCCGCGTGAACTCACGCTCGCCGAGCGTGATCCGGCCGGCATCGGGGGATTCCAGGCCGACAATCAGATAGAAGGTGGTCGTCTTGCCAGCGCCGTTCGGGCCAAGCAGCCCGACCACCTCGCCGCGATGAACTATGATGGAGACGTTGTTGACGACGCAACGACCGCGATAGGACTTGTTGAGATTCTCGGCACGTAACGCTTCAACAACTGCCACTCGTTCATCGGGAGATTGGCCGGCGCCCCCCAGTTCGTTTTCAAGCCCCTCGCTGAGAATGACGCTCGCCTCTCCTACGGAATCGGTCACTCCTCCATCTCCTGCCTTGACCTCAATGCTGGATCCGGTGAGTTGTTCTCACACGTTTCGTGCCGCCCTCATCATCTGCTTCGATCTTAGCATCGCGTAAATGCAAAGTCAATCTGGCGCCCCTGGTAACGCCGCGCTCAACATCCTCGACCCGCGCTAAATTGCCGGTCAATATTGCGGTATCCGTCGAGGCCGTGTACTCGACCTTGTCGCCGGTCCCGCGCCGTGAGGGCTGCGTCAGCACCACGTTGCGCACCGCCGTCAGGCGCGCGAGTTTGTGGTCTTCGTCCATCATCGTCTCAGCAGTCGCCGCCTCGATGCGGTCCGTCCCCTGCTTGATCTTCACACTGCCGTCATAACGCACCACCCGCGTCGCGTCGGCATAATTCATCTTCTCGGCGGCGACGAAAATCGGCACCACTTCCGAGCGCCCTTTCTCAACTTCACGCTCGACATTGTAGAGCGCCGATTGAACATTACCGGAGGCGCTCATGACGCGCTCGCCTTGATCCAATTCGATCAGGTCGGCGCGCACGAAGTTATCGTCCTGCCAGGCGCGGGCATTGCCCTCGTAGCGGGCAGCGCCCTCGCGGTGGCGAACCACGGCGCGGTCGGCCGCCAGGAAGACCGGGGCTTTACTCTTCTTAAAGGGCGCGGCGCCGCCGGTCGTCTCGCGGCTGTAGTAAGTCGTGCGCACCTGACCACGAGCGAAGCTCTCGCCGGTCTCAACATTGGCATCAATCTCATCGGCATTCGTCCGCGCGGCGGCGTCCCAAATGATGGGCTTGCCACGCAACGCGACCATCTGCGAGGCGGCTTGGTAGAGCGCGCGGTCAGCCGTGGCGTGACGCTCCCCCTCCGCGAACTTGGCCTCGCCTTCGATGGTGAGGTTAGCAATCTCTTGCGCCTGCTGGTCGAAGTCAGCGGTCAATTTCTTGCCGCTCAGCGTCCGCTTGAGGCGGTGCGTCCCAGCCTGCATCGGCTCGAACTCTGCCACCGTGCCGCCATCGGCGAGAAATGATTTGATCGCGTTGTTAGTCTCGTAGAATTCGGCGCTGAATTTCGGGGCGCGGAGCCACTTGCGTTCAGCCGCCGGGCCCACGACGAGTGGCGTCACCGTGAGCACCGCATTGCCGGTGGCCTCGGCGTGCGCCAGGTACTTGCCTCCAGGACGAAAGGCCATCTGCACCCCGTCCGCCTCAAGCAAGCGCTCCGCTTGGCGTGGATTCGCATCCCCCTCGCCCGGCGCGATCTTCATCGTCGTGCGGCCTTGACTAGTGACAGACGCCAGTTCGCTCCCGGCTGTCCCCGGCGTGTAGTACGCCTCCAACCTCTCGGCGGCGATCTCACGCGGCGCATCTTTCTCCAACGAGCGCGCGCGGGCGGCGCCATTGGCGGAGGCCACCTTCAGGTGCTGCAGGTCGTCGAAGAAGAAATCCATGTCGCGCGCCTGGAGCTCTGAAGTTTTACCTGGCTCCTGCGACTTGAGGAAAGCATTACCGCGGGCCTCCACCCGTTCCAGCTTGTGGGCCTGCTTATTGAGCACGGCCGTCATCGCGTCGGCGCGCCCTTCTTGCCCGCCTTGGGTCACTTTAACCTCACCAGCGAAGTGGACCACGCCATCGAGTTCTGCGTAATCGGCCCGCTGGCCGGTGATCTCCAACGGCAGCCCGCGCTTGTGCTTGTCAGACGGGGCGATCACCAAGCGCGCATCTTTGTGGAGCGCGACCATCCGCGCTTTGGTCTGGACGACGGCGCCCACCGACGAGCCGCTCATCTCACCGCGGCGAAAGTTGACGGCGACCTCGGTGCTCGCGACCTCATTGTGTTGGTCGTAAGTAATGGCTTCGGAGTTGACCTCAAGCCCGTCCGCATTGTTCACCACCACGTGCCCGGTGAAGGTGACCAATCCCTGATCCGGCTGATAAACGCCGCGGTCGGCGCGAATCCGCGCATTTTCCTTCTCATCCGGGGCGTAAGCGATCAGCGTCAGCTTCTCCATCTCGTGGCGATTGTCGGCGTAGCTTGTGTCGCGTTCGGCCGCCAGCCTGAACTTAGTTTTGCCGCCCTCCTGGCTCACGTACTGGTAGCCTTCGGTGACGGCTAACACCTTCTCACTCAAACCCGTTTTAGTCCTGGCCAGCGGCTGCGTCGGTGGGATCCGACCGCTCCGCCTAATCAGCGAGATGATGAAGACGCCAATCAGGCCCATCAAGACAATCAGCGAGATGATGCGGGCGATATAATAAAGTTTGTCTCTATGCATATCTGTCGCGTCTAGGTTCGACCGGCCGATTATAACATCATTGGGCCAAGGACGGGGGACCAAGGGTTGAAATTGACGATCTTCCATCTCAGATCTCCAATCTTCGATTGAGGCTTTGGGGTGGCTGTGGTAAATTCACCGCCGTCATGCGGCCCAAAGTCTTCATCACGAGAAAACTCCCGTCCGCTGCCCTTGAACGCCTGGGGGAATTCTGTGACTACGAGGTCGGGACCGAGAGCGGCCACCTCAGCCGTGAAGCACTCATGGCAGGTGTGCGCCGAGCCGCTGGCCTCATCTGTCTGCTCACCGACCGGATCGATGAGGAAGTGATCGCGGCGGCCGAGGGGCTGCGCGTCATCGCCAATGTCGCTGTCGGCTATAACAACATCGACGTCAGTGCAGCCCAGAAGCGCGGCATCTTCGTCACCAATACGCCGGACGTCCTCACCGATGCGACGGCCGATCTGACGTGGGCCCTGATTCTCGCCGTCACCCGCCGCATCATCGAAGCAGACGCTTTCACCCGCAGCGGCCAGTTCACGACTTGGGACCTCGATCTTTTCCTGGGCTCCGGGCTTTCAGGCAAGACGCTGGGCATCATTGGTTATGGGAGGATTGGGCGTGCAGTGGCGCGCCGCGCCGCCGGGTTCGGCCCGCTGGTGCTCTACTGCGGGCGCGATGAAATCGCTTTCCGCGACGACCCGCCACGCACGACCGGTTTGCTGAGCCGGCGCCCAAGCGAAGCCACGACCGCCCCGCTCAACGCCAGTGTCCGGCAAGACGGCCTCGTGGCGCGCCGTGCGGGCTTCTACCAATTGCTAGAGCAGTCCGACATCGTCACCCTGCACGTGCCCCTGGCGGCGGCAACGCGTCACTTAATCGACCGCGCGGCCTTCGCGCGCCTGAAGCCTGGCGCTTATTTGATCAATACAGCGCGTGGCGAAGTGGTGGACGAAGCGGCATTGGTCGAAGCGCTTCAAGGTGGGAGACTCGCCGGAGCGGGGCTGGACGTTTACGAGCATGAGCCGCAGATCACGCCTCAACTGATCACGCTGAGCAATGTCGTGCTGCTGCCACACATCGGCAGCGCCACCCGCGAGACCCGCACGGCCATGGCGCTGCTCGCGGTGGAAAACACGATTGATGCCCTCTCAGGCCGTCCCCCACGTAACGCCATCTGACCAGCCCTTGGTTACCCCGGACGCCTCAAAGAAGGCAGGGGCTAATGATCACCAAGCTTTTCTAGGCTCCTTCAGTCAGAGCCCACATCCACATCGCCAGCCCGGCGATCAGACAGACTCCCGCCACAATCGCCCGCCACATCCTACGTTTGTCCCACAGCGCGGCCGCAGCGGCGAAGGTCCAAAATAATCCTATCTCCCAACGGACCACGCGGAGTCCGCGCGGGCTGAGCAGGGCCGAGGCCGAGAGCGGCGAGACGGGTATCGGCCGCCACGGCAGGAAGTAGCGCGAGTTATCGAACGGCCAGAAGAAGGCGACACCGAGCCCGCCGTCCGTCATGGCATCGAAGAAGCCGTGCGAGGCGGTGACCAGCGTGAAGAACACGGCGAGCAACACAAACGAGTGCCGGCCTGACCACCTCGCCCGCGAAAATAGAGCAGCCAGCACGCAACCGACCGCCGAGGCAAAGACCAGCGAGTGCGTCATGCCGCGGTGGCCGAATGGGTGGCTATAAGGGACAAAGCGCAGAAAAAGGGCATCGACATCGGGCAGCATGGCGACGGATATGGCCGCAGACATCACTGGCCGATTCACCGGCTGCCCTCGCGCCATGAGTTTCGAGGCGAGGAACCCAATCGCCCCATGTGAAAAAACCGTAGGCATGCTCCCCGCATTATAGCGCCCACATTCCGCCGGAACCATCCCAACATCAGTGCTCAGCCATCGCCCATCTTCTCTCCTGTCATCCGCCAGTAAAAGCTGACTTCTGTCGGCTTAACCTAACAATCACCCGATACTCGGCAGAGGTCAGGTCGCGCAGAAGTAGCTGACACTCTGGACCTTCCCCAATTGCCGGCGCTGGCACCCTGCTTGCTCTATGGTTTTGATAGTGAAAGGTGAGCATGACAATTAAACGGGTCGCATTAGTCTACAACCCGACGGCCGGGGCACTACGCCGTGGCAGAGTCGACATTTCACGACTGGCGGAAGCATTGCGCAGGTGCGGTCTCAGCCTCGAGCCATGCCCGACCGCCGCCTGTGGAGATGCGACGAGGCTCGCTCAGCGGGCGGTGGAGGAGGGTCTTGAGACGCTGATCGTTTGCGGCGGCGATGGCACGATCAATGAGGCCGCGCAGGCCCTGGTCGGCTCACGGACGGCGCTGGCGGTCTTTCCCTGCGGCACGGCCAACGTGCTGGCCAAAGACTTGCGGCTCCCGCGGCGGGTTGGTGATTTCGCCGAATTGGTCGCCTCAGGCAAGGCACGCACGATCAGCGCAGGCCGGGCGGTCAAGCCTGGGACCGATTGGCAACGCTACTTCCTGCTCATGGCCGGAATTGGCCTGGACGCGGCGATCATCAACAGTCTGAACGTAGAGTTGAAGCGGCGCTTCGGGACTGGGGCTTACTGGGTAGCCGGTTTGGATTATTTCGCTCGCTGGCCGCTCACGCCCTTTTCGCTCACCTTTAACGGGAGGCGCTACGAGGCGACCTTCGCCGCGATTGCCAATGCGCCGAGCTATGGTGGAGCATTCACGCTCGCGCCCGAAGCGCGGTTGGAGGATGACAAGCTCGATGTCTGCCTCTTCAACTCGCGCAGCCGGCTCGCCTATCTAGGCCACGCGCTGCGCAGCCTCGGCGGCAGCCACACGCGGAGTGCTAACGTCGTCTACCAAGAGACGCGCGAGGCCGTAGCAAACTCAAATGACCAAGCACTCGTCCAATTGGACGGCGATCTGGTCGGATCACTGCCTATGCGGTTCGAGTGCGTGCCTCAGGCGTTGAAGGTGATTGCGCCAGACAAGTAATTGGGACGGTACCGGGAGCGTGAGCGACCGGGTTGATTCGTGAGACAAGCTCGGCGGAAACACCCGGTCGCTCACGCTCCCGGTACTGTTCCGACCGGTTTTCAGCAAGGATGTAGGACCCATGACACACCGGACATTGTCGCTGATTCAGGCTGCGCTCATGGCGCTCAACTACGCATTGGCTTATCTCACGCCCGCGGCGGTGCGCAATCTGGCGCAAGTCATCAAGCGGGCGCTCCGCCCTCACGGCCTGGCGGTCTGCCTCGCGCTGCTGTTGCCAGCGCCAGCGCTCAGCCAGTCCGTCGCGAACGCGGAGACCCAGCCGGCGACGGCCGGCGCGGCACTGTCACCTGAGTCGATCGAGTTACAGCGCGCAGGGAATGCGGCGCTTTACAACATCGACTACGCGGGGGCGCGGGCGAAGTTCGAGGAGTTGCGGCGCCGCTTGCCACAGCACCCGGCCGGCGATTTATACCTGGCCACCACGATCTGGCTTGAGCACCTCAACCGCAGCCGCCGCTTGCAGACGAGCCTTTACCAGGATGATTCCAGCTTCTTCGCCGGGGCCGAGAAGGCCAAGGAGGAGACCGAAGGCGACGCGGTGGATGCGGCCGTGGATCGCGCCTTCCGTGAGCGGATGGCTCAGGCCAAAGCCAAAGCCCTGGCCCTAGTCAACCGCGATAAGAAGGACCCTGACGCGCTCTACTACCTCGGCGCGGTCTACGGGGTGATGGCGGGCTACGAAGCCTCGACGGCGCGCAAGTTCTTCGCTGCCATGCGCAACGGTTCACGCAGCGTGGATTATCACCAGCGGGTGGTCAAACTCAGGCCCGATTACTATGACGCCTACCTCTCAATCGGGATGTACGACTATATCGTCGGCAACCTGCCCTTCGCGCTGAAGGCGATTGCCGCGCTCGGCGGGATTCACGGGAGCAAGTCGCGTGGCATTCGCGAGCTGCAGCAGGTCGTCGACAAGGGCGTGCACGCCGCCGACGATGCGCGCATCATGCTCATCGCCATTTACCAGAACGAGCGGCGGCCCGAGGACGCGCTGGCCTTGCTGCAACACTTGAGCGCGAAGTACCCGCGCAGCTACCTGCTCAAGCTTGAAACCGCCTCAATGCTCGTCCAGCTCAACCGCTCGGCCGAAGCCTACGCCGTCTTTGACGAGCTGGTCAAAGACGCCCGCGCCGCGAGCGCCCTCGACCTGATCCACTATCAGTATGCTGAGGCGCTCGCCAAGAATAACGACTATGACCGGGCCATCGACCATTTCATTGCGGTCACACGCGCCAAAGGCGCCGACCAGAATCTGGCGACGGTCGCCCTGTTGCGGGCGGGACAGGTCTATGACATCTCCGGCAAGCGCAGTGAGGCGGTCGCTCAATATCAGGCCGTCTTGGGCCGACCCAATATTTATGACACGCGTGAACAGGCTGAGCGCGGGATCAAGAGGCCTTTCCGGGACAAGGAGAAGAAGCGCGAGCCACCCAAAGACGGGACGGAGTGAGTAACACTCATCGCGCCACGCCGCCGGTTTGAGGTCGGTCCGCGGACTTAGCCTCTCGACTTGCTGTGGGCCAGCGCCCTGATCTCCGCGTCCGAGCGCCGCGGCTTGCCGACGAGCCAGACGATGCCGATGCTGAGGAAGTAGAGGCCGAGCATCGGCGCCGCGAAGACGATCATGTTGAAGGCATCGGCCGTCGGCGTCAGGACCGCCGCCAGGATCGCAATGATGACCACGGCATAGCGCCACGCCTTCCAGAGCATGCGCGGCGTGACCAGCCCGATGCGCGCCAGGAGGAAAGCAATCGTCGGAATCTGAAAGACGATACCTGAGCCAAGCATGATCATGGTGATCAGATCGAAGTAATCGTTGGCCGTAATCAGCGGACGCAACCCCCCTTCCACACTGAGGCCGAGCAGGTAGTTGCAGGCTGCGGGGAAGGCGATCTTATAAGCGAAGGTGGCACCGAGAATGAAGAAGACAGTGGCCATCAAGAGCAGCGGTAAGACATATTTCTTCTCGTGACGGTAGAGCCCCGGCGCGATGAAGGCCCAAATCTCATAGATCAGAAATGGAATCATTAGGGCGATGGCGGCATAGAGGGCCACTTGCATATAGAGCGTAAAAGTCCCGCCCACCGTGGTGATGATCAAGGTTTGGTTATCAAAGCCCGGCGCTACCTCACCTTTACCAAATACCGCTTCCACGGGGGTGCCAGTCGGGATGAGGGTCTTGTGGGCAATCCAGGGCTCGGTAGTCTTGGCGATAACCTTATTATTCTGGCGCTCGACTTTGATGCCGATGGTTGTGCCAGCAGCGATCGTGACCCCGTTGACGACCGTGTTTTGTCCGAAGGTGTAGCGGAATTGATCCCCATCCTGGATCTTATTGACATCCAGAGGTTCACCGGCTTTCAATCTCTCCTGTTCCACCTTGGCCAGTTGCCTCTTCACCGGGACAGCCAGGAAGTTATAGATCTTATCCGAGAAGGTGAAACAGATGACCAGAGCAATCGCAATGGCGATTGCCGAATGGATCAACCGGCGACGCAGCTCGTCGAGGTGATCTAGAAACGACATCTGGAGCCCTTCTTCTTTCTCTTCTTTTTTCTCTTCTTTCTCGTCAGGCATGGTTGTTCATCTGCTATCAGGCAGGCCGCCGGGTCTGCCCGACACAAAAAAATTGGTTAGCCGCGAGCCGTGCGCCGAACGCCATTTCAGACTCCACGGTAACCAATTTCCGTTTGCGGCGCCGGGCGCCGCTCCCGTTACGCATTAACGGTTAAATCCAATGTTCGCTGCGTGGCTTCTCTTGAATCGGCGCCGTCGTCGCCGCCACGGTCTCCGCAGTCTTGGCGGTCGCTTCGGCGCCGGCGGTTGGGGGCTCAGTCGGATGGGTCTCTTCCGGCGAGCCGTCGTGATAAGTGGAGTCAGCGCCCGCATAAGCAGACTCCGCAGTCGGGCTCTCGCTCTTGCGCGTTTTCTCCAGCTCGACCTCCTGCTCCCACGACCGCTTGAAGTCATCTGAGGCGCGGCGGAACTGGGCCATAGCCTGGCCGAGCGACTTGCCGAGTTCGGGCAGCTTGCGCGGGCCAAAGACAATCAGCGCGATGACGAGGATGAGCAAGACCTCTGGCATTCCTAAGTTCATAATTGCTTCTCACTTTTTTGAAAGATAATCTGTACTCCGGCGAGTGCGCAGGTGCACTATTGAAACTATAAGTGAGGCCCCGCAGCGAGTCAAGCTGACGACCGAGCCGGCTTAAGACCCGCCGCCCGCCGCGCGGCCTCTAGGGGCGTGGTAGCCCTGCCGCGTGCGGATGTTGAGCCTGGGGCGAGCCACGCGCACCTCGATCGTGCGCCAGCGGCCGTCGCGCTTCTCGTTCGTCGGCTCATAAGTGATCGTGTATTGGTTACGCAGTTCCTCGACGGTCTGGGTGAAAGCGTCGCGCAGTTTGCTGCCGCCCGGCGTGTGGAAGAAGCGCCCGCCGGTCTTAGCCGCGAAAGCTTTCAGCACCTCCGCCCCGTTGTCACGGTTCGGAGTGTGGTAAAGCGCCGAGTCGCTCAAATCCACGGAGTAGACCATAACACCCGCCGCGCCGACCCGGCGCAGGGCCTCCTCCATCGTCGCCCGGCTTCTGGTGTCCGCCCCGTCTGAGACGAGTAGAATCGCGCGGCGACGTTCGGGGCGTTTCGCGAGGGCCGCTGCCGCCTTAACCAAGGCGTCGTAGAGCGGGGTCTCGCCCTCGGCACGCACCTCCCACACCGACGGGTCGATATCCTTCGACTCGGTGAAATCCTGGAGCACCTTGATGTCCAGGCCCCCAAAGCTGTAGATCGCCACCGAATCGCCGTCGCGGATGCCGCCGGCGAAGCGGGAGCAAGCGGCGCGGGCCAGGCTCAGCTTCGACTCCATACTGGCGCTGATGTCGAGGAGGATGACGGCGGCAAAGGGCATCTCCTGGAAGCTGAAGCTTGCGATATGCTGCGGCACAGTGTCCTCAAAGACCTTGAAGTCACCCTCCTTGAGTCCGGCGACGTAGCGGTCCTTGCCGTCAGTGATCGTCACGTTGAGCACGACCAGGTCCGTGTTGACTGACAGCACATCCTCCTCGCGCTCCTGCGTCTTCTGCTGCTTTTCCTGTTTGTGCTGCTGCGCGTGAGCGGAGGCGAGAATCAGCGTGAGTGCCGAAAGAAGCCACAAGGCAAACCGGTAACGCATAGGCTTGGTTGAAGGCGACAGACTGGCAACCCGGGCATTCAGAGTTTCGAGTTTCGAGCCCTTGAGCCTGAAGCTCTCAGCTTGAGGCCCCGCACGCTGCCGGTCAGGCCGGCCTGTCGCAGTCTAAGACGCACTTGAGAGAGGGACTGATCGCTTGCGCGCCAGGCTCAAGCGCGGTCGCAACACTGACGCAACACCGCATGATGAACGATCACCTGCCCCGCATCCGGCTTGCGGCCGCTGGGGCACCGATCACTCATCGTCAATTGAGATAACTGCGGATGACTTTAATGAGCTGAATGATCTCGGTCGTCGTGGCCACGACTGTGGCTGAGACGACGTGGCGCGAGGTTTTTTCCATGCCGGAATGCAACCGCTCGCTCGCCTCGTTCAGTCGCTTGAGCGCCTCTTCCAACGTCGCCGGCGCCGGGTCGAGCGGCTTGTTGTCGTCCGAGCCGCCCGACTCCGAGCGAATGTGCTTGGCCGACTTCTCGATCTCCTTGAGCTTCTTCTCGGCCTCATGCGCCAGGTGGTTGTTGTCAACCTCCTTGGTCAGGGCTTCGGCCGTCTCCTTGATCTGCGTCGCCTGCTCCAAGAGCTTCTGGTGTTCCTTCTCCTCGCGCTTGATCTCCATCCGCTTGAGGTTATCGCGGAAAGAATCATTCTGCTCATCCTGCGGGGAAGGCCGGGCGGCGGCACCCGCCCCCTGCGCTTGGGCCTTGAACGTGCCCAGAAGGACGAGAGCAGAGGCGAAGACGATGAACAGCGATGAGCGGAATTGCATGGCAAAACTCCCCGCTTTTTTGTACCACAAATCTAGGTAAAGCTCAAAGCGGGAAGCGCCGACGGGGTGACGGGGCGACGGGGCGATGGGGCGATGGGGCGAGTTGGAAAGGAAAGGCGATACGGGAAGGAGTCAAGGCTTCAATTCCTCGCCCTGTCGCCCCATCGCCCCGTCGCCCCGTCGCCTCTTACCGGGCGCAAGTCTGTGCGCGTCCGCCGTCGATGCTATAGGTGGCGCCGGTGATCCAGGAGGCGCGGTCCGAGGCGAGGTAAGCAATCAGCTCCGCGATCTCTTCGGGCTCTCCGACCCGGCCGAGGGGGTGAGTGGTACGGCTATGCTCTAGAAACTTGACGTAGCGTGCTTCTTCCATGCCGCCGCGGCGATGGATTTCAGTCACCACGACGCCCGGATTGACGGCGTTGACCCGCACGCCCTTCGAGGCGAGTTCCAAGGCCGCGCAGCGAGTCAGTTGGTCCAGCCCGGCTTTGCTCACACAGTAAGCCAGCACCCCTGAAAAGGCACGCAGCCCCGTGACACTCGACACGTTGACGATGTTGCCGCGGCGGGCAATGAGGTGTGGGAGAGCCAGCTTCATGAGGTGGAAAGCCACGCGCAGGTTGATATTCATCATCTCGTCCCAGGCCGCGAGCGCGGTGTCTTCGACTGAGCCATTAGTAATGATGCCGGCTGAATTGACGAGGATGTCGAGCGCCTCGAAGTGCTCGACGGTGGCGGCCACTGCTCGTTCGGCCTGCTTTTCGTCGGTGAGGTCAGCGACCTGAAGGAATGCCTGGCCGGATTCTGAGCGGATCAGGGCGGCGACTTCACGGAGCCGCTCGGCACCACGCGCGACTAAGGCCACGCGCGCCCCGTCGCGAGCCAGTTTGATGGCTGTCGCGCGACCGATACCTGAGCTCGCGCCCGTGATGAGCGCGATCCGATTCTCCAACGGCCGAGAGATGCTCATTGGTCCTTGGTCCTTGGTCCGTTGTCAGTGGTCAGTAGTCAGTTGCCGGCTCCAACAACGAACAACTGACTACTGACCACTGACAGCGGACCACTAATCAATATTCGCAATTGAGCATCCGCCGCCGATTGTTGCCTTTAATACTCAAGTCAAGCCCGAGGATCTTCCCGGCCAGGCCGCGCAGGATTTCGTCTTCGAGCGTCCCGTTCGACGGGCTATCAATCCACTTTTCACTGCTCAAGACGTTGGCATCCCGCCCCTGGATGTGGGCAATGATTTGGAGTTGAGAGCGCTTCTCATCTAGCGGCAGCGCCAGAATCTCCAAATAATAGCGCCCCTGCGTCCAGTTGCGCACCTCACGGGCCGGAAGGTTTGAGTAGTGTTCAAGGTCGGCCCGGGCGGTCACACCTTTGGTGAAGACGACCGGTTTAGTGGTGAACCGCCCCTCGGCGGGCTTGCTGAGATTATCGTCCAAAGGGACCGAGCAAGTTTTGAGCACTTCGCGAGTCGTGTTTAGAATCTGGTCGCGCTTGACATTAATCGTGTAGGGGTTCGGGAGCGGCGGCTCAGTCTTCGGCCGGTCAAATTGAATTTGTGCCGGCGCGACCACCGCCCAGCCAGCCAATAAGAGGAGAGCGGAGTAAAGTGAACCTAGTTTCAGTCTCATAAATCCATCCGGAATTAAGCTGCGCCACAGTTAAGCTGCGATTGCCGTCCGCATCACGACCATCCACCTAAGCCAAGAGGAAAATCTCAAGTGGGACCACAATAACAGGTAGAGTCTGAGGCATCAAGGGATGAGCAGAATCAGTCTCCAATTCCCATGCCGATGGTCACGAAATGATCATGAAATGATTTCCCTCTGATGGAAATATTTTCATAGCTATTTACTGACGACAAAGTAAGAATTACCAAGATCGTGGCGACGAAGCGGAGTACGATAAAAAGACGGTCACCTCAAAGACTAAGTTTTTTAAATGGTTAAGGCCCCGCCGCTTCGGCCCCCGCCTGTGGCATCGTGATTGCTCTAGCCAAGGTGGGGCAAAGAGATACCAGGTGGTTAACTCCACTGACGGTGTCAAGTGGTTACTGGGGTGAGGACAGTGACCACATTCATCAGGCGCTGCAGGCATCCCACGACTGCAGCGCCTTTTTATTTTCCTATCATTCAATCTGAACTGGCAATCTGAGCTGGCAATCTGGACTGGCAATCTGAGCCGGCCATTTGAGCTGGTGCGCGGTAGATGGCACGGACGACTCATAACCACTGATCAGTAACGACTGCAGCACGGGATGCGCTGCAGGTCGGTGGTTATGCGTGCTTCGGTGCCATCTGCCGCGCACCAGCTTGACACCTCCGCCGCCCTTCGGGTATTTTTCGCTACTAAATCCTGCTCCTTATTGCGTCCGATGGCTTCAGCCGCGAGCCTGTTGGCAGACTTCCGCCGCGCTTTGTCGCTCACGCCCGTCGCTGGCCGGTTCTCCCCGAAAAGAGAACGAAATCATGCTAGCCGAGTATCGCCAACGTTTCAGCGATTTCAACACCGAACTGGTCCGCGAGGAGTATCTCTTCCGTGCCGGCCGTAAGGAGAACTACGAGACGGCGCACATCTTCAGCGAGTACAGTGACCTTTTCAAGCGCGCGGCGGTCGAGGAGCTACGCGCGGCGCTAGCGGCCACGGCCGAGTACCGTGAGACCGAACGCGAGGCGATCAAGCGGCTCATCGCCTTTGCGCTGGACGGCTATCTGGAATCGCGGGTGCGCGAGTTGTCGGAAGAGATTGGCGGCTACGAAGCGCGGGCGACTATCGAATGGGGCGGCCGTGTGATCAGCTTCCACCAATCGGCCACCGAACTAGCCAACGAGCCGGACCCGGTGCGCCGCCGTGACCTTTACGCCCGCCGCGCGGAGGTCATTAAAGGCACACAGGACTTGCGGGCCGAACGGCTCGAACGGCTGCATGAGGCGGCGAGAGAATCAGGCTACGAAAGCTACCTGGCGATGTACCGCGAGTTGCGCGGCATTGATTACGGGCGGCTCGCCGAACGCTTAGCCCAATTCCTCGCCCAGACTGAAAGCCAATACGTGACCGCGCTCGGCCCGCTGCTGGCCCGTGATGCGCACATCTCAATCGACGAGGCGAGTCGCGCGGACCTGCCTCACCTGAAGCGCCTGACGCGCTTCGACCGCTTCTTCCCGCGCGGGCGATTAGTCGAGGTCTATCGAGCCACCTTCGCCGGGCTCGGCATCAGCGTCGATCAGCAGCCGAATATTGAAATAGACGCTGAGCCCCGCCCGCGCAAGCATCCCCGGGCTTTTTGCTCGCCGATTCGGATCCCCGAAGAGGTGAAGCTGGTCATCCGCCCGGCGGGCGGTCAATCTGACTACCAAGCCTTCCTCCACGAGGCCGGCCACGCGCAGCATTTCGGGTGGGCTTCGCGCCAACTCCTTCCGGAGTTCCGCTTCGGCGGCGATTACGCCGTCACTGAGACCTATGCGTTCCTCTTCAACTATTTAGTCTTGGACCCGCGCTGGCTGGCCGAGATGCTCGGCTTCGCCGAGAGCGGAGAATTCCGCCACGCGGTCGCGGTCCACAAGCTGATGACCGTCCGCCGCTATGCGGCGAAGCTTCTGTATGAAGTCGAATTGCACGCCGGCAAGCTCGCGGGCGTGGCCGGGCCGCGTTACGCCGAGTTGCTGACCGACGGGGTGCGCCTCCGTTACGACGAGACGGAGTATCTGAGCGACTTAGACGACGCCTTCTACGCGGCCAACTACCTGCGCGCCTGGGCGATCGAGGCCCAACTGCGCGAGCACCTCAAATCGCGCTTCGGGGCGCGCTGGTGGACTTCGCGCAAGGCGGGCGAGGAGTTGATTGACCTGTGGAATACCGGCAACCGCTACACGGCCGAAAGTCTCGCTTCACTCGTCGGCCTCGGCGAGGTTTCGTTCGATTGGTTGGCCTCGGAGTTATTAAACCAAGTGATGAGTGGAAAGTAGAAAGTAGAAAGTAGGGTAGTGATGAAAATGTAAGGCTGTCGCTGCTGCTTCGCCGCGGAGCGGCGCTTGATTTTAGCCGGGTGTTTCAACGCCCGGTGGCGAGGCTAGCGTGATCCCGCGTCGCGTCAGCGACGCTTGAATTCAGCCGTCGCTGACGCGACGCAGGGCCTGTTGGCCACTCGTTCCCGGCGTTGAAAACGCCGGGCTAAAGTCAGCTTGCCGCTACGCGGCCACAAGCACATAGTCTTACATTTTCATCACTACCAAAAGTAGAAAGCACCGGGACTTTCTACTTTCTACTTTCCACTTTCCACTTTCCACTCATCACCCATCACTCATCACTGCTCATTGTGACTCGATCCCAGACTGAAACTGTTCACGTCAAACTTGGCGAACGCAGTTACGCCATCACCATTGCCGGCGGGGCGCTCACCCGGACCGGTGAGTTGATTCGCCAGGCGTTGGGCGCTAAAACGCGGCGCCTCGCGATCATCTCCAATCCACGCGTCTACGGCCTCTACGGCAAAACCGTAGAGCGGAGTCTGCGCCAGGCGGAATTCGCGACGCTCGCGCACCTGATGGGCGATGGCGAGCGCGCCAAGTCTCTCCGCACCGCCGAGCGCGCCTGGGCCTTCCTGATCGCCAACCGCTTCGAGCGCAGCGATGCGATTGTCGCACTGGGCGGCGGCGTGGTCGGCGACCTTAGTGGGTTTGTGGCCGCGACTTTTTTGCGGGGCATCAGCTACGCGCAAGTCCCGACGACGCTGCTCGCGCAAATTGACAGCTCGGTCGGCGGGAAGACGGCCATCAACCACCCGCTCGGCAAAAACCTGATCGGCGCTTTCCATCAGCCGCGGGCCGTGGTGATCGACCCGCGCGTGCTCCGGTCACTCCCGCCGCGGGAGTTGCGCGCCGGACTTTACGAGGCGCTCAAGTACGGGGTGATCCGCGACCGGGCGCTCTTCGACCTGATCTGCCACACCCAGCCGGAAATCGCCGCCTTTGATGAGTCGCCCCTGGCCCGGATCATTGCCCGTTGTTGCGCGATCAAGGCCGAGGTCGTGACCGCCGATGAGCGTGAGTCGGGCCTGCGGCGGATCCTCAATTTCGGCCACACCGTGGGCCACGCGCTCGAAGCTGTCACCGCCTACCGCCGGCTCAAGCACGGCGAGGCGGTCGGCTACGGGATGAAATCTGCTTCCACGATGGCCGAGAAAATTGGTATAATCCCCCCCGCCGAAAGCCGGGCGATCAGACTCGGCGTCGATTCGCTAGGCCCCCTGCCCAGGATTGATGATCTCAAAGCCCAAGACGTCATCGCCGCGATGGCGCACGACAAGAAAGTCGCGCAAGGCCGGCTGCCCTTCATCCTGCCCACCGCCATCGGCGCGGTGACCGTCCGCGACGACATCGCCCCATCCATCATCCGCACCGCTGTGCGTGAGACGCTCGCCCCGAATCATCATAGGGAGTGACATTATGCCGTACCGCAACCAGCAACGCCACGAGCGCGGCGAAGGGCGCGTCCAGTTTCTGATCACGCTCGCCGTGATCGCGGGACTCGTTTACATCGGAATGCAGTTCTTCCCCGTCTACCTGCACAACCTCCAGATGGAGGACGAGACCCAGAAGATCGTCACCCAGGCTGTGGTCCAGAACTGGCACGACGCGGACGTGCGCACCCGGCTGGCCCAGAAGGCCATCGAATATCGACTGCCCGACAACGCCAAGATCGAGATCACCCGCAACGGCAAGAAGGTGAGCGCCCGCATCGCCTACACCCAGGCCATCACCCTCCCCTACTACACCTACAACTGGCCGTTCGAGATCCGCAAAGAAGACAGCAGCTTCTGATTTCAGGGTGGGTCGCTACTAATAGTGATTCAAGCTGACAATCTAGGACCGGATTAAAGTTCAATCTGGTAGCTGTGAGGCGGGGCGAGCAGCATCACCTGGCGCTTGGGATAGCTGTAGATCACGTCGAAATTATTCGTCACGTCGCGGCCCAAGATCGAAACGTCGCTACTGGCCTGGTTGGTGAAGACGCCGAATGGCCCTTGGACGGTGACTCGTTTCCCATCATCTCGCATTAAGGCCAGGCGAGTCTGAACAAAGATGCATTCGGTCTTCCCCCCAACCCCACCCAATTCCGGGGCCTGGGCTGCCGGCAGGGCGAGCGGCTGAAGCAAAGCCAAGAGGCTGGCATCAAACACGGTCCGATCAGCGCCGGCATCCAGGAGCAAGATCACCAACTGCCAAGCCCCTTCCGGCGTCCGCACGGCGGCCTCGATGACAGGCCGCAGGACGCCATCTTTAAAGAGATGCCAGCGGCCCGCCACACGCATAGATGCGCTCGTAGCTTTCCCGAGGGACGTACTGCACGAACGGTTCATCCTCGGGGTGCTTCTCTCTGGCCAACCGTCGCGCTTCCCAGGCATCACCCGCGACGAACACTTCGCCTTCGGACACGGCGAGGTACTGTCCGGCAAACCGCTCAAAGAGCGACGCGCCGTGCTCAGTCAGCCAGGCCCCGTTGCGCCGGAATTGCTCCAGTCGCCGGTTGAGTTCCAAGTCTTCCGGCTCCTCAGTCATGATCAACCCGTGATTCACAGTAGTACGATAGCACCTTTCGATGAGCCCCACCAATAGCCTAAGTCCACTAACCCCTTGGCCGCCAGCAGTCCGATTGCGTCTTGGCGTCGTTGAGAAAGGCCGCCTTAGCCATCCCGCGAGTGAAATCTAAAATCAGTCGGGCGGCCTGAGCCAGGTCCAGGAGTGTGGCGTTATCTCGCGACATAGGATGGTTGCGCGGTGCTTAAAATTTCTTGGCGGCGAATCCAATTGGAGCTGCGCTCAATGGCCCGGCGGCTCACTAAATCAACTTTGCGGCCCAGCAGGGCGGCCAATTCCTGCTGCATCTGGACGTGATCGAGCAAGCTCCACTCCGCCCCCGGCGCGAACGTCACCAAGACGCCGAGGTCACTCTCCGGGCGGAAATCATCGCGCAGCACCGAGCCGAAGAGCGCGAATTCGGTGATCTGCCAGCGGCGGCAAAAGTCCGCGATCTGATCTTCTGGCAACCTGAACTGCTGCTCCTTCATAGCACCCCTCATTCCAAATCATAGCTCACTGCTTGCTGCGGGCCAACACTTCCTTGTCCGTCGCCGCATCCCAGAGCTTCACTGTGCGGTCATCACTTCCACTAGCCAGCCTCTTCCCGTCGGGCGAGAAGGCGACTGAAGAGACAGCGTCCGTGTGCCCCTTGAGGGTGAGCAGTTCCTGACCGGTCGCGGTGTCCCACAGCTTCACTGTGCGGTCAACACTTCCGGTCGCCAGTCTCTTCCCGTCGGGCGAGAAGACGACTGAAAGGACAAAGCCGCCCGTGTGCCCCTTGAGGGAGAGCAGTTCCTGACCGGTCGCCGCATCCCACAGCTTCACTGTGTCACTTCCGCTAGCTAGCTTCTTCCCGTCGGGCGAGAAGGGGACTGAATAGACAATGGTCGCGTGTCCCTTGAGTGAGAGCAGTTGCTGACCGGTCGCCGCATCCCACAGCTTCGCCGTTTGGTCACCACTTCCACTAGCCAGCCTCTTCCCGTCAGGCGAGAAGGCGACTGAAAAGACGGCGCTCGCGTGCCCCTTGAGGGAGAGCAGTTCCTGACCGGTCGCCGCATCCCACAGCTTCACTGTGTGGTCATTACTTCCGGTCGCCAGTCTCTTCCCGTCAGGCGAGAAGGCGACCGCCATAACTTGGAACGAGTGTCCCTTGAGGGAGAGCAGTTCCTGACCGGTCGCCGCATCCCACAGCTTCACTGTGCGGTCATCACTTCCGGTCGCCAGTCTCTTCCCGTCGGGCGAGAAGACGACTGACCGGACATTACTCGCGTGCCCCTTGAGGGAGAGCAGTTCCTGACCGGTCGCGGCATCCCACAGCTTCACTGTGTTGTCATTACTTCCGGTCGCCAGTCTCTTCCCATCGGGCGAGAAGGCGACCGAATAGACAATGTCCCCGTGTCCCTCAAGGGTGAGCAGTTCCTGACCGGTCGTCGCATCCCAGAGCTTCACTGTGTGGTCAGCACTTCCACTAGCCAGCCTCTTCCCGTCGGGCGAAAAGGCGACTGACTGGACATTACTCGCGTGCCCCTTGAAGATGCGCAGTTGCTGACCGGTCGCCGCATCCCACAGCTTCGCCGTTTGGTCACCACTTCCACTAGCCAGCCTCTTCCCATCGGGCGAGAAGGCGACTGAAGAGACAGCGATCGCGTGCCCCTTGAGGGAGAGCAGTTCCTGACCGGTCGCGGCATCCCACAGCTTCACTGTGTTGTCATTACTTCCGGTCGCCAGTCTCTTCCCGTCAGGCGAGAAGGCGACTGACCGGACATAGCTCGCGTGCCCCTTGAAGGTGAGCAGTTGCTGACCGGTCGCCGCATCCCACAGCTTCGCCGTTTGGTCAACACTTCCGGTCGCCAGCCTCTTCCCGTCAGGCGAGAAGGCGACTGAAAAGACGGCGCTCGCGTGCCCCTTGAGGGAGAGCAGTTCCTGACCGGTC
>Ga0207646_10000738_pt1 | contig 42478 bp, 36 predicted proteins | sample KBSK5502metaG_FD_184343 | JGI IMG/M metagenome (GOLD analysis project Ga0207646, IMG submission 184343) | Corn, switchgrass and miscanthus rhizosphere microbial communities from Kellogg Biological Station, Michigan, USA - KBS K5-50-2 metaG... | ecosystem: Host-associated > Plants > Roots >... | reverse complement strand
TGCAGCACGGAGATGGTGAAGTCGAAACGGCGCAAATAGTCTTCCAGGCTCTGCGCGTCATCGACCCTCATGAACGTCGCCAGCTCCTCGGGGGTTTGCTTGGGCAGCTGAATCCTCTGCTCCCGCGCCAGCTCAAGGAGTGTCTCCGGACGCACCGAGCCATCGAGATGGCAGTGCAGCTCCGCCTTGGGAAGCTGGCGGAGCTTGTTGGAGAAAATCGAAAGCGGCATTACAAAGAGTTGAAGTCCGAGTCTTCCGCGGTGATTTGTCGAGCGCGAACGATGCGAAATATCGCGCCGTTCTGCACTGGCGTGGTGTTGTCAGTGACGATTCCGCGGCTGTCGGTAATCAGCTTCTCACCGTTACGGACTGCGGCCGCCTGAACGGAATCCCAGGTGTCGACCGCATCGAGCGCAGTCGCCGATGCATCGACATCGACTGGCTTGGCGTTGATGTAGACGCGGACTGTATCACTCATTGCGACACTGGGGCTACGCGCACCTCTTGCGGCGCAGTGATCGGGGACGGCAGCGAATGCAGGTAGTCAATGAGTGCGTCCAGGTCCACGATGTTGAGTGGCTTGACAGAGGTTGCTCGCTTACCGGCGTCGTAGCCTTCGCCACCGGTGGCAAGAAAGTCGTTGACGATAACGTTATAGGTCCTCGCATCGGAGAGCGAAGTGCCATCGTTCATGGTCACCGAGACGAGTCTGGCGCCCTTCGGCCTCGACGGATCGTACTTGATCGTGAGCCCGCTGACGTGGTCATCGACCTGGGACTTGCCGAGCATTGCCTCTAGTAAGCCCCGGAGCTGCGCACCGGTCATCGTCAGCGAATAAAGTGTGTTGCCGAACGGCTGGATCTCGAAGAGGGAGCCGTAATTCGCCTCTCCGGCGCGAAGCTCGGTGCGAATGCCGCCGTTGTTCATGATCGCCACGTCAGCCTTTGCCGCCCACCGCTGCGCGTCGGCGATGAGATTGCCGAGGGGATACTGTGGACCCTGGCGTGCGAGTGTGACCGGAATGGTAGCGACGTGGCGATTTACGAGCGGCGCAACCCGCGCCACCGCCCGTTGCACAATCGAATCGATTGCCGGCACTGGGCGAAGGGTGTCGACGGCGAGCTCGCGCACCTCGTGCCGGATAGGGACGTTGATCGTTGTATCGAGCACAATGTCGAGGACGTCGATGGCGCGTCCGCTCGAGCGCGCCTGAACGATGGGAATGCCCTTTACCTCGGTGTTTATCAGCGTGTGGGAGTGACCGCTCACGATCACATCGACCTTGGTCGTCAGTTTCTCGGCAAAGTTGATGATCTCGCCCGCACAAGTCGTGGCGCCATCACGTCCGCAGTTGGCGCCGGCGTGAGCAATCACCACGATGAAATTCGCGCCTCGCTTCCTGAGTGCTGGTCCGATGCTGTCCACGATTGGCGCCGGATCGTCAAAACGAAGACCGACGACATTTCCAGCGCGCGTGGTCGTTGGCGTGGTAACGGTCGATAGACCGATTATTCCAATCTTTGTTCGACCACGGGTGACGATGGTGTCGTTCCGAATCCATTCGACGTCCCGGCCATCGGTGTAGCGAACGTTGGCGCCAAAGATTCCGAAATTTGCCTGCCGCATCCTCGCCCGCAGCGAATCCACACCCCAGTCGAACTCGTGATTCCCGAGGGCTGCCCCGGCGTAACCCGTTCGATTGTAGTAGTCGACGACGGGCCGGCCGAACGAAAGATTCGACGCCGGGGTTCCCTGGAACATGTCGCCGGCATCGAGCAGCAGAATCTCGCAGCGCGGCACACACTCACTTCGCGCGCGATCGATCGCGGCGGCAACGTAGGCCGCTCCGCCGCGTCTCACCCCATTCGCATCGGGGCGCGGTTCCAGAGCGCCATGAAAATCGTTGGTCCCGATTATCCTCAGGAAGCGTATGCCCGTCGGAAACGCCGGACGCGACGCTGTGACCCCCGGTGGTGGAAGCGGACTCGGCACCGGAAGCACGGGCTTTTCGGCAGGATGCGATAACTGTGAGGGCGTGCACGCCGACGATAACAGCAGCGAAAGCGCTACAATGGCTCGCAGAGTCATTTCTGGACAAAGCCCATTTGAACGGGTGACTCGCAAAGCTAGCTGTGCGAACTGAGGCGAGGGAGTGCAACGGTGTCGTAACGTATTCGTGACAGACCGTGAGTTGACGCAACGTCAGCGGGGCAGACAACTTCCTGACGTGACTGATCAGAGCGCTACTGCGGAGCGCGTCCTCGTCGTCGACGATGAGCCCGATATCGTTGCCCTCGTAGCCTACCACCTCGCTAAATCCGGATATTCTGTCTCGACGGCGACCAGCGGCCCGGAGGGCTTGGCGGTCGCGCGTCGAGACAAGCCGTCCCTTGTAATACTCGACCTGATGCTGCCGGGACTGTCAGGGCTCGAAGTCATGGAAGAGCTGCGAGGCGACCCAGCTACTTCGCGCATCGCGGTCCTTATGCTCACCGCGCGTCGCGAAGAGAGCGACCGCATCAGAGGCCTCACGCTCGGCGCTGACGACTACCTTACCAAGCCGTTCAGCCCGCAGGAGCTAGTACTTCGGGTGGCGGCAATCCTTCGTCGCGTCAAGGGAGGACGCGAGGACTCCGAAGACGTCAAACAGGTCGGGCCGTTGCGGATCGAGAGCACGGCCCACCGCGTCACGGTCGATGGGCGGGAGGTCGACCTGACCCCGACCGAGTTCAAGTTGCTGCTGCTTCTCGCTGAACGGAAAGGCAGAGTGCAACCGCGCAACCTGCTGCTCGAAATCGTTTGGGAAGCTGCCCCCGACATTCAGACACGCACGGTCGACATGCACGTCCAACGCCTCCGTGCCAAGCTTGGCGCCGCCGGGGATCTGATCGAGACAGTCCGCGGCTTCGGATACCGGATTAAGAACGTCAGCGAGCGGTCGTGAGGCTCGCGCACCGGCTGCTTCTCCAGTCACTGGCAATCGTTGCCGTGATGGTGATTTCCGTTGTCGTGATCATCGACAACCAGCTGCATTCGAGCATCACGGACCAGACCACGCACGATCTCGCCGGAGAGGCCCGCCTGATGGCCATTCAATGGAAGGCCGGCGTAAACGCTGACTCACTGGCGGACGAAGCGGGCGTCGCGACGGGCCATAGAATCACGCTCATCGACTCGACCGGGCACGTGGTCGGAGACTCCGAGTTCGACGGTCCAGCCTTGCAAGGTCTGGAGAATCACAGCAGTCGACCCGAGGTAGTTGCCGCTCGCGAAAACGGAATGGGTTCGGCGCGGCGGATGAGTCCATCGACTGGCGAGGAGCAACTTTACGTCGCCGTGAAAGCACCACAGGGCTTCGCGCGTGTGTCGGTGACGACGAAGACGATAGAGGACTTGTTTGCGCGCGCACGCAGCGGCGTCATTGCAGCTGGCATGATCTCCTTTCTTTTCGCGGCCATCCTTGCTTGGCTTTTCTCGCGCGCCGTCTCCAAGCCGATCACCGATCTTCGCGACGTAACACGCTCGATCGCCGCCGGCGAACGCCGTCGATATCCCGCGCTGGCGGCACCCGGAGAAGTCGGTGATCTTGCCGACGCCATCCATAGACTGGCCGAGCAGCTGGAGACCCGGCTAGCTGCACTAGCCGCCGAGCAGTCGATCCTGACGGCGTTGGTGGAGACGCTGAACGAGGGCGTCGTCGCGATTTCGCCGAGCCACGAAGTCGTGCGCATCAACGAAACGGGTCGTCGCCTGCTGTCGATTGACCGGCGACTGCCTTTCGGGATCGACTTCCTGCCACGCGAAGCGACCCTGCGCAACGCACTGCTGCTGGCTCTCAATGGCACAGCGACCGAGCCGGAGGAGATAACGATTGGTGACTCGACGCTCTCTCTCACCGCACGGCCGCTGGTGAATGGCGGCGCCGTGCTGGCCCTGTTCGACCTTACTCCGATTAGAAAACTGGAGGCAGTGAGACGCGACTTTGTGGCGAACGTTTCCCACGAGCTACGCACACCGCTGACCATTGTTGGCGGATTCGCTGAGACCTTGCAGGAGCCGGATATTCCAGCCGATAAGCGCGCCGATTTTGCGCGGACGATTTTCAGCAACACTCAGCGCATGCAGAGGATCGTCGACGAGCTTCTCGACCTCTCTCGCATCGAATCGGGCCACTGGCAACCCCACCCCCAGCAAATTCACGTCGACGATGCGGCGGGGGAGATCTTCGGACGAGTGGCAGCTACCGCGAGATCGAAAGGCGTCTCCCTCGATACGAAGATTGAGGCCGAAACGATTTTTGCTGACCGGACGGCGGTCGAGCAGATACTGTTCAACCTCGTTGAGAACGCGCTTCGCCATACCGGTGCCGGCGGACGCATCACGATCGAGACGGTGCGTACGGATCGGGGCGTGAATCTGATAGTCAAGGACACCGGCTCGGGAATTCCACCTGAGCACCTGCCGCGGATCTTCGAGCGGTTTTATCGCGCCGACGCCGGTCGCTCCCGCGAGGCGGGCGGCACGGGGCTCGGCCTTGCCATCGTGCGCCACCTGGTCGAGGCGCACGAAGGAAATGTCACTGCTGAGAGCGCGGTCGGCTCCGGTACCACCATCCGCATTTTCTTTCCTGGAGGCGAAAGCCCCGCCGAGTCGTGACAAAGTCTTTACGTATGGTGTGACAAGCCGTGACGTGTCCGGGAGAGCTTGAAGCGCGAAACAAACCTCTCACGGAGTTACAAGTGATCAAAATCGTTCGCAGCATTGCTGTCGCCTACTCAGCGGCAGCGCTCTTCTCAGGTGTTGCTTCAGCGCAATCAGTAGATCTGACCGGAGCAGGTGCGACCTTTCCATATCCTATTTATTCGAAGTGGTTCAACGATTACGCCCAAAGCAGTGGCGTCAAGATCAACTATCAGTCGATCGGCTCGGGCGGGGGCATCAGACAGCTGTCCGAACAGACAGTCGATTTCGGCGCGTCCGACAGCCCGATGAGCGATCAGGAATTGGCCAACGCCAAGGGCGGGCCAGTCCTACACTTCCCGACGGTGATGGGAGCAGTGGTCATTACTTACAACGTTCCGGGAATCGCCAAGCCGCTCAATCTGAGTGGCGACGTGATTGCCGACATTTTTTCTGGGAAGATCACCAAGTGGAATGATGCGCAGATTGTCGCACAGAACCGCGGCGTGTCCCTTCCCAACTCCGACATTCTGGTCGTGCACCGCTCCGATGGCAGCGGCACCACCTATATCTTCAGCGACTATCTCTCAGCGGTCAGTCCTTCCTGGTCGAGCTCTCTCGGTAAGGGCAAAGAGATCAAGTGGCCGGTGGGACTCGGCGGCAAGGGCAACGAAGGTGTCGCTGGTCAAGTGAAGCAGACGCCAGGCTCGATCGGTTACGTCGAGCTCGCCTACGCGAAGCAGAACAAACTTTCGTATGCGAACGTCAGGAATGCAGCGGGTCGTTACGTGACTCCGACGATTGCGTCAGTAACGGCGGCAGCAGCGGGAATGAAACTGCCGAAGAACACCGATTACCGTGTGTCGATCGTCAATTCCCCTGGCAAGGACTCATATCCGATTTCGTCGATGACCTGGATAATCGCGTATCAGAATCAGCCCGATCGCCTTAAAGGGCAGAAGCTGGTGAACTTCCTGCGCTGGGCGTACAAGAACGGTGAGAAGTCGGCAGAATCACTCGACTACGCCCCGCTCCCGCCGGCGATCGTGGCTCAGCTCCAGAGTAGACTCAACACGATGACCGTTGCGGGCACCCAGGTCGGTGCAGCTCGATGAGGAAACTATCGCCAGTAGTTTTAGCCATACTCGTGCCCTGCGCATTGAGCGCACAGCAACCGGCGGACACCACCAGACCGGCGCCACCTCCTCCGGCTCAGACAACGACGGTTTCGGTGCCGGTGGATTTCTCCGGAGTGTTGTACGCCAACTTCCAGTACCGCGGCGACAAAGGGACCGCGAAGTCGACGAACAAGTTCGATCTCGAGCGGGCGTATCTGACTTTCAGAATGCCGGCCGGTGATCGCGCCAGTATTCGCATTACGGCCGATGTGTTCCAGCAGACCACAGCACCACAGGACGCGTTCTATAGAGGTTGGGTCATCAGGGCGAAGTACGCTTATCTCCAGTATGATCTGATCAAGAGCTCGACGTGGAACGCCAATATTCGCGGCGGTCTGTTGCACAACGTCGTTATCGATCACATCGAGCAGTTCTGGCCGCGCTGGGTGTCGCAGACTCCGGTCGAGCGCGCGGGATTCTTCTCTTCAGCAGACGCTGGTGTCGCGGCGACGCTGACGTTTCCCAACAAGTGGGGTGAGATCTACACGACGATCGTGAACGGACCCGGCTACGCGTCGCGCGAGACAGATCGGTTCAAGGACTACGCAGCCAGGCTCACCTTGACTCCGTTGAGCAGCTGGGACAACAAGGTGCTCAAGACATTTGCACTGAGTGGGTGGACTTACGTCGGCGCGGTCGGAAGTCAGTTCGTCAACGGCGGTGCTGGTCAGGTTGGGACGGTAGGCATCTCGATGCCGCGGACGCGAGCAGGAGTCCTTGCCGGCCTGCGTGACCCGCGCTTCACGGCGGGGGCGGAATGGGACACTCGAAAGGATGCCAGTGAGACGGGAGCGAATACACTCGCTTCGCCGCGCGTTGAGATCGACAGCACCGGACGTCTCATCGCCGGGTTCGCCACGATCAAGCCGTTCCAGCTGATCAACGACAAGTCGACGTTTCCGCTGGGATTGATTGGGCGTTGGGACCGGTTCAAGCCCAATACGTCGAACGATGGATATATCAATACGGTAATCGGCGGCCTGACCTGGGACCTCAACAAGAAGTCCGCGATCTCGCTCGATTATCAGGAGCAGACGCCGCATTCGGGCGCCGTGATTGCGGCGACGAAGACCTACTTCCTGCACCTGGTAGCGAACTTCTAGCGGAAACCGCAGTTGGGGTCGAGCCGCCCCGGATCTGGTTGTGACAATGTCGTTACCTGACGTGTGTCGTGACCGATTCGGGGCGGTTCTATTTTTCATTCGACCAGGCGTTTCGCTCAAGACAACGACAAGGAGTTATAAAGTGAGAGCCTTTAAGCTCGCCGCCCTCATGTTGTTGACCGTCGGCTGCGCCAAGGAGGGCGCGAACAACTCCGGAACGGCGTCATCCACCGCGACATCCAGCGGATCAGTTGACTTGACGGGAGCCGGCGCCACTTTCCCCTATCCTATCTACTCCAAATGGTTTGCTGATTACGCCCAGCGCACAGGCGTGAAGATCAACTACCAATCGATTGGGTCCGGCGGCGGAATCAGACAGTTGTCGGAGGAAACCGTCGATTTCGGGGCGTCTGATAGCCCCATGAGCGACGAAGAAATGTCCAAGGCCAAGGGTGGGCCGATCATTCATGTTCCAACCGTGCTCGGCGCCGTCGTAATCACCTACAACGTCCCCGGCCTGTCAGCGCCGCTCAATCTCACATCGAAGGCGATCGCCGACATCTTCTCTGGCAAAATCACCAAATGGAGCGACACACGTATCACCTCGCTCAATCCGGGCGTAAAGCTGCCTTCCTCTGACATTCTTGTCGTGCACCGATCCGACGGCAGCGGCACCTCTTACATCTTCACCGATTATCTGAGCAAAGCAGTCCCGGCGTGGAACTCGAGTGTCGGTAAGGGCAAAGAAGTGAAATGGCCCGTCGGACTCGGCGCCAAGGGAAACGAAGGGGTCGCGGGTCAGGTAAAGCAGACGCCGGGCGCGATAGGCTACGTCGAGCTGGCATACGCCAAGCAAAACAACCTGCCGACGGCAGCAATCCTGAATAAGGGCGGTAAATCGATCCTTCCCTCCGTCGCGGCGGTGACTGCCGCCGCAGCAGGCGCATCCGCCGCGCTTCCCGCGAATACCGACTATCGAATCTCTATCGTCGATGCACCTGGCGCCGATTCATATCCGATTTCGTCTTTCACGTGGATTCTCGTCTACCAGAACCAGCGCGACGCAACCAAGGGCAAAAAGCTCGTCGATTTCCTCAACTGGGCACTGACAGACGGCGAAGCCGAGGCGTCGGCGCTCGACTATGCGCCAATCCCCGCCGACATGGCGACCAAGGTCAAGAGCAAACTCGCCACGATTCGTACAGCGGCTTCGAAGTGACCGCGCTCCCGGCGCAATGGCTGGAGAAGGACCGTCGCAGGCTCCGCGTCGATGAGGCTGCGATTGGCGATCGAATTTACGAGGTCATCACCGCCCTCTGCGCGCTCATAGTCCCAGCGCTCGTGGTCGCCATTGCGGTCGCAATCTTCGCGGCTGCCTGGCCCGCGTTCGCCAAGCTCGGGCTTTCGATCGTTACCTCCAGCGACTGGGATGTCGCCGGCGGATATTTCGGCGCCGCGCCCGCGCTCTTCGGAACGCTGGTCTCGGCTGCGGTCGCCCTCGTCATCGCGACACCATTGGCAATTGGGGTCGCGATTTTTCTATCCGAGTTTTCGCCGGCGTGGCTGCGGCAACCAGTTGGCTTTCTGGTTGACCTTCTCGCTGCGATTCCGAGCGTCGTCTACGGCCTCTGGGGAATCTTCGTGCTTATACCGCTGCTGCGCGAGCACGTGATGCCGTTCCTCCGCGACACGCTTCATTTGGGCTCCACTCCGTTCTTCACGGGGCCGGCTTACGGGCCCAGCATGCTGGCAGCGGGTCTCATCCTGGCGATCATGGCCCTTCCCTACATATCCGCTGTTTCACGAGAGGTGTTGCTGGCGGTTCCGCGGTCGCAGCGCGAAGCCGCTCTCGCACTCGGTGCGACGCGGTGGGAGATGATTCGTGATGCGGTCATCCCCTACGCCAGGTCCGGCATAATCGGCGGCATCATGCTTGGCCTCGGGCGGGCGCTTGGCGAGACAATGGCGGTGACGATGGTCATCGGGAACCGCCCCGAAATTTCGGCGTCATTGTTCGCCCCGGGTTACACGATGGCATCGCTGATAGCGAACGAGTTCAGCGAGGCGACCAATGACCTGCACTTGTCCGCCTTGATGGCTGTCGGCGCCACGCTGTTCGTCATTACCCTCATCGTAAACGCGATCGCGCGCTGGCTGGTGTGGAGCGTATCGCGGGTGCGCGCAAGATGAGAACGACGCGCGGCCGGCACATCCTCAGTGGTGGCATGATCGGGCTGACCTATCTCGCCGCCGTCCTGGCGACTCTGCCGCTGCTCCTGATTCTGTGGCACCTGGTTCAGAAGGGCGCTTCTTCTCTCTCGATCGCATTCTTTACGAACATGCCGAAGCCCGTTGGCGAAGCGGGTGGGGGAATGGCCAACGCCATCGTCGGCACGCTGGTGCTCATCGGCATTGCGAGCGCAATCGGGCTTCCGATAGGAATTGGGGCCGGGTTGTACCTGGCAGAAAAGCGCACCACCGCACTTGCCTACACGGTGCGGTTCTTGTCCGACGTGCTCAACGGCCTGCCATCGATCGTGATTGGAATATTCGCCTGGGAGTTTCTGGTGCGATCGATTGGCCACTTTTCCGCGCTGGCGGGAGGCGTCGCGCTGGGTACGATGATGGTGCCGCTCGTCACCAGGACGACCGAGGAGATGCTGCTGGTAGTGCCTACCTCACTGCGCGAGGCTGCACTGGCGCTCGGATACCCGCGCTGGCGAACCTCGATTTCCGTGGTGCTGCGCACCGCACTCGCAGGAATTGCGACGGGCGCTCTGGTAGCAATCGCCCGCATCGCCGGAGAGACGGCACCGCTTCTCTTCACAGCATTCGGCAACCAGTTCTGGTCGACGTCTCTCCGCGAGCCGATCGCTGCGTTGCCCCTGCAGATCTTTGCCTACGCCATCAGTGCTTACGATGAGTGGCACCGGCTGGCGTGGGCGGGCGCTCTGGTGTTGATCACTATCGTCCTCGTCATCAGCATCGCCGCTCGTTTTGTCACGCGGTCACGTTTCGGTGCTCCAGTCGACTGAAGTGTTTCCGGACAAGCCGGCGCGGCTCGTCACACCGACGGTGCATGTGCGCGCATCGGAACCGACCGTTGCTTCGCAGCGGGCTGCGCCGTGCATCGTTGCCCACAACCTCTCCGCATTCTTTGGAGACGTCGCCGCAGTCAGAAATGTCTCCCTGGCAATTCCGCAGCAGGCTGTCACGGCGATCATCGGCCCATCCGGGTGCGGGAAATCCACACTGCTGCGCTGCTTCAACCGTATGCACGAGACCGTTCCGCGCGCCCGCGTTGAAGGCTCGGTAGAGATCCTCGGCAGCTCGATATACGGTGAAGGAACCAGCCCGATTGCAGTCAGGCGACACGTTGGGATGGTGTTTCAGCGCCCGACGCCGTTCCCCACAATGTCCATTCGCCACAACGTCGGCGCTGGTCTGCGTGTCGTCGGGAAGAAACTGGAGTCACGCGGACCTACAGACGAAATCGTAGAGGAAGCGCTGCATCGAGCCGCACTGTGGGAGGAAGTGAAAGATCGTCTCGACGAGAGCGCGATGGCGCTATCCGGCGGACAGCAGCAGCGACTCTGCATCGCGCGCGCGTTGGCGACGAGACCGCGCGTGATTCTCCTCGATGAGCCCACTGCCTCGCTGGATCCACTCAGCACACAGAAGGTCGAGGAGCTCGTTTACCACCTGCGCGAGACGGTGACCGTCGTGATCGTCACCCACAACATGCAGCAGGCGGCGCGTATTTCTGATCGGACCGCATTTCTCCTCGCTGGTGAGCTGATCGAATTCGCATCGACCACCGACCTGTTCACGGCACCTCGCGATCAGCGCACAGAGTCGTACATCACCGGACGGTTTGGATGACGGCCATTGCTCCCCCACCTCCACCGGTGACTGCCGACGCGATTGGCAGCATCGAGGCGCGAGACTTCTCCTTCTGGTATGGGAAGAAGCAGGCGCTCAAGGACATTACGATGGCGGTGCAGCCTCGCTCGGTGACGGCTCTGATCGGTCCATCCGGCTGCGGCAAATCCACTTTCCTTCGCTCGATCAATCGCCTGAACGATCTCATCCCCGCCATTCGCCACGAGGGAGATCTTTGTCTTGACGGACGCAGCGTTTACGACCCATCGCTGGACGTTGTCGCGCTGCGACAGCGCGTCGGAATGGTTTTTCAGCGCTGGAATCCTTTCCCAAAGTCGATCTACGAGAATGTCGCCTACGGCCCGCGCATCAATGGACTCGGCGATGGAGCTTCTCTGGACGAGGTAGTCGAGCGATCGCTCCGACGCGCAGCAATCTGGGAAGAGGTGAAGGATCGCCTTCGCACCAGCGCACTCGGGTTGTCTGGCGGCCAGCAGCAGCGCGTCTGTATCGCCCGAGCGCTGGCAAATCAGCCTGAACTGCTGTTGCTCGACGAGCCGGCTAGTGCGCTCGACCCGAGCTCGACCCAACGAATCGAGGAGCTACTCTACGAGTTGAAAAGAGAATTGACGATCATCATCGTCACCCACAACCTGCAGCAAGCGGCTCGCGCATCTGATTATACTGCGTTCTTCTTCACTGGAGAGCTCGTCGAGTTCGGTCAAACCGAGCAGATCTTCACGAGCCCCCGCGAAGAACGCACTGACGCATACATCACTGGGAGATTTGGATGACAGCTGACTCGAGCCCCGCCGGCTTCCGACATTTTCACGATCAGCTTTCTTCGCTCAAGGAAACGCTGCTGGGCATGTCGTCGAAAGCCGAGGAGCGCACCGATCTCGCCGTCGAGGCGCTGATGAACCGCGACCGCGAGAAGGCAAAGCTCGTAATCGATGGCGACGTCGAGTTGAACCGGCTTGAGATGGAAGTCGAGCAAGCGGCAGTAGAGCTGCTCGCCCTTCAGCAGCCGATGGCTCGCGACCTCCGCTTCATCATTGGCGCGATTAAGGTCTCAAACGACCTCGAGCGCGTGGGCGACCACGCCGTCAACATCGCTGAATCCGCGCTGCGACTGGCAGACAAGCCCAAAGTCAACATCCGCATTCCGGAAATCGAGGTCATGGCACGCAGAGCGCGCAAGATGCTCGGTGATTCGCTCGATGCATTCATCCGCGCCGACGGAGCCCTGGGCCGTCAGGTTTGCAAGGACGACGACGTCGTTGACTCGCTGCACGACTCGGTTTTCCGGGTCCTGCTGACACACATGATGGCCGATGCGAAGACGATCACACCCTCGCTCGAGCTGCTACTGGTTGGACGAAACCTCGAGCGGATCGCCGACCTGGCCACCAACATCGGCGAAGATGCCGTCTACCTCGCCGAAGGGAAGCAGATCAAGCACCATCGCGAGGAAGAGCACGTCAACGAAGCCCGGCTGCAGACAGCGCCCAGTAGCTGAGCGCCGCCAGGCTCGCCGACGCGGGAATCGTGATGACCCATGCCCAGACTATGCGGCGCGCGATTCCCCAGCGGACCGCGGAGAAGCGGTAGGTCGCGCCTGCACCCATGATCGAACCGGCGATCGTGTGAGTGGTGCTCACGGGAATTCCGTAGTGAGTCGCAACGCTGATTGCGATCGCCCCGCCCGTCTCGGCCGCGAATCCGCTGATTGGTCGCAGGCGAGTGATGCGCGAGCCCATCGTGTGCACGATTCGCCAGCCGCCGAACAGAGTGCCAAGTGAGATCGCGGTGTAGGCCCCCATCTTGACCCAGAGCGGAATTCCCTCGTCGGCGACGTATAGGTGGTGGAAAAAGCCGGTCTGCGACGCCATCAGCGACTTCACCGAGACCAACAAGCCGACGATGATGCCCATCGTTTTCTGCGCGTCGTTCGCGCCATGCGAGTGCGAGAGAAACGCCGAGCTCAGTAGCTGCGCAGTACGAAAGAATCGATCGACCCGTCCCGGCGCCATTTTCTGGAAAAGCCAATAGACGGCGACCATAATAAGAAATCCAGCCAACATTCCAACGAGCGGTGAGACCACAATGAACGAGAGGGTCTGAATCCACTTCTCCCCCCAGGTAATCGCGCTCCATCCCGCTTTCGCTACTCCCGCTCCCGCGTATCCGCCGATGAGTGCATGTGAGGAGCTCGACGGAATTCCGTAGAACCAGGTGATCAGATTCCAGATTATCGCTCCGACCAGCCCCGCTAGAATCAGGTTCGGGGTCACTATGTCGGTACGAATGATCCCCTTCTGGATCGCCTTGGCGACGAGCTCGCCGGCGGTAAACGCGGCGGTGAAGTTGAAAAACCCCGCCCACACAACGGCCGCGAACGGGCTCAGTACGCGGGTGCCAACGATGGTGGCGATCGAGTTGGCCGAATCGTGGAAGCCGTTGATGAAATCGAATATGAAGGCGATCAGGACGATCGCGCTGACGTAGTAGACCACTAAGCGTTCTTCAAAGCGATGCTTTGCAGCACGTTGCCGACATCCTCACAGCGGTCGAGCGCGTCCTCCACCTTGTCGTACAAATCCTTCCATTTAATAACGTCGAGAGCGTCGCCACCTTCAGCGAAGAGCGCTCCCATCGCCTCGTGATAGACGGCGTCACCTTCTTCTTCCAGCTTTTTCAGCTGTTCACTGATCGCATAGACATGCTTGGCGCTCTTCATGTCCCGCACGCCTTCCTCCACCGTCTTCGCCGCGCGCGCGAGGACTTCGGCTAGCACCACCGCCGCAGGTCGCGTGCGCTGAAGGCGGAAGATCTGGGCGCGCCGTGCTGCGCCGTCGATCAGATCGATGACGTCATCGAGCTCGGACGCCAGCGCATGGATGTCTTCGCGGTCGAACGGAGTCACGAACGTCCGATCGATGCGGTCGATGATGTCATGAGTGAGGTTGTCCGCCTCGTGCTCGAGGCCCTTGATCGTGGTGACCTTTGACGCAAGCTGACCCGGCGTCTGGAACAACTCGTAAAGGAGATTCGCGGAGGCGGTCAACCTCACCGCGAGCTCGGTGAAGAGGTCGTAAAACTTTTCGTCGCGAGGGAGGATCCGCAAAGTCCGATCTCCGTGAGAGTCCCGGCGACTCGAATCGACGTTTCGAGTCTCTTGGCCGAGGAATCTATCCGGGACCAGACATTCGAGCTACACTCGCCGTGGCTTCGGTTCTTGGTTCAGAAGGCTTGACAATTCCCCACGGATCGAGCAACAGCAGTTGGTGCGTCGCTCTGACCGGCTCCCCGTTGGGGCTCCGCTGCGTGTACGCTCCATCTGCGGCAAGGTCCCACGCCTGGCGGTTATCGGAGAGGCACACGGCGAGAAGTGAGTGCAGTCGCGGATGCAGCGTTACATCGTCGATGGGAGCAACCGCTTCCACTCGCCGATCGAAATTCCGCGGCATCCAATCCGCGGACCCGAAGTAGAATTGCTCGTCGCCACCGTTCGCGAAGTAGAACAGTCGCGAATGCTCGAGGAACCGGCCGACGATGCTGACCACCCTGATGCGGTCGCTTACACCCGTGATGCCGGGGCGCAGACAGCAGATCCCTCGCACGATGAGGTCGATTTCCACGCCTGCCTGCGACGCGGCGTAAAGCGCTTCGATCGTCTCACCGTCGACCAACGCATTCATTTTGGCGATGATGCGCGCGGGTTTTCCCTGACGAGCGTTCGCCGCTTCCCGTTCGATCATCTCTATGAAGCGGAAGCGCATGTTGGCCGGCGCGACGAGGAGCTTGCGATAGAGTCGCTGCCGCGAAAATCCAGTCAGCGCATTGAATAGATCGGTGAGGTCCGCGCCGATCGAAGGACTGCTGGTGAACAGCCCGATATCCGTGTAAACGCGCGCCGTCTTCGAGTTGTAGTTCCCAGTACTGATGTGCGCGTAGCGTTTGATGCCATCGGCCTCGCGCCGCACCACCAGCGTAGTTTTGGCGTGGGTCTTCACCGCCGGCAAACCATAGGCGACGTGCACACCATAGTCCTCGAGGGTGCGCGCCCAGGTGATGTTGTTCGACTCGTCGAAGCGCGCCTGCAGCTCGATCAGCACTGCGACCTGCTTTCCCCGCTGGGCTGCTTCAGTGAGCGCTCTGACGACGCCCGTGTCGCCCGACGTTCGGTACAGCGTCATCTTGATCGCCAGTACGTTCTCGTCCGTCGCGGCGGTGATCAGAAACTGCTCCACAGATGCATTGAAGGAGTCGAACGGGTGATGCAGGAGCACGTCCTTCTCCTTCAACACATCGAAAATGCTGCGGGTGGTGTCCTTGAGCTCGGGCGGCGTCACCGGCACGAAGGGCGGATCGCGCAGTTCAGGGATTTCCAGTGTAGCAAGCGCCATCAGGTCGCCAAGGTCGAGCAGCGGCCCCGTCTCGACGAGCTCCGGATCGGCGAACGCGCGCATCTCCGCCGGCTGATCCTCGCGCAGCTCCTCCATCAGTAGCTCGCGCAGCGACTCCGGCATTCCGCTCTCTACCTCGATGCGCACGACTTCCGCGAACCGTCGCTGAAAGACCTGCTCCTCGATCAGCTGCAGAAGATTGTCATCGTCCTCTGAGTGAGTGAGCTCGAGGTCGGAATATCTGGTGACCCGAAAAGTGTTGAAGCCCTGAATATCCATCCCGGGGAACAGCGCACCGAGGTTCGCGCCGATGACCTGTTCGAGAGGAATGAACGCATTGCCCCTTCCGAAGGGGATCCAACGCGGAAGACTCTTCGGAACTTTCACTCGTGCGAATCTCACCGCCTTCGTCGCAGGGTCGTGGATCTGCACGGCGAGCGAGAGTGAGAGGTTCGAGATGTACGGGAAAGGATGCCCTGGATCCACAGCAAGCGGCGTCAAGACGGGAAAGACCTGGGCCTCGAAGAATTCGTCGACCGTCTGCCATTCAGCGGATGTCAGATCGTCGATGCTGACCAGTTTTACACCGTGCTTGCCGAGGGAGGGCAGCAGGGTGTCGTACAGCAATGCCCGCTGCGTCCGCATCAGCTCGTTGACGCGGGTGCTGATGGCAGACAGCGTCTCGGCCGGTGACATTCCATCGGGTGAGACGACGTGCACGCCGGCCGCGATTTGGCGACGCAGCCCGGCCACCCGCACCATGTAGAACTCGTCGAGATTGGTGTTGAAGATCGAGAGGAACTTGAGCCGCTCGAGCAGCGGATTTCTCTCGTCGATCGCTTCGTGCAAAACCCTGGTGTTGAACTCGAGCCAACTTAGCTCGCGATTCAGAAAAAGAGCTGGATCTGACATGGTTTGGGAAGTCTTCGGTAAAGTGCTATACGGCCGACGTGCGCCGAACAACTAAGCTGCGGTTCTCGAATAGTTTCACCAGTAGGACCCCTGTAACAAATCCGCCCAAATGGGCCCACACCGCGACTCCACCAGTCAGATCGGCGCCGTTCTTCAACTCCGGCAGCGCCGCGACCAGCTGCCAGAAGAACCACCAGATCAAAACCAGCCACGCCGGAATCGGAATCACCTTGAAGAAGATGATGAAAAAGAAAAGCATCCTCACCCGAACCCTCGGATAGAGCACGAGATAAGCGCCGAGGATTCCTGAAATGGCTCCCGATGCGCCGACTGTCGGAAGTGGAGAGGCCGGTTGAGCGATGATGTGCGCCGCCGCCGCCGCGAGGCCGCAGACGAGATAGAACACGAGAAAGCGGAAGTGTCCGAGGCTGTCTTCGATGTTGTTCCCGAACACCCAGAAGAAGAGCGCGTTGCCGAGGATGTGTCCCCAACCGCCGTGGAGGAACATCGAAATCAGCGGAGTGAAGATGTTGATCGGGTCGTTGTCGACGACGCACGCTATTCCCCGTCCCAGCGGCACGGCTTCCCCGATCGGCGCCATGTGCGTGATCTCGCCCGGAACCATCCCGAGGTTGCAGACGCTGGCGGCAAGCGCTTGTTGATCGAACCCCGCGCCCTGGACGAAAATCCACACCAGAAGCATCGCGGTCAGGATGGCATAGGTCATCCAGGGCGTGCGCACAGTCGGGAGTTCGTCGCTCAGTGGGATCATTGTTGCAGCTGATTTGCTTCGGTCAAAGGGACTCGGTTGGCAGACGATCCAGACAATAGCCCCTCACAGTGCGCCGATATGGCAGAAAAACGCGGCCCTGCACTTGCCTCTGGATGCTCGCTGGCGCGGATAGGCGCCGGATATCAAAACAGAATGCAGGAGCCACCCCGGCTCCGCGCCAGGAGAATCAAGAATGGCAGATAAAGTAATCGGAATCGATCTGGGCACCACGAACTCCGTCGTTGCGGTAATGGAGGGCGGCGACCCCGTCGTCATCCCGAATGCCGAGGGCGGGCGGACAACTCCGTCTGTTGTCGGCTTCACCAAGGACGGCGAGCGACTCGTTGGTCAGATCGCAAAAAGACAGGCAGTAACCAATCCGCAGAACACCGTTTTCTCGATCAAGCGCTTCATGGGCCGCAAGGTTTCCGAAGTTCCGGACGAGATCAAGCGCGTCCCGTACAAAGTCGTCTCCGGACCGAACGATGTCGCGATGGTCGAAGTACAGGGCAAGCGCTACTCGCCACCGGAGATCTCGGCGATGATACTGCAGAAGATGAAGCAGACCGCTGAAGACTATCTCGGCTACAAGGTCGAGAAGGCAGTCATCACCGTGCCTGCTTACTTCAACGACTCGCAGCGCCAGGCGACCAAGGACGCCGGCAAGATCGCGGGTCTCGATGTGCTGCGCATCATCAATGAGCCGACAGCCGCGGCGCTCGCTTATGGCCTCGACAAGAAGAAGGATGAGAAGGTCGCAGTGTTTGACCTCGGTGGCGGTACGTACGACATCTCGGTCCTCGAGCTGTACGACGTGGAAGGCTCGCGTCAGTTCGAGGTCAAGTCGACCAATGGCGACACCCACCTTGGCGGCGACGACTTCGACCAGCGCGTCATCGACTGGCTCGTGACGGAGTTCAAGCGCGACCAGGCTATCGATCTCTCCAAGGATCCGATGGCGCTGCAGCGACTCAAGGAAGCGGGCGAGAAGGCAAAGATGGAGTTGTCCACTACGCAGACCACGGACATCAACCTTCCGTTCATCACCGCCGATCAGAGCGGTCCCAAGCATCTCAACTATTCGCTCACCAGAGCGAAATTCGAGCAGCTGGTGGACGACCTGATCCAGCGTACGATCCCACCGATGGAGCAGGCGCTCAAGGATGCGGGCATCAAGCCGAACGAGATCGACGAAGTCCTACTCGTTGGTGGATCGACTCGTATTCCGAAGATCCAGGACATTGTCCGCAAGTTCTTCGGCAAGGAGCCGAACAAGGGCGTGAACCCGGACGAAGTGGTCGCGATTGGCGCGGCGGTCCAGGGCGCAGTGCTCACCGGCGAGCAGAAGGATGTGCTGCTGCTCGACGTCACTCCGCTATCGCTCGGTATCGAGACGCTGGGTGGCGTCACCACGGTGCTCATCCCGCGCAACACTACGATCCCGACAAAGAAGAGCGAGACCTTCTCGACGGCTGACGACAATCAGACGACGGTGGAGATCCACGTTCTGCAGGGCGAGCGCGAGCTGGCCACGTACAACAAGACGATCGGCAAGTTCCAGCTCACCGGCATTCCACCCGCACCGCGCGGCCTGCCGCAGGTCGAAGTCACTTTCGACATCGATGCGAACGGAATCCTGCACGTGACTGCCAAGGACAAGGCCACGGGCAAAGAGCAGAAGATCCGCATCGAGGCTTCGAGCGGACTCTCCGACGCCGAGATCGATCGCATGGTCAAGGACGCAGAGAAGAACGCGGCCGAAGACAAGAAGCAGCGTGAGGCGATCGACGCCCGGAACCGTCTCGACTCGATGACTTACGAAGTCGAGAAGAACGTGAAGGAGTGGGGCGACAAGGTCTCTGCCGACACGAAGGCGAAGATCGACTCCGCGATCGAGCGCGCACGCAAGGCGCTCCGCGGTGACGACATGAACGAGATCCGCGCCGCGCAGGAGGAGCTGACGAAGGTGTTCAGCGAGGCCGGGCAGGCGTTCTACCAGCAGCAGGCGCAGGCAGGTGCGCAGCCTGAAGCTGGTCAGCCAGCGGGCTCAACCGCCGGAGCAGAAGCCGGTGGCGCCAAGCAGGATGACGTCGTCGAGGCGGATTACGAGATCGTCGACGACAAGAAGTAGGACTCGAAGTCACAGGAAAAGGCCCGGCTAAGTAGCCGGGCCTTTTTTCTTGCGATCTTGAACGCGCCTCGCTCACACCGACTCTTGACCAGATTCTGAACCCATCCCATTTAATGGTCGGCTCTCCACGTGAGGAGACTGTGAATCGGATCGGACTTGCCGCATGTGTGCTGGCGTTTGCCAGCGTTGGAAGAGCGCAATCGATAACCACTCCAGAAACCACGAAGTGGGGGCCGGCGCCCGCTGTTCTGCCGCCAGGCGCCAAGCTCGCCGTCCTGGATGGTGATCCGACAAAATCCGGCCCATTCACGATGCGGCTCATGTTTCCAGCCGGCTACCGGATCGCTCCTCACTCGCACCCAGGCGATGAACACATCACCGTGATCAGTGGTGGCCTGAACTTTGGAATGGGAGACAAGTTCGACAAAAAGAAGGCGACAACGTTGCATCCGGGCGCGTTCGGCGTCGTCCCCGCCGGCATGCACCATTACGCTTGGGCGTCAGGTCGAACTGTCATTCAGCTACACGGCACCGGGCCCTGGAGTCTCAACTACGTCAATCCAGCCGATGCTCCCAAGCCGCGCTAGCGGCGGGCGCTGACACTCCAATCGGCGAGCCCTACCCACCAGGCGTCGGGCCGGATTCCCACTGGTTGAATCCGTTTCGACGCCCCTTGCGCGTTGCGCGCCTCGTAGATCCACATCGCCGGCGCGTCGTCGATAAGAATCCTGTAAGCGCGGCGATAGAGACTGACGCTGCGCGAAGGATTCATCTCCCTGACCGCGCTATCGATCACCGCATCGAATGCGGGACTTTGATATGACGTTTCATTGTAGCCGCCCTTCTTGACCTCCGAGCTCGCCCACTCCTCCCGAACCGAAGAGGGGGTCGGCTCAATGTGCCAGGCGTTGAGCAATGCGTCGAATTTCCGATCTTCCATTCGGCCGCCAAACGTGTTCAGCTCGATTGCGTCGACACGCACGTTTGCGCCCACTCTTCGCCACTGCTCCTGCAGCAGCACGGCGATCTTCATGCGAATGGCGCTCGAGGTCGGGACCATCAATGCAAAGGCGAGGGGCGTTTTCCCGCGAACGCGGAATCCATCGGCACCGCGCTTCCAGCCGAGCGAGTCGAGGGTGCGGGCCGCCGCCAATGGGTCATAGGGTATTCCGAGGGTCGTATCGGAAGTCGCCATTATCCTCGTCGCCGGCCCGTGAGAGACGAACGCCAGTGTGTCGAATACACTGCGTACGATTGCGGATCTATCTACCGCCATCACGAGGGCACGCCTCAACTCGCGGTCGCCGAAGACGGGGTTTGGACCTGTGCCGGCGGCGTTGCGCAAGTTGAACGCGACGTAGCCGTAGTCGAGACTGCCTGGCGAGACGATGACGGTCACGCCTTTTGCCTTTGCCTGCGGGATCAGCTCCGGCCGTACCACGTCGAGGAAATCCGCGGTGCCATTCAGTAATCGAAGCGAGGCCGCGGTGTAGTCGGACGCCACCAGCCAGATCACGCGATCTGCTTTCGGCCTTCCTCTGTAATTGACCGTGTCACCCTGAAGAACGATTCTCGCGCCGCGTTGCCATTCTCCGAACCTGAACCTGCCGCTGCCGACCGGCGCACGTGCAAACGCGCTTTCGTGGAGCGCGGCGGGAGGCGTTTTCGACAGCAGATGCTCGGGAAGAATTACGACCGGTGTGGCTACTTTGTAGAATGAGTCCGGTGTGCGTTGGTGAAACCACACGACTGCTGTCAGTGAATCGGGAACCGTGACCGAGTCGACGTTGTCCAGATTCGCGGCGGCGGGCGACGCCAGAGTCGTGTCTTTCAGGAGGCGAACGGTAAAGCGCACATCGTTTCCGCCCACCGGAGCTCCGTCGTGCCACTTCGCGTTCGGATTAATGTGGAACGCGACGTACGACGAGTCCGGAGCCCAGCGCCAGCGATCGGCAAGACGCGGAGTGAATCCGGCATCGCCGACCGTGTTGAGTGCCGTTCCAATGTCCGCCAGGTTGTCGAAAATCTGGTCGCTGACCTGCTTGCCAATGAGCGTAATCGTCAGCGGCGGGAAAAGAATATCGGCGTCCGCAGCCGAAGACACCACGATGGTTCCGCCCACACGTCTATCGCTCGAACACGCGCTGAGAAGGAGAATCATCGGGAGCGTGATCGAGTAAATCCGCCTTTCAAGCATCATCCAGTATTTCCTATCGAAAAAGCCGCCAGGCCCTGTGGCGTGTTGTTGCCTGAAACGTGGGCCGCTGATGCCCAATCGAGGAAGGTCTCGAGGAGCTGCGGATCGAACTGGCCCGTGGACGCGCGCATTACCTGGGCGGCGCGGCTGTGCGACAAACTGTCGCGATACGAGCGCGCCGTCGTCAGCGCATCGTAAACGTCGGCAACGCAGAGAATGCGCGCGGCGAAGGGAATCTCTTCGCCGGCGAGGCCGTCGGGATATCCCTGTCCATCCCAGCGCTCGTGGTGATTGCGAATGATGGCGCGCACATCGCCCGGGAAGTCGATGTCCGCCACCAGCTCCAACCCCGCCTCGGGGTGACGCCTCATTATCGCCCACTCTTCGTCGGAGAGATTTCCAGCTTTGTTCAGCACTTCTGTTGGCACGATGATCTTGCCGATGTCGTGCAGCAGTGCGCCAAGCCTGAACCAAAAGAGAGACTTCGAATCCATGCCTGTGCTGTCGGCGAGAACGCAGGCAAAGAATGCGACTCGCTGGCAATGGCCCTGTGTATAGTGGTCCTTGCTCTCGATGGAATCGCCCCAGTGGTGCGCCATCTCCAGGAAGCGCGCTTCGAGCGCAGAATTCCGGCGCTCGACTTGTGCGACGCGGTGCTGTGCCTTGAGACGGGAATAAAGCGCATGCGACTGATTGAGGTTCGCCAGCATGTCGCGGTGGCGCTTCTGCGTCCAATAAAGCTCGGCGAGCTGCTCAGTCACATCTGCCTTGAGCAGCAGATCCTCCGCCTCGTTGGCGCACTCGCAGGCGCGGCCCAGGTACTCGGCCGCCCGCATGTAGTCGCCGCGCTCCCTGGCGATCACGCCGACGTGCCGGAAGACCTCGCCGCGCCAGGACGGAGCGATGTCCCCAGTCAGCCCGAGTAGCGGCTCAACCCGCGCTTCGGCTTCCTCGAACCGCTCGGTCGCGATACACAACTGCACCTGATTGAGCGCGACATTGAGCTTGTTGGTGCGATCCTGCTCTTCACCGAAAGCCTGCTCGGCTTCGGCATAGGCTGCGGCAGCTCGATCCAGCTCGCCCACATCGCTGTAGGCAAGGCCGATGTTGTTGAGGACCTGCGCGGCCTGGTCCTTCATTCCCAGAGCGCGGTACCCGTCGAGACTGAGATGGAACGCCTCAAGGGCGCGGCGGACGTCGCCGCGAATGCTGGCGACCGTGCCGAGGTTCTGGTCGATCATCGCCAGCGCTTCGGCGTCTCGGATCGACTGCGCCGTGATGCGGGCCTCAGTGTACATCGACTCGGCGAGATCGAGGTCTCCGCCGGTTTGATGGACAATGGCGACCACGTTCAGGGCCTGTGCGATTGCTGATGGAGAGCCGGCTTGTGTCGCGGCGGCAACCGCTGCTTCGAGTACATCCATCGCTGCGCCGCGATTGCCTTGCTCCAGATACACCCTACCGAGCCAGCGCAGCGCCGAGAGCCGATCCTCTTCGCCGGCGAAGGGGTTTCTGACCAATCCCTCATAGCGCGCAGCTGCCTCGCCCCAGCGACCCTCCCGCTCAGCCAGCTTCGCTTCTTCTATGAGTACTCTTATTGCCTGGGATTCCACCTCGTCGGTCAGAGAAGTGGAATTCTGCTTCATGACGATGCCAGGATGGTGCGCCGGACAGAGCCTTCGTCGCGGAGTTTTCGTGTCAGCGTGGGTCGGGAGATTCCGAGTATTCGTGCCGCGGCACTGAGGTTGCCGCCGGTCAGTCCGATAGTGGTGTGAATCGCCTCATCGACGATTGCCTGGAGGGATTTTCCCTCCGCCGGAATGCGGATCACACCGCCGGCAGGACTTTCGACCAGTGGAATGTACGAGCGCCGCTGCAAGGAGAGGTGGTGCGGCTGGATGACGTCCCCTGTGCACACGACGACCGCGCGCTCGATGACGTTCTTGAGCTCGCGGATGTTGCCGGGCCAGCTGTGTCTTTCAAGCGCGCTAATCGAATCCTGGCCCAAGTGCAGATTCTCCCTGCCCTCGCTTTCCGCGTGCCGCTTGACGAAGTAGTTGGCGAGGATAGGAATGTCCCCCTCACGCTCGCGAAGCGCTGGAAGCTCGAGCCGTGCAACGTTCAGCCGATAGAAGAGATCGGCGCGGAAGCGATTATCGGTCACCGCCGTCTCCAGGGACGAGTTTGTCCCCGCAACGATCCGGGCGTCAAGAGCGCGTTCCTCAGACCCTCCCAGGCGACGGAAACGTCTGTCTTCCACGACCCGCAGGAGCTTCGCCTGAAGCTTTAAGGGGAGCTCAGCCACTTCGTCGAGAAACACGGTCCCGGATCCAGCGACCTCGAACAGACCGCGCTTCAGCGCGCGCGCGTCGGTAAAAGCACCCGGCTCATGACCGAACAGCTCACTTTCAAGAAGTGTTTCGGGGATCGCGGCGCAGTTGATTGCCACGAAGGGCTCTGCGGCTCGAGCACTGGCGGCGTGGATTCCGCGCGCGAAGAGTTCCTTGCCGGTGCCAGTTTCACCGACGAGCAAAACGGTGACGCTACGGCTCGCGGCTACCTGAGTCGCTAATGCGATGACCTCGCGGATGGCTGCGCTCTCGCCGATGACGTGAGCGTCCCAGCTGTCCGTCGACACGTGCTGCGATCGGACTGAAATAGTTACACCATTCCTTGATCGCGCGAAGGTCGAGCCCATCCGCGCGGGGAAAGTGAGTTAGTCGAGCGATTTTGGGCCCAAACTGCGTTTCTGGGCTTACCTAGGAGACGAGGAACAGGGGAGCCAAGTCACCCGTTTTCCAGCACTTACGCGCTGTTCGTGTCTTCGCCGAGGCTTGACTGTTAGTGGAGGGCGCCTACGCGGGAAGCGAGGCGAGCAATGCGTTGATTTCGGCGGCCTCGCTCCGGGCGCCTACGCCTTCGAACGACTCGGCGGCTTCCCGCCAGGCGAGGCGGGCATCGGCAGCATTCCCGAGTGCTCTCGACGTCTGTCCGAATTCTCGAAGCAACTCGGCCTGGAGCAGGCGGTCCTCGAGACCCTCTGCCTCAAAGATTCCAATTCGAAGGGTGGCTATGCTGGCGTCATACGCGCCGCGCTCACGCTCGATTCGCGCGCGGCATTTCAGCGCTTCGGCGATGGTTAGATGATCGCCCCTCCTTTGGGCACTTTGCAGCGACGAGGTGCACGCTTTTTCAGCCTCGTCGAGTTTTCCGCTCGCGATCCAAACCAGCGCGAGGTTGAGCGTGAGGACGTTTTCCACGAGGGAATCATGGCGGGCCTTCGCTATCCGCAGTGCTCTCTCGAAAGTCTCGATGGCGCGCTGATAGTGGCCAAGCTTCGTGTACAGCATCCCGAGATTGTTCAACACCCAGGAGACGGCCTCGTCGTCGCGCGCACGCTCGAATTCGCCGAGGCTGCTGGAGTAGCGCGCTTCGGCGGCGACGAAGTTTCCGCGCATGTTGAGGAGGACGCCGCGGTTTTGTTCGATCATCCCCAACAGTCGAACGTCGCCGACTCGCCCGGCAAAATCTGCCGCCTGGGCGTAGAGTTTTTCACTCTCGGCCAGGTTGCCACGTCGCTGGGCGATGATGGCAAGGCAGTTCAGACCATGCGCTTTGGAGCTGATCGAGCCGCATTTCTCCGCCTCGATCAGGCTCTGGTGGTAGCACTGGTAGGCCGCTTCGGTTTCACCCTGCTCTCGATGCAGGGTTCCCTTCCACCTTAACGCGTCGGCGAGTACGGCCAGGTCCTGCTCACGCTCCAGGGCCTCGATCGCATCGTCGTAGAGACCGAGTGATCGTGCCGTATCACCACGACGTTCCGCTTCGCGGGCCTGCTCGACGAGGCGACGCGACCCCCCGGGATCAGTCTGCGTCATGATCGCAAGACTGTCGATCTGTTCATTCCATTTCCTCGAGCGTGAGTCGGGTGAGTCTACAACAGAATGGGACTATTTGTCTTCGCAGCCTTCGACGCAAACCCACACGCCGGAGATGAGGATGTACCTCGAAAATGAAGCACCGACGTTTGATGTCGGGTTAACAACCTTCTGTTGGGACGGACTTGTGGGGCCAGTGTAGTCTCCGCACGCAAGACCAGCAACGGCGCTCACAACCGCCAGGTACCGAAAAACGCGGTGACCTAACATCGTGAACCTCCGTACGAGACTTTAGTTCGAAGCTCATGAGTGGCATGGGCCGTGCCCCATCGTAAGTCACCGTATTATAGAGGTTTACAGGTTGAGTGCCTGATCATGCATCTATTTTGGTGCAACGTTCCTTTACAAAAAGAAACGTTTCTTTAACGGGGTTTCTTCGGAGCTCACGCTGTAGTGCTCGACGCGAAAATCGCCAGTCGTTGGGGCGTCGACCGACCCGGGATATCGGCCGTTTCTGCCCAGTCGAGGAAGATCCCCAGCAGCTCGGGGTCGAACTGGCCAGTCGAGGACCGCATGATCTCGGCGGCCCGGGCGTGGGTCAGCCCCGGACGATACGATCGAGTCGTCGTCAGTGCGTCATAGACGTCGGCAACGCATAGAATGCGGGCGGCAAGAGGAATCTCGTCGCCCTTCAAACGATCGGGATAGCCGGTTCCATCCCAGCGCTCGTGGTGGTTTCTGATGATCGCCGTGATGTCGCCCGGGAAATCAATGTCAGCGACCAGCTCGAGCCCCGCTTCAGGGTGGCGCTTCATGATCGCCCACTCTTCCTCAGTGAGCTTGCCGGGTTTGTTAAGGACTTCAGTCGGGACGATGATCTTGCCGATGTCGTGCAGCAGCGCGCCGATGCGGAACCAGAAGAGCGACCGGCCGTTGAAGCCTGCGCTGTCGGCCAGCACGCAGGCGAAGAACGCGACTCGCTCGCAATGACCCTGCGTGTAGCGGTCTTTGCTTTCAATCGAGTCACCCCAGTGCTTGGCCATTTCCAGGAATCGGGCTTCGAGCGCGCCGTTCCTCTTCTCAACCTGCGCGACGCGATGCTGGGCCTTTAGCTGCGAGTAAAGCGAGTGCGACTCGTTCAGGCACTGCAACATTTCGCGGTGCCTCTTCTGCGCCCAGTACACTTCAGCGAGCTGCTCAGAGACGTCCGCGCGCAGCAGTAGATCTCCGCTCTCGAGAGCGTGCTGCTCGGCCTTCAACAGATTCTCGGAGGCGTGGACGAAGTCGCCACGCTCACGAGCGATCACGCCGACGTGGCGGAATACTTCACCCCGCCAGGGGGCAGCATCGTCAGACGCGACGGCCAGCAGTTTTTCGCATTGCGAGAGCGCTTCGTCGAAGCGCCGGGCGGCGATGTAGAGCTGAACCTTGTTCACGGCGAGATCGAGCTGACGGGCGCGATCGCCGTCTTCCTCGAAAGCCTCGGCGGCAAGGTTGTAGGCAGTCTCAGCGTCGGCCAACTCGCCAAGCTCCATATAAGCGAGGGCGATGTTGTTGAGAACCTGCGCCTCGTGATTGCGCATGCCGAGCGTTTGGTATCCGAGGTGGCTCAGTCGAAATGCCTCGAGCGCGGCGCGAAGATCGCCGCGGATCATTGCCACTGTGCCCAGATTCTGATCGATCATGGCGATGAGAGCGCCGTCGCCGGCGAGCTCCGCTTTGGCGCGCGCTGCACCATAGATCGCTTCGGCCTGATCGAGGTCACCGCCCACCTGATAGACGATCCCGACGACGTTGAGCGCCTGAGCGACCGCCGGCGGTGAGCCGATGATGTCGGCGGAAGCGACGGCGGCTTCGAGGACATCCAAGGCGGCGCTCCTGTTCCCCTGTTCGAGGTAAGCGCGACCGAGCCAGCGCAAAGCGGCGAGCCGGGTATTGGCGTTAGCGTCGGGGTCCCTGACCAGAGCCTCGTAGACAGCGCAAGCGTCCGCCCAGCGTCCTTCACGCTCGGCATGTTTTGCGCGATCCATGCGGGCACGGACGGTGGACGATTCCACCGCCCTCAGTTCGATTGTGGGCCTGCTTTTCGTCATGACGGCTGCGCCAGTCCGGAGGGCGGCTCGTCGCACGGTGTCGCGACTCATAGGCTCCGGCCAGCGCTAGAAAGACGAGAGAGCGCGTCGTGCAGCAACCCCGCGCTCAGAGGTGGGTGAACAACTTACAGGAAGTTGCTAGCCCGGCAGTAATCCCAGCTTTGCCTGAACTTCCGCTACTTCCTGATTGGCGCCGATGGTCTGGTAGGAGTCAACTGCTTCGCGCCACGCAGAGCGCGCGGCACCTGCGTTACCGACAGCGCGGGAGATCTCGCCCAGCTCACGCAGCATCTCGGCGTGAAGGAGCCGGTCTTCTGCTTCCTCTGCCTCGTAAATGGCGATGCGAAGTGTTGCAATGCTCTTGTCGAGAGCGCCTCGCTGGCGCTCGATCGCAGCGCGGATCTTGAGGGCGCCCGCCGCGGTGAGATGATCGCCGCGCTTCTGCGCCTGGTCGAGCGCGTCGCCGCAGCATTCGTCTGCCGTCTCCAGGCTGCCAAGTCCCAGCCAGACTTCGGCGAGGTTCAGTTTGATGACGTTCTCGACGACGGTGTCGCTGCGATTCACCGCGATTGCAAGACCGCGCTCGAGGTAATCGCGCGCTTCGCCGAAGTTTCTGATTTTGGTATGAAGGATCCCAAGGTTGTTCAGAACCCAGGACATGGGCTCAGCGTCGCACGCCATCTCGAAAGCGCCGAGGCTGTTGGAGTAGAAGGCGGCCGCCTGGGCGTAGTCACCGCGCATGCTCGCCAGAACGCCGCGGTTCTGCTCGATCATGCCGAGCAGTCTGGAGTCGCCGGCCTTTGCCGCCAGCTCGGAGGCCTCGGCGTAGAGGCGCTCCGTCTCCTTGTGCTCACAACGCCGTTGCGCCACTGTCCCCAGGCAATTCAACGCGTGCGCCTGGGCCTTTTCGGATCCGATGAGTCGCGCTTTCTCGAGACTCGTCGTATAACAGCGAAACGCTGCCTCGGTCTCCCCCTTCTCGCGATGCACCGTTCCCTTCCACCGCAGCACTTCGGGAAGAAACGGGTCGACGCTGTCCTCGCCAAACTGGGCCAGCGCGTCGTCGTACAGACTGAGCGCCTTCCCGTTTTCCTCCAGCTGTTCGGCAACCCTGGCCATTTCGACCAGTAGGTGCGCGCGTTCTACATTATCTGATTTCTTAACCATGTAGACCGGCCTGGTTTGACGAGTTCATGCCGCTCGGACATGACGCTCCGGTAAGAATTGATCAGCCGGAAGCGAGCATGTATCGAGAGAAGTGGTTGACGGTCCAGATTTCCGTGTCCGGTACAGTCGGCGACGAAGGCTGGAAAATCGTGGTCGAAAGCTCGATCTCGAGTGCATGGAGTACGCTGCCGATGTCAAGCAGGTCATCGGCAATGTACGCGCCGAAAAGTTGACCCGAGAGAGGCTGTCCAGCGATAGCAGTGTAGCGCAGACGCTGGGTGACGACGGCGGGCTTCGCGAAGGTGATTCCCGTCGGCTGCATCTTGTAGGCGACGTAGTTTGCATCCGAAGTGATCGTGATCAGCGTCGACTGGCTGAGAGCACCGGCCGGGAACGCGATCGAGAAATCGGATTCCGGAATCACCAGTGTGCCGCCCCACGGCGTGATCACACCAGACACGGTGTGCGAAACCTTGTTGTAGTTACTTCCCCACGCGATCGGGTGAACGGTCAGACCGGTCGCATCAGCGACGAATCCGACCACCTTGACGATGGGTTGAAGCACACCTCCAATCACCCCGGAAAGGAGGCCATTCTGGGCCTGTGCCGGAGCAGTTGGAGCGGTCGTGGCGTCGGAGCACGAAAGTGCAGCGACCGCAGTGAACACAAGCAGCGACGAGCGGACGAATCTGTTGCGAATCATTGGAGGAGACCCCGTGGCGGTGGACGCTGGAACGCGCTGAGGGGCACCCCTAAGGCAACGGACATGCCCAAGAGCGAAGCTCATGGCGTTTAAGGACTTCCGTTGCGCCCCTTACCCGAGCTCATCAATAACGGTGCAACATTTTTTTACACCCGCATCGTTTCATTACAGTGGGAGGCCCTGGTCGCGCCCAGCCGGCTTGGTCGTCAAAGAGGTGGAGCGTTCGCGTTTCCGGTCGTTCGGGCGAGAGCACTAAATGAGAAGGGTTGCTCGCATCAGGTGGAGCGAAATGGCGGGTTTACGCGTATAACAATATGCGTTGCCGGTTTTTCTTAGCGCCCTCCTCACTTGCAAAATTTCCGACTGGCGTGAAACCTGAAGCCGCCGCATTGTGTCTTATAGTTACACCCTTTAGCCGCATAGTCGCATGTCCATTGGAACACAAAGAGCGCGGCTCTTCGTAGCCGCTGTTACCGCCTTCGTTGGCGGACTGATCATCGCATCCGGGCTGAACTGGACCAAGCTCGGATTCGCGCAGACTCGTCCCGCACCGGCAGTCGTCCAGCCAATTGCCGAAGCAAGTAATGCATTCGTGGCGATCGCGAACAACGTGACGCCCGCAGTTGTATCGATTGAGGTCTTCAGTGCGCCGCGCGGTGGTAACGCCACTCGCGGACGCGCACAGGCTCCGCAAGGCGTTCCGCCGGGAATGGAAGATTTCTTCCGCCAGTTCGACATCCCGCAGCAGTCGCGTCCGATGCGCGGACAGGGATCGGGATTCATCGTAACGTCGAACGGCTACATTCTTACCAATAACCACGTCGTCACGAACTCCGATCGCGAAACGATCGCCGATAAGGTGACGGTGAGAATGCTCGACCACCGTGTCTTCACGGCGAAAGTCATTGGCCACGATCGCACGACGGACGTGGCGGTAATCAAGATCGATGGCAACAACTTCCCGACAATTGCGCTCGGCAACGATGTGACATCACGCATCGGTGAGTGGGTGCTGGCAATCGGCAATCCGCTCGGCCTCGAGAACACCGTGACGGCGGGAATCATCAGCGCCAAGGGCCGCAGTCTCGCCGAGCTCATGAATCCGAACGGGACCAATCAGTACGCGATCAGCGACCTGATTCAAACCGACGCTGCCATCAACCCGGGCAACTCAGGTGGCCCGCTCGTGAATGCGAGGGGTGAGGTTATCGGTATCAACAGCGCGATCGCCAGCCCGACTGGCTACAACGCGGGTTACGGCTTCGCGATTCCAATCACGCTCGCCAAGAGGGTGATGGATCAGTTGGTCGCCAACGGCCGCGTGCGCGTTCCGGCGCTGGGCATCGGCATCGACGATGTGAGCCCCGAGGACGCGGCTGTCGCGGGCGTGAAGGACATTCGCGGCGTGCTCGTGCGGAATTTCCCAGCCGAGAACACTCCGGCGAAGCAAGCGGGCCTGCAGCCGGGCGACGTCATCATCACCGCCGACGGTCAGCCGGTCGATCGAGTCAGCACGCTGCAGAGAATCGTGCGCAACCACAATCCTGGTGAGACGATCGACGTCGAAGCGATGCGTTATGGACAGCGCAAGACTTTCCGCGTCACGCTGATGGAGGCGAAGACGGATCAGGAAGTCGCCAGCAACTCCGCGCCGGCTCCGACCAGCGGTGGTGGGATGCTGCATCCGGCGCTGGGTATCTCAGTTGCCCCAGTCAGCCCGGAGATCGCCGCGCAGGCGAGAGTCAGCACGCCGGTTCGCGGCGTCATGGTTGCCGACGTGACCCCCGGTGGTCCGGCGGACGACAAGCTCTCGCGCAACGATGTGATCACCGATGTTCTGTACCCGGCGCCGCGCCGGCCAATCAACACGCCCAGCGATCTGCAGGCGGTGTTGAGCCGGCTGAAGGACGGCGATTACATCAGCCTGAGCGTCTACTCGCTAGCGGATCCACAACACGCACCGCGGATCGTGAACCTGCAGGTAGGCAAGTAGAATCGGCTTTTGATTTGGTGAAAAGCCCCTGCGGTAGATCCGCAGGGGCTTTTTGTTGCGACTATCTTGATTGCATTGCGGAAGTGGCGGAATTGGTAGACGCGCTGGACTTAGGATCCAGTGGAGCAATCCGTGGGGGTTCGAGTCCCCCCTTTCGCATGGCGTTGCAGCACCAGGCGTTTTCCCTCTTTCTGCGCGGAGTCGGCGGCCCCATTCCGTGCGCTCCCCCTGGGGCAAACTCCGGTCGGGAGGCGAGAAATAGAAAACGGGGACGTCTGATGACGTCCCCGTTTCTATTAGACCAGACTTAGAGCTTGTCTACTGGCAGACGATCACGCCAGTGGAGTTGTCGCAAGTCTTAGCCGACTGCGAATGAACTGCCGTGCCGGTCCAGGTCTGCGGGGGCCCCGCAGCGGCAGTGACCGTAACGGTAACGTTCTGCGAAGGGCTGAAGCCCTGGAGCGGCGACGCGGTCGTCGCGGTTCCGGAGAAGTAGGCACCACCGTTGTCGGCAGCGTACTGCTCTTCGTAGGTCGCCATGTTGCGAAGGTCAGACTTCATCGCGGCGACGTACGCCTTGTCCTTTGTATTTGCAAACTTCGGAATCGCGATCGCGGCAAGAATGCCGATGATGACGACCACGATCAGAAGCTCAATGAGGGTAAAACCCTTTTTGTTGCTCATTTACGACTCTCCTGAAGCGTTAGATTCGCCGCCGGCTCTTGAGCCTTCAGCGTATATCAAGAAGACCCGGCACAACGAACTGAAGCAACACGCGTTAACGGCAACCGGCGATCCAGACTCGCCTCAACGCTAAGGCCTTATAGGACAGCCACTTACAAAATGACTTTGGCGCACACGGGGGCCTCGAATCGTCGCATTTTGCAACTTCCATTGCAATTCGCATAAGTCGGTACCGACCTAAAAGCGTCGGCACCGACGCTTTAGCTCAATGCGACTCTCCAGAACCAGCCTGGCCGGACCACCGGCGAATTGTTAAGACCATCGTCGCATATAGGTGATGTTTCGTGGTTCTCGGTCACGCTCGGTGTAGCTCTGGCCGTTTCAGAATCCGCTTTGCGTGAGCAGATTTAGCCTTAGGATCCAGGGGAGCAATTTGTGGGGGTTCGAGCCCCCCTTTCGCATCACTTGCGCAGAACAAGCATCTTCCGGAGCGGAGACCATATATGAAACGAAAGAACGAGATCCCCGATTTCTCAAAGAAGAAGAAGAAGGACCAGCAACCTCACGGCGTGCCCGAGGCGACGAAGGTGCAGCAGCCGCCTCCCGCACCGCCAGTGAGAGCTGGAAAGCCGCCTGCCACTTCGATGAAGTCGGGACGCCGAGGGTCGTAATCAGAGTTGGGCTGCGACGTTGATGCCAGCTTCGGCGAGCTCCGTGAGCAGTTGGTCTGCCTTGCCTTCCTCATCTAGCGTCTGCTGGAGCAGCTCTGCCTGATTTTCGAAGCCTAGCTGCCGCGCGTAAGTGCGCACGGTTCCGTAGCCGGCCATCTCGTAGTGCTCGACATGCTGCGCCTTGGAGATCAACCCGGCATCGAGTGCATCATCATTCGCTTCGTTGATCATCTCGCTTCCTTCTTCGATCAGTCCCTCCATTCCGACGCACTTCTTGCCGCGTGGGCTGACGCCCAACTCCTGACAGATCATCTCGATTCGGGCGACGTGCTGCTCGGTCTCCTTGAGATGATTGCGAAATGCCTGCTGGAGCTGCGTGTCCTTTGCTGCCTTGGCCATCTTCGGCAACGCCTTTATCAGCTGCTTCTCTGCGCTATAAAGGTCTTTGAGCTCCTCGACGTAAAGGTCTTTCAGCGTATGGATCTCCATTGTCCCACCTCCGCAAGAATTCTCGTTTTTTGGTTTGATTTTCTGCCCGATGGAAAAGGCAATAGCGGTGCCGCTTCGATTCGTCTTCACTCTGTTATATTGCTGGCATGAAAATCGAGTTCACGCCGCGCGCGTCGGAGGGGGTTGAGCGTCACATTCAGGTTTCAGTTCCTGCTGAGGCGGTCAAGGACGCCGAAGACAAAGCGGCGAGGCGATATGCGTCGACGGTAAGACTGCCCGGATTCAGGCCTGGGAAGGCGCCGCCGACGGTCGTCCGCAAAAAATTCGGGGACGCCATTAGGCAGGAAGCGCTCGAATCGCTGGTGCGCGAAGCGTATCAGGAATTCGTGGAAAAAGAGAGCATCAAGGTCGCGGCTCAACCGCACGTCCACGACCTGAAGTTCGAGGAAGGTAAGCCACTTACTTTCGAGCTTCACCTCGAGCTGCGGCCGACGATCGAGCTGGCGCGAACCAAGGGCTTTCGAATCCAGCGCCCGTCAACCTCGGTAAGTGAAGAACAAGTCAGCCAGCAGCTGGAGCAGATTCGCGACGAGAAGGCGACGTGGACGCCGGTAACGGAAAAGCCGCAGCCCGGCGACATGGTGAATGTGCAGATCGCAACCGCCGCCGCCGGTGCTGATGCTGGTGAGGGAAAGAGTTATCCGCTGGTGCTCGGCGCAGGACAGGCAATTCCCGGAATCGAAGAGTTAATCATGTCTACGGCCCCTGGTGAAACCGTCGAGCGGCCAGTCAAATGGCCCGACGATTTTCCGGAGGAGGCCCAGCGTGGCCAGACCAAGACCGTGCGGGTCACACTCAATGAGGTGAAGCGGAAAGCCGCCCCTCCTCTCGACGACGCTCTGGCTCATGAAGTCGGAGATTTTGAGTCGCTCGATGCACTGAGAAACGCGGTACGATCCGACCTGCAGAAGCACGCCGAGCATGAAGCCGAGGCGAACGTGCGCCAGCAGCTGATCGACCAGATCATTTCTGCAAATGGTTTTGACGTACCAAAGAGCTGGGTCCAGCAATTCGTGCAGAACTACGCCGAGGCGTATCAGATTCCCGTGGACCAGCGGGAACAGTTCGCCGGAGAAATGCGCTCGATGGCAGAGCGGCAGATCCGGCGCGACCTGGTGATCGAGACGATCGCGGAAAAGGAAGGTCTGACCGCGACCGAAAAGGACCTTGACGACCGCATTGCAGAACAAGCGGAAAAGAAGGGGGCGAACCCCGGCCAGATTTACGCCCAGCTCGAGAAGAGCGGCCGGCTCAAGGAAATGGAGCGCAGCATCACTGAGGAAAAGGTCTTCAAGTGGCTGCTGGACCGAAACGATGTCTCGACTAATGCCTAAACGGCGCGAGGAAGAAGACGAACAAATGCCGACGATTTATACGCCGTACGTGATCGAGCGCTCGAGCCGCGGCGAGCGCACCTATGATGTTTTTTCGCGCCTACTCATGGACCGGATCATTTTTCTTGGCACGCCGATCAACGACGACGTCGCCAACATCGTGATCGCGCAGCTCCTTTTTCTGGAGTCGGACAATCCCGAGCGGGACATCCACATCTACATCAATTCCCCCGGCGGGAGCGTCTCGGCAGGACTGGCGATTTACGACACAATGCAGTTCCTGAAGTCGCCGGTTAACACGAACTGCATGGGCCTGGCGGCAAGCATGGGGGCCTTTCTGCTGGCGGCAGGTCGTCCGGGAAAGCGGTCAGCGCTTCCCCACTCGCGTATCATGATCCACCAGCCCTCACAGGGCGGCGGTGGTGGAACCGCCTCCGACATCGAGATCCAGGCGAAGGAGATCCTCCATCTCCGCTCCGAGATGAACAAGCTCATGGCCAAGCACACCGGCCAGCCAACGGAGCGAATCGAGCGTGACACCGACCGGGATCGTTTCATGTCGGCGACCGAGGCAAAGGAGTACGGCCTCATCGACAACGTGATCTCCTATCGCGGAGAGATGGAGGAAGCGCTCAAACAGGCCTGAACAGCAGGGCTCTGTTACTTGTGAAAATCTTCACGAGTCCTGCTTTCGGATTGTTTCTTGACCGCTTTCCGACCCGCTGTTAGGTATCTTTAGTTCAGGCGCCGAATCGCTGCTCTCTTTGCTCCCATTCGATCAATGTCCCAAGAGAAACACCTTCGCTGCTCGTTCTGCGGAAAATCGAAAGACTCTGTCCGGAAGTTCATCTCCGGGCCGTCGGTTTACATCTGCAACGAGTGCATTGCGCTCTGCAATGAGATTCTGGCGGAGGATGAGGAGCGCGAGGTAGCCGAGGCGATAACCCAGGTACCGTCGCCGCAGGAAATAAAGGACGTCCTGGACCAGTATGTGATCGGCCAGGAGCAGGCAAAGAAGGCGCTGGCCGTTTCGGTCTACAACCACTACAAGCGCATCAACTCCACGTCGCTCAAGGACGACGACGTCGAGCTCGACAAATCGAACATTCTGTTGATCGGTCCGACCGGAGTCGGCAAGACGCTTCTGGCCAGGACGCTGGCTCGAATTCTTGACGTTCCGTTCACCATCGCGGACGCAACGACACTCACGGAAGCGGGCTACGTCGGTGAAGACGTAGAGAACATCCTCGTCAGGCTGCTGCAGGCCGGTGACTTCAACGTCGCCGAATGCGAGCGCGGCATCGTCTACATCGACGAAATCGACAAGATCGCGCGCAAGTCCGAGAACCCGAGCATCACTCGCGACGTCTCCGGCGAAGGCGTCCAGCAGGCGCTGCTCAAGATCATCGAAGGAACGGTCGCTTCGGTTCCACCACAAGGTGGTCGCAAGCATCCGCAGCAAGAGTATATCCAGCTCAACACGAAGGACATTCTCTTCATCTGCGGTGGCGCCTTTGATGGACTGGAGAAGATCATCGAAGCCCGGACGGGCCGCCGTCAAATCGGATTCAACGGCACCGCGGCGAGGGACAAGAAGCTGGCGCAGACGAAGATGTTCAGCGAAGTCGAGCCAGACGATCTGCTCCGGTACGGGCTGATTCCGGAGCTGGTTGGTCGTTTGCCGGTTACGGTTGCTCTCGAGGGCCTCGACGAAGAGGCGCTGGTGCGCATCCTCAAGGAGCCGAAGAACGCCCTCACCAAGCAGTACGCGAAACTGTTTGGTCTCGAGGACGTGAAGATCACATTCGACGAAGCGGCCCTGGTGGCGATCGCCAGCAAGGCGCTCAAGCGCGGCACCGGCGCGCGCGGCTTGCGCGCGATCCTCGAAGAGGTGCTGATGGAAGTGATGTTCGACCTTCCGGGCAGAGAGGACGTCGTCGAGGTCAAGGTCACCGAGTCGTGCATCACCAATGGCACACAGCCGCTCCTTGAGATCTCGCCCATCAGGCGGAAGAAAGAAGCTTAGAACTGCCACCTACGACTACCGGCTCGGAGCTTTGGGCGGAGCGGCTCGGGGCTCCGTGCTTACGCTCGAATCCATTTCGTGCTCGCTCGATGCCCCTAGCCGCTCCGCCCACCGCCCCTAGCTGGTCGTCGTAAGTTGCAGTTACCATAACCTTCCAGCCTTCGAACAGTCCGGCCTTGCCTCAAACCTTTCAACGCGACAATGAAACGATCCCGACGGGGGACCGGATTCCAGTCCTGCCGCTTCGGGATGTCGTCATTTTCCCATATGTAGTCATCCCGCTCCTCGTTGGGCGTCCGGCTTCCCTGGCCGCGATCGAGGCGGCCCTCGCCGAAGACAAGATCATCCTGCTCGTCGCTCAGCACGACGGCGAGAAGCAGGAGCCAGCAGCGGCGGATCTGCATCGCACCGGCGTCATCGGACGCGTCGTACAAGTGTCGCGGCTCCCAACCGGCACGACGCGTGTCCTGGTCGAAGGCGTCGCCCGCGCCCGCGTCACCCGCTACATACCGACCGGGAACGTGCTGCGCGCCGCAGCGTCACCGTTCCCATTCGAGGGACCTGGCCCACAGGACGCCGCCGAGACCGAGGCGCTCAGCAGGCGCGTCCTCAATTCCTTCGAGGAATACGTAAGTCTCCACCGCCGCATCCCGGCCGAGATCGTTTCGATCATCCAGAGCACAGACTCGGCGGAGCGACAAGCCTTCGGCGTGGCGGCTCACGTCGCTGTTCGCTTCGAGCTACGTCAGTCCCTATTGGAAGCAGACACCCTCCGAGGCCTGCTGGAGATGCTCGCCGAGCTGTTATCCGGGGAGATCGAGCTGCTGCGTCTCGAGCGAAAGATCGACGACGATGTGCGCGGCGCGATGTTCCAGAATCAGCGCGAGTTCTACTTGCAGGAGCAGCTGCGGGTCATTCATAAGGAATTGGGCGAGGACGACGGCGATGATTTTGCCGATCTCGAGGCGCTCATCAGGAAGAAAGCCCTGCCGAAGGTCGTTGAAGAGCGCACGCTGCGGGAGCTGAGGAAGCTGCGGCGGATGCCCCCGATGTCGCCGGAATTCACGGTGGCGAGAAACTTCGTCGACTGGATCGTCGCCATTCCGTGGAGCGAGCGCACTGACGAAGTGCTCGATGTGGCGCGGGCGCGCGCCATTCTGGATGCCGACCACTACGGCCTCGACGAGGTCAAGGACAGGATCCTCGACTTCATTGCGGTGATGTCGTTGGTGGGGCGGCTCGATGGACAGATTCTCTGCCTCGTCGGCCCCCCAGGCGTCGGCAAGACCTCACTCGGCCGCTCGATCGCGCGGGCGCTCGGTCGCAAGTTCGTGCGCATGGCGCTCGGCGGCGTACGCGACGAGGCTGAGATCCGGGGCCACCGCCGCACTTACATAGGATCGATGCCGGGACGGATCATCCAGGCGATGAGACGGGCCGAGGTGATCAATCCGGTCATTCTACTCGACGAAGTGGACAAGCTGGGCCAGGATTTCCGTGGGGATCCAGCGGCGGCGCTGCTGGAAGTCCTGGACCCCGAGCAGAACACAACCTTCAACGACAATTATCTCGAGGTCGACTACGATCTCTCGCAGGTGTTGTTCATCACCACCGCGAATTCGCTCGCCGGAATTCCCGAGGCGCTGCGCGACCGCATGGAGATTCTTCGCATCGCCGGATACCTGGACCACGAGAAGCTGGCGATTGCGCGTCAATATCTGCTGCCGAGGCAAATCGAAGCGAACGGACTGAAGAAAGAGGACGTTGTGGTCCAGCCGGATGTGATGATGGCGATCATGCGCGGCTATACCCGCGAAGCAGGTGTGCGTGAGCTGGAGCGCCGAATTGCCCGGGTCGCGCGCAAGCTCGCACGACGCCGCGCGGAGTTAGCAACCGAGGCGGGGCAAACGCAGACGGTTGGCGTCGAGGACCTCAAAGAGCTGCTGGGCGCACCACCATTCGACCCCGACGACACTTCCCTCGACGACAAGGTCGGCGTTGCATCGGGCCTGGCCTACACGTCGGCGGGCGGTGAAGTACTGGAGATCGAAGTCAGCGTCGTCAAAGGCCGGGGCAAAGTACAGCTCACCGGCACACTCGGCGACGTGATGAAAGAATCGGCGAGCGCGGCGTTGTCGTACGCGCGCGCGAGGGCGCGTCCGCTGGGCATCGAGTCCGAGTTCTACCGGACGAAGGACATTCACATTCACATGCCCGCCGGCGCGACGCCAAAGGACGGACCGTCGGCCGGTATCGCCATTGCGACGGCGGTAATCAGCGCCCTGACAGGAGTGCCGGTCCGTGGCGATGTCGCGATGACAGGCGAGATCACGCTACGGGGCCGAGTGCTGCCGATAGGCGGTCTGAAAGAGAAATCGGTCGCGGCTCACCGGAACAAGGTGACGGACGTCATCGTCCCCAACGGCAATGCGCGCGACATCGAGGAGCTTCCCGACGAAGTGCGGGCGACAGTGCGCTTCCATCCGGTGAAGACGATGGACGAGGTGCTGGCGATCGCCTTGCGTCCACAACCAGCGGCAACGACATCCTCCGGCGAAGCGCTCTACGATTCCGTAACGCACTAATGCCGAAGGACCCGCGCGCCCCCGCGGAGAAGCTGGTCATCCGGAACGTGGAGTTCATCGGGGGCATGTCGGAGAAGCACGGTTGGCGTCCCGAGTCGACGCTGCCTGAGATTGCGTTCGCCGGCCGGTCGAACGTCGGAAAGTCTTCCCTGCTCAACACGTTGGTGCGCCGTAAATCGTTCGCGCGCGTCAGTCGCACACCCGGTCGCACCCGCGAGATCAATTTCTTTCGTGTCAACAATGGCTTCGTCTTCGTTGATCTACCCGGCTACGGCTATGCACGCGTATCGAAGGAGATTCGCGCCGAGTGGCGGCCTCTGATGGAGAACTACCTGAGACAAACACCGCAGCTGCGGGGTATAGTACTACTGCTGGACATCAGGCGCGATCCGAGCGAAGATGACCACGCTATGCTGGACTTTCTGGCAGAAATGGAGGTCCCGACGATCGTCGCATTGACGAAGACCGACAAGTTGAGCAAAGCCGCCGCCGGTCAAAGAGTGGCCGAGATCTCTGCTGCGCTGGCGTTGGATCCAGAGCAGGTCATTCCGTTCAGCGCGCACTCCGGAGACGGTCGCGTAGAGCTGCTGGAGGCAATCACGGATCTGGTGGCCGCGCCGGGTGACTCGACGTGAGATCGCTGTCCGAGGCGATCGCTTTGGCTGCTGCGCTCCTAGCGCTAGCGGCGTGCGCAGGAGGGACGTCCTCCGCCTTGGCGCAGCAACAGACACTTACTCCAATCACGGAAGACACAACCGGCCGCGCCAGTGTCCCGGTTGGATACGGAACGCTGCGACAGGATGACATCGCTATCAGAATGGAGCTGCCCGGCCTGATAGTGAGGGCAATTCCTCTCGAAGAAAACCTGATCAGACTATTGACTCCGGATTCGTATCGTGCTCTCCGCGAGCTGCAGGAGAGCAACAAGCAGGCGATCGCCGCTGTCAGCCGACGCACCGGTGGCAGACCGCCCGATCTGTGGTACGTATCGTTTTACGGCGTTCAGCCCGATGTTCACTTTAGTCCCATGGAGCTGGTGATCACGAGCAGTGGTCGTGATTTTCGACCGCTCGAAATTCTCCCACTCAGCTCGGGGTTTGGCGAGCAGCGACTGAAGCAGCGCGAGGCGCAAAGCGCGATTTATCTCTTCGACGAAGCCATCGATCTCGATCAACCCTTATCAGTCACTTTCCAGAACGTGCGGGACGATACCTGGGAACAGGTTCTGACTAGAATAGAGCGCGAGAGAGCGCTCGTTCGCGCACGGGCATCGCATCCGAGTCAATAGCTGGTTTTTCGGCTGGGTGAAGGCCAACTTTCCAGCCATGCCGATCTACCCTCTGCGCAAGCTACCGCGTCTACCTATAGCGGGGATCGAGTCGCAGTGGCTGGAGAGGCTCGCCAGCGAGCTCGAGTCCGGCACCGACCGGGCGCTTCTGTGCCGACGTACGCTGTGCGAGATCGCTTATCCACAGTTTGCAGGGAATTGGGAGACCGCGGTCGAGGATGCGAAGTTGCCATTACCGACGCGGCTTGCGCTTTCATCGCTCGATCCCCGGAATGTCACCCTCGAGCCCGAATACTACGCCGAGTGCGATGACGCGCGCTTTCAGAAGGTCAAGCCGCTGATCTGGCTGTGGTATTCGTTCGATCGCACGCCGCTTGGTGGCCAAAACGTGGAGCTGGGCGTTCAGTTCAGGCGGCTCCTGGCACCCCGCATCTTCAAGCGCTGCGGTGAGAACTTCAAAGCGTTTCAGTACGTGGAGTTCTCGTTCGGCTACAACATGGAGGTCGGCAACAACGTGGTCGTGCATCGACACGTGCTGCTGGACGACCGGGGTGGGATCTCGCTGGGCAACAACGTCTCGATCAGCGACTACGCCAACATCTACAGTCACACTCACAGCATTGTCGACCAGCGCGACGTCACCGATGCGCCGACAAGACTCGAGGACGGGGTGCGCATCACCTACCACGCGACGGTGCTCGCGGGAGTGCACGTCAATGAGCACGCGATGGTGGGGGCGATGGCAGTGGCGACGAAGGACGTGAGGCCGTATCACGTCTACGTCGGGATTCCGGCGAAGAGCGTGAGGGTGAAGCCGAACGCGCCTCCCGGCTTAGACGCTTTGACCACGGTCAAGCCGCGATAGTATCGCAATAGCAACTGAACACCACCTGCTGCCTGCTGATCGCTGCCTGCGGATAGCTACCGGCGTTCTGGCGTAATTGCACTCTCGGCAATCCTATTTTATCGAGGCGCTTGAGTAAGCCGAACAACATCAGTCGAACCGTCTTTGCCTACGACGATGGGTCGGACGGCGGATTGCCGGCAGCAATCAGCAGGTCGCGATCAGCAGGCAGCTTGTAGTGTTCAGTTGGCCTTAAAGCAGCCCGCCATCAGCCGGTCGCGATCAGCGCGCAGTTGGTGTTCAGTTGACTTTGCGATTTCAGATCTCAATCCGAAGAACATCTTCAACCGGTCCCGCATCGCCCGTGCGCAGAAGGTGATGGGCGTCGCGCAGCGCGTGGGCCTCGCGCGGCCAGGTGAACCGGTCGCTCGCTCCATCGACGGTTAGCCACTCGAATCGCTGATGCTCGTCGCTGAGCTTGACGAGCGCGTCGTCTGCGACGAACGCGGCGAAAGTGATGCACATCTGGATAGTGCGGCTTGCGTGCAGATGGAAGCTGCTGACCGTCACGTTGTAGAGAGATTGCGGCTCCAGTCCCGTCTCCTCCTTTAGCTCGCGGACCGCGGCTTTTTCCGGCTTCTCCCGCGTGTCAATCTTTCCGTAGACAGTCTCCCAGGAGCCCGGCCGCTTCCCGTCGCGAGCGCGCTGCAGAGTGAGAACGCGCCAGTCGCCGCCGTTGTGCTTTATCACGAACAGCTCGATGACACCGGGAGTGATTTTCGTCACGGCTTGATCCGGAGGTTTTTCATAGACGATCGGTCGCGGCGAATTATATGCCGCGTCGTGGAGCTGACCACCGCGCGAGCTCTCCGGCTCGATTACTCGCACCAACTCCTCAGCGCTCGTATTGCCGGCGATCAGCTGGGCGCAACCACATGCCCACAGAGACCGTGTCCCGGAGGAGCGCGCAGCGGTGAACAATCGCTCGGGCGGTGCGTTCTCGGCGATCGCCCGCTCGATCTCCGGAGTCGTCACCAGCACTTCAGTGACAGCGACGCGGCCGGAGTAACCAGTCAATGAGCATTCGACGCAGCCGACCGGAATGTAGATCATCGAATCGCCGGGCACTGAGTCGCGGAGCCGGCGCGGAACACCGGCGTTCGCTACCAGCCTGCAGGAGCGACACAGCCGCCGAATCAATCTCTGCGCCACTACGCCTTTCAGCGCACCCGCCAGCTTGACCGGGTCGACGCCGAGGTCGGTGAGGCGAATGATTGAGCTGCAGGCATCGTTGGTGTGCAGAGTAGCAAAGACCAAGTGACCGGTGAGCGATGCCTGAATCGCAATCGACGCGGTCTCGCGATCGCGTATCTCACCGATCAGCACGACGTCCGGATCCTGGCGGAGAACGGAGCGCAGCGCGGATGCGAAGGTGAGC
>Ga0207646_10000736_pt1 | contig 42554 bp, 48 predicted proteins | sample KBSK5502metaG_FD_184343 | JGI IMG/M metagenome (GOLD analysis project Ga0207646, IMG submission 184343) | Corn, switchgrass and miscanthus rhizosphere microbial communities from Kellogg Biological Station, Michigan, USA - KBS K5-50-2 metaG... | ecosystem: Host-associated > Plants > Roots >... | reverse complement strand
GGAGACTTACCTGCAACAATCGAGCGACCTGATCACCATCAGCGCCGACCTCACAGACGAACAAAAGATGATTGCCGAGTATTGGGCGAACGGACCGCACACGGAACTCCCACCCGGACGTTGGGCGTTATTCGGTGAGTTTGTTTCACGCCGCGACAATCACACCGTCGATGACGACGCCAAGATGTTCTTTGCGCTGACTAACGCCGTATTCGACGCTGGTATCGCCGCCTGGGATGCAAAGCGCGCGTTTGATTCCGTGCGTCCCATTACCAGCATCCCTTACCTCTTTCATGGTCAGCAGATCAAAGCCTGGCGTCCTTTCCAAGAAACACAGACCTTTGACGGTTCGCTGTGGATTCCCTACCAGACGACCACGTTTCCGACCCCACCTTTCCCCGAATACATCTCCGGTCATAGCACTTTCAGTGCAGCTGGTGCCGAGATTCTCAAGCTTTTCACGCACAGCGACAAATTCGGAGATTCTGTGACGTTTGCCCAAGGGAGTTCTAACACCGAGCCGGGTCTGACGCCCAAACACGAACTCACCCTTTCCTGGGCCACTTTCACGGATGCCGCAAACCAGGCTGGAATATCACGTCGCTATGGCGGAATCCATTTCGAGATTGCGGATCTAAGACCGAATCAACGGTCGCGACTGAGGCTCTTTCCGCGCTGCTTGCCATGCCTGGGAGGTCGGCTTCATCTCAAATGTGCGCCGTCGTAGAAGTGGCCGCACTCGGCATTTCCATTCGAACCACCACGCGACTCCCGGATGGTTGGCAAACCCGAAGTTAACTGCGGCGCACCGGGCTTCGGGGGTGGCTTGCGAGTCTCGCAAGGGTTTTGTTACACGCTCTTAGACCGTATCGAACGTCCTCTCTACAATCGTTACGCCTATTTCACAGGTAAAGATCACAGGTAGGAATCGCAGGTACGAGTCGGGTGACCTCAGGTCTCAGCTCTCGCTTTGCCCGTGCTCCATACGCGACGCCGAGAAGCCTGCGTAAATCGAAGACTTTCACTTCTACTGTACAACTCCACTAATAGCTCAGAGCAGAGGACGAAGAGCCGCAAGTTACCGGGAGAGCCGTCAACCTCCAAAGGCTGAGGGATGTTTACGGTGGAATGCGGTCGCGTCCTGATAGGCCTTGGCCAATGCGAGCAGTTTGCCTTCGTCATAAAGATTGCCGATGAACGTAATTCCCGTAGGCTTGTCACCCCTTGCGAAACCATTCGGAACTACAACGGCGGGATGGCCGGTCAGATTAGTTAACCAGAGATTTAGGTGGATGCTGGAAGGCTCATCAATCCTACTTTGCGGTGCCACATAAACGTCGAGATTGGCCATAACTTCGGCCATGGCCTTCATCAGAAGCGTACGTATCCTGTTCGCTTGAATGTATTCGATGGCAGGCATGATTTGTGTGGTTCGGCATAAATTCCCGATGTGATCTGGGTCTTGCCGTGTCAGTTGAATGTCCTGTCCATTGCGGACCATCTCATCCCAAACGGCACTAATTTCAGCGAACGCCGACACCAGATTCGTGGCATTAATAGGGAGCTTCGGGAGATCCATTTCGCGAGGTTGCACACCAAGGGAGCGCAGAACGCCCAGCGTTGCTTCATCGTTAATCTGCTCCTCATGGACAGGCCGCTGCTGCTGGAATCCCGACTTCAGATATCCAACCCGCAGCTTCTTAATATCTAGAGTCGCATCCCAGTTGAATGGCAAATCCACAACTGTCAAATCCATCCCATCGGGTCCATGGATAGAATTGAGCACCAAGGCACAGTCTTCAACGCTGCGACACATAGGTCCGACCTTGTCAAAGCTCCAGGCGCCTGGCATCACACCGTTACGGCTAACCCGCCCGAATGTAGGACGCAGAGCCGTCACCCCACAGCGGACCGCAGGATCAATCATCGAACCTCCGGTTTCAGTACCGATAGCGAAACCGACCAAACCTGCCGCAGTCGCCGAGCCCGGCCCGGCCGACGAGCCACCCGAGCCTTCCGTTGTGTCCCACGGGTTTTTTGTCTGGCCGCCAAACCACACATCGTCGTGTGCCAATTCCCCTGTTGCTAGCTTTGCCACAAGCACGGCTCCTGCCTTGTCCAGGCGCTCGACTACTGTGGCATCAGTCGGAATAAGCTGCTGTTTGAAAGGCGGCGCGCCCCACGTCGTTGGATATCCGCTTTTAGCAATGAGGTCTTTTGCTCCCCACGGGATGCCATGCAGTGGTCCGCGATATCGGCCTGCCTTGATGTCCGCGTCAGCTTGCTTCGCCTGCTTTAGCGCTAAATCGTCCGTCAGGGTAACGACGCATTTCAAAACACCGTCGAATCTCCTCAACCTGTCGAGATACAACTCTGTCAGTTCCTGGGAGGACAGCTGACGAGATCGAAGCAAAGCGGACAGATGTGTCACGGGCCAAAATGAGAGAGACTCCAAGTCAGACGGCTTCTTCAATGTGCCTATCTCGCTCATGCGGAATGGTCGCCTCACGGTATCAAAGCGCATGCCCGGAAGAATTGGACTGAAGCGGTAGGCCGGTGGAACACTGACATCTAAATGAATCTGCCGAAGTTCTTCGTATATGTCTCGGTTTTGGTTCACTCCCTCTAGCATCATTTCTCTCTGAGCATCGGTGAAATGCAAGCCCGAGATTGCTTCCGCATCACGTAACATCTCACGCGTGATTTTCTGAGCCTTTTTTTCATACAATTTGGCCCACAAGACACCCGGCAGGAGTGAAGTTGACAGGCCCATGGAAGCAAAGTACTGAATGAATTGACGGCGCTGGTTCGGCAGATAATTTGATGCAAGTTCGTCTGCCATTTTGCTCCTCCGGTTGTTGACTTGGCGCCAGGCTTTTAACGCTGACTCTCTTCTAAGCTGGCCCCCTCTGCTCAGGGATTTTTCTTCAACAAAGGGTTCGGTCCCAACTCAGTATAAGAAATCTTCTGACCGGGGAGCACTGCGATGAGCCGGAAGACTCTGTCACCGGTATTCATGAACGTGTGTGGCACGCTGGCAGGAATCCGGACCACATACGGGGCCTGCGCGGTGAAGGTCCTCTTCCCGATGATGTAGCGGGCCGATCCCTCCAGCAAAACGTGCGCCTCTTCACATCCATGCCTGTGAAGCGGGGGACCACCTCCCGGATGCGTTTCGGTGAGAATGAACGAGAGCGACTCGAAACCATGATTGCCTCCTTCCAGCACGTAACCGTATTCGCCGAAAACATCATAGAACGTGCCCATCTGCTTCAAGTGAATGACATAACTGGAAGGGTCTGGGGGCTGCTCGGGATCATGCACCCATGACCCTGTCTCCCGGGAGGGATCTCCCAGGAGAACCAACTGTTGACTCCGGGCTTCTGGGACACTTGTTCCGGTTCGCTTACAGCCGAATTGCGGAAGAAATAGTCCTAGCAAGAGAAGCACAAACCATTTTGTCGCGTTGCGCATGGGACACCTCGCACTCAGGAACTACTTATCGCGCCGATTGTACTCGCCCCCCCTCCCCCGTGGTTTTTCTACTTGACGTTCACTCCGTCCGGTCGAGTGACCACGAAAGCGCTTCATCGGTCGCCTGATTTAAAGCACTAAGACTTCTGGCGCGGAATAACTTCCGGTAGGTCCGTCGGGCCGAACCTTCAGAGGCGCGCGGATGTATCGACCGTCTTTATGCATAGCCGACCGCTGTATCGCCGCCTCAACCAAGCAGGTATACAATAGCCGCCATTGGTTGGGCCACTCCAGGTTCCCTACCCATTTCTCGTACATATGTTGCTTGATGCGGGAAGGCACATGGCAAATATTCCTCGCAGGCAATTCCTGGCGAACGCCGTCTTGACCACGGCGGCGCTCACGTTGCGTCCCAATATCGTCTTTGGCCGACAGTTGGAGCGACGCGGCCCCGCCAAGAAGATCATCGTCGTCGGTGCGGGACTTGCGGGGCTGTGCGCAGCGTACGAACTGACGCAGGCCGGCCATGACGTGAAGGTGCTTGAAGCGCAGTTGCGTCCCGGCGGGCGGGTGTGTACCTTTCGCGCTCCGTTTTCCGATGGGATGTATGCCGAAGTCGGCGCGATGCACGTTCCCGATACACATGATCTGACATTGCACTACACGCAGCTTTTCAATCTTTCACTCGACCTTGAACCGCCTTTCAATCAGGCTTCCCTCAGCTATGTGCGTGGTAAGCGGATCGTTGAACGCCCCGGCGAAATGGCGGAGTGGCCTTTTGCGCTCAGCGAGGAGGACAAGAAGCTCAACAGAGCGGGGGAGCTAATCGACAAATATGAGACCGCCAAAGCCTACGAGGAGATCGGGGACCCCTCAGCGCCCGGATGGTCCGCAACCGCGCTCAAAAAGTATGATGATGTGTCATATCTGGAGTTTCTGAAACGAAACGGCGCTACCGCGGACGTCACCACGTTGATAACCTTGGGTTGGTCTCATTTGTGGGGCGAAGGACTGGAAACTGTCTCCGCACTCACAGTTCTGCGCGATACTGCAAGCTGGTACAAGGCCAAAAATCACTTCAGGATCCACGGTGGCAATGATCTGCTCCCGAAGGCATTCGCTGAGCGCCTCAAAGAGCAGATTCACTACGGCAGCCCGGTTGTTCGCATGGAACAAACAGGACGCGGCGTTCGCGTTTTTTTTCAGAGTGGTGGCACCCGCAATAGCTTGATGGCGGATCGCTTGGTTTGCGCAATTCCATTTTCCGTGCTGCGCAATATGGAGGTTTCGCCGCCTTTCTCACCTGCCAAGAAGAAAGCTGTTACCGATCTTTCGTATTTTTCGGGTGCGCGCGTATCCATTCAGTGCCGCCGGAGGTTTTGGCGAGACGAGGGATTGAATGGTTCCGTGTTCACAGATTTGCCCGTGGAATGGGTATTTGATGCCACCGTCACGCAGCCCGGTCCGCGCGGCATCCTTCAATGTTACGCAGGTGGAGGCAATGCGCGCCAGATCATGGCTCTGGATGAAGAGAAACGCATTGCGTTGGTGAAAGACCAGATCGCCCGGTTCTACCCATTGATCGGAGACTACTTTGAAGGTGGAGTGTCCAAGTGTTGGGAGGAGGATCCTTGGGAGCGTGGGGCGTCGTCCTGGTACAAACCGGGGCAAATGGCAGAGCTCTGGCCTAACATCGCGCCCCCAGAAGGCCGCATCCATTTTGCCGGTGACCATACCTCGCCGTACATCCGGTGGATGCAGGGCGCGCTGCACTCCGGAAATCGAGTCGCTGCGGAAATAAATGACGCGGCAGACTAACGGATACGCTGACGCGTTCTAAAACAGTGAAGCTCACTGACGTTCGCGAAAGCGAAAGACGAGATCGATCCTACGAGGAGGAGGACATGAAACAGTACATTGGACTCGTCCTCTCTCGTCCACTGATTCTGCTTTTCCTTTCGGAGTGCCTTGCATGGTCACAAACAAAGCAGGAGCATACGCTGATTATCGACATGCACCTGTATGCACCCAAAGTTGCGGAGTTTGGTGCTGGCTCTGGTCCAACGCCAAGGATGTGTTCGACCAACGAGGGCACCATCTGGTCGGCTGGGATCCGCGGAAGGCATTCAAGGTGGAAGACGCAAGCTCCTGCACAGGCACCATGGTTGCTGGAGCCAGCACAGACGACGACCTGATGCGACAGACGTTTACGGTCCTTGAGCGCTATGACATTCAGGCCGTAACCTCGTCGGGAACAGAAGGTGATCTGGAGCAGGTGAGTAGGTGGCGCGCCGCTGCGCCTGACCGAATCATTCCGGCTGCAAGTTTTCTCAGATCGGGCAATCAACCTAGAGGCCGATTGCGCTCCTGTATTCATACCCACAGGTCTATGTAGACGTGGCGGGAGACGATTGGCAATCTCCGCGAAAACAGTTTCACAGCCAACTCAGACGCCTGGTAGATGCAGGCTTTGGAAAACGGATCATGTTCGGTTCGGATCAAATGATCTGGCCGGACACTATCCGCATCGCAATCGAAACGATCGAGTCGGCGGATTTTCTTTCCGCCGATCAGAAGCGCGACATTTTCTATAACAACGCAGCGCGTTTCCTGCGGCTTGACGAGACGGGCCATCCTTAAAATAAGCCGCCGGTGGCAGGACGATTGCTTGCCAATCACCCCTGGCCTAAGGTGTGCCGAAGGCACGCCGCCGAAGAGATTTGAACGAAGAACAGAGACTACTTGGTTGGTGTATGTCAGGCACGTGGTTAACGCGCCTGGTCAACGTGTCGGCATCTGCAGGAGAAATGGTCGCGAGCAGGACGAGAGAGCCGTCTCCAGACAATATGGACCACGACCGGCCCTTTCCACCAGAAAAACGAGAGAGTCCGTATCCAAGGAAGAGGAAAGGCTCCGAAGCAATGTAAGCCTGTTCGTCTTTTGCAAAATGCAAAAGACGCCTGCCCTCGGTTGGCACCTTCACAGTCTTTATACCTGTTGCACAGGTAGAGATCACAGGTAGGAATCGCAGGTTATGTCAAAGTGCTGAACTCTCCGCCGCCAACCTGATTTTCCCCAGACTGAACTAACTCGTCTTCTGTTCTGAGGCAGCGTTGGCGCCAACCTCCTGGTGTACCCCATCAAAATGGCGGCTATCGGTGTCCATCTCGCCGCATGGGGCACACGCTGACCATCCTCTTGCCACCGCATGCGCTTAGAGGTGCGACCGATCCCTGGGTTGAAGCAGTTGCAGGGATCAAGCTTCTTGTAGAGATTGATCAGTGCCGGCTTCGCGTGGTACAGATGGCCGAAGTTGTGCTCAGCCGGGAATTGCGCGCCACGCGCGTCCAGCAATCTCCACATCTGGCGTTCTAGTTCGAGGGTGTTGTGTCTTTTCTCACCATGTAATCCTTATGGCAGACATGACAAAAAAAGTGCCCGTAATACAGCTTATGGAGAATCGGACTCGCGATTCCATCGGGTAAGGTCTCGAACCAGTCTCGGTCGTTGCGTTTGAGCGCCACGTCCAGCGCGATCATGTCCTCGACCTCGCGGCTGTGGACGGCACGGAAGCGTACCCCAGCACCGGCAGCGGCGAAACGGTGCAGGAATGCCTTTTCGCCTTCGTCATCCGTGCATTCGAAGAAGTCTCCCTGTGCCATTCGCCATTGCTCGCTCCTGAAATTCATTACTGTCTTCTTCTCAGGAGCAGCGATTTAGGCCGCCAAAATCGTAACCGCTTCCGTAACCGGAGCAGCAAACGGAGCCGGAACGCCTCTGTTTACAATGTGATGGAAAAATTCTGGCGGAGAGGGGGGGATTCGAACCCCCGTTAGGGTGTTTAGTCCCTAAAACGGTTTAGCAAACCTAACCACGCTTCTGACTCGTTTTGAAAATCTTGGACTTTGCTATATTCCTCAAGCAGTTACAACGCCGTCGACTTGTGCCGTTTGCACTCGTTTTGATTGGATATGAACGGTAAACTACTACATTTTTACTACACCGAAATCTTCGAGGTTGACACCGCATACATACTTAGAGATTTCGGAACCCGCCAAAAGAGCGCTCCGTCGCCCTGCCACTAGACTCATGTCTCCGAAAAGTTGAGCAGTTGCGAAATCCGACGACCCTGACCCAGAAGAGAAAAGAACGTAGTTGAAGACAGAATCCGTTAGCGCTCAGAATCCATCGCGTCAATAGAGTTCGCGCCCTTTAGCTCAAAGATGATGCCGATTTCCGAAATCTTCTCCGTTTTGGAATGAGCCTTTTGCGTAACCACGCGACCTTGAATGATCGCCCCCGAGCGCAAATCACATTCCGGACTCTTCCAGGGCAATGCGAGCTTCGGCAGAATCGGGTCTCCGACTTTGACTTTTCTGGCGTTTAAGCGTTGGATCAGTTCTGCCTGGATGGGTATAGCAGTTTGCGCGAAAAGGGGGCTCGGCGTGAACCTGCGAACTAAAGCGAACAACGCAAAAATTAGTATGCGTTTAATGCACGACATGTGGGCCTACTGCCTAACGATGGTCAAGAAACCGGGCTGGATGAGTCTTTTGGAGCATCAGGCTAATCCGCTTATCTTGCAGTTGATGAAAGCGGAGCGCAGCATTCTGATGCTGACGGATGATGAACGGCGAATACTATCGCGGTGGGCGGTCAAGACAGCATTCTTGATTACAACTTCTGAACCATGAAGTTCCCAATGCTATGGGAAATTCTCTATGGTCTTGGCCGAGATGAAATGGCAGGGCCGGACGGATGCTTTGTATTTACCTGCCAGCAGGCGAACTTGCCCAAAGGATTTTTGTACACCAGCCCTTCTGATTATTTCTCGAACGAAGGCATAATCCAGGCACGCTTAGGTTTTTCAGTTCAGCATCCTCAGTTCGTGGTATTCGTGCCGTTCGACCAACGACGGCGCTTTGCCCGTATAGCCGCTGGTATTCATACACTGTTGTGGCCGCTCGGGCTGTTGTGCTCTGCCAACCACAAGCATTTGGCCCGAAATACCGGCGGAAATTCGCGAGCTACAGCCTGACCAGCAAAACGAAGCATTTCGTGGCAAACCCTATACCTTTCGCATCGCCGAATGAACTCCAGGACAAACCGGCCGCTAACCTAAAAAAACACTTTCATTGTGCCACTGCAGGAGCTTGGGGTCTGGTCGGAACGAAAGACTCTCGGGCAGCCCAAGTGTCGATCCGTACATGGCGTAATATTCTTTCCCGTTGCCGAGGTCTAGCAACGTGTGAAGGTCTTGCCGAAGTAAAATCCCATTTGTCACAGCATGCTCTCCACTTTTGCGTAGGGCTTGATATGCGCAGCATCGAGAACGTGCCACGAGCACAGCGTTCCCCAAATGGAATTCAGTTTTCTGCTAATCGGCGACATGCCAGGTCGCACAGGAGCTGAACTAACGGCGGACGACCACTTGGGCCTCATCTACTTCATAGCCTTCATCCCTCACCATCTGTGCGGCGGCAGCGCGCAGGGTTGGTTCATCCGTACTCTTCGGGATATCGCTGTGCCGGCGAATCACTTCCTCGCCAGCTTCGATTCGAACGGACCACTTCGTGTGCTCCGAATCCCAGGAGAGTTCCACTCGATCTACCCGCATGACATCCTCCAGAGCTGTTGTGCATTATAGCGCTCTCGTGGGCCCGACGTGGCAGAGCGTAGACGGCCGGCGCGTCCACTGAGACAATCGTTAATTCGTTAGAGCCTATGCTTCTCACCATTACCACGACACACAAACCGGCCACGGACTTGGGCTACTTGCTGCACAAAAGCCCTTTCCGAGTGCACTCCTTCGGGAAGGCTCATGTTTTCTACCCTGAAACGACCGACGAGCGCTGCACTGCCGCGTTGCTATTGGAAATCGACCCCATCGGTCTTGTTCGCGATCGACGTGGCCCGAGCGGCGAGGGATACGCTCTCGAGTAAAATACATCGTGAAGGTATTTGACCTGGTGATCTTGCTGTCGGCAGACGGCAAACCTAGCGAGGGGCTGTCTGCTGCGCTAAACCCTGTTCCGTATGGGAACTGGTTGTCCAGGCCGGTACCTACCGTGCAAGTTGACGTGATAGAGCCGGCTGTGAAGGCTGTCTGATCCGATGTGACCATCTGGGCCCACTCGTAAGTTCCGTTATAGCCTAGAGGGGATGTCGCGCTTCCGTTAAATTGGATCCCCTGATGGGCGGTATAGGAAAACCAAAGTCAAGTTCGTAATCACCGGTGCCCTTTTGGTTAATTGCCACTGGGCTAGGGGCGTGGGTACACTGACTGACGTCGGGCCTTTTACATTAAAATTAGCCTGCGCATTCGCCGCTCGGCTTTGGCCCGTATTATCCTTGTAATTCAATGTGATAAGTAACAGTTATTGCATACCGGGAGCTACCCAATACGCAGTCGATGGCAGCGCCGAGTACGTTGACTGAGCTATTGCTAGAGGACCCCGAAATCTGCAGAATCGCGGAATTCGACGAAGACCAACCGTAATGCAGGGCTCATTTGCAGCCTATAGTGCAGCAAGAGTGCAGCAGTTTTTTTCGCGAGACCCTCGCAAAAACGCTTAGCGCAAAAGCGCGCACTTTTGCCCTAACCGACTCTTCGACACGGTGGTCGCGGCTAAGACTTGCCTCGGCGCCGGTTCCCTCTCGGCCGTAGCCGCACTCGCAATGATCTTGGGTCTGAGACACCACTACTCTGCCGACGGAGCGCAGCAACCGCAGCATAGAAGCATTGGGAATAATAAGCGCCGTCACCACCGCCTGTTCATCTTCCTACTGTCTTTCGGTTCAATAGGCCGTAGACATCCACTTCGCGCTTCGCTCCAACGTAGACATGCCCCTTCATAATTGTCGGAATATTGAAATGCAGCGCCAGCCCGGCGCGGTCCCGAGACGGATTCTGCTCGCTGTCGTAGAGTAAGCGGGAGATATCGACGGCGTCGAAGGCGTACAACACGGCGTTCCTGTTATCGTTCACGCGCAGAACCCAAAGCACCCCATCCCGCGCGCCGTTTGCCGAAATACTCGGAGTTGCGGCGGTAGCTGGAAAGTGGGAACCGCTTGCCGCTTTGAGCGTCAGCTTTCCCTCGTGTACGAGGAATTGACGAAGAGCGTCATTAGGGCTGTTGCTCAGCACGTAGAGGTTGTTGTTCCAGTAGGCCATTGAGCCAAACACGCCGCCTCCTGGGCTGGGTATCGTTTGCACGGCCAGACTGTCACCATTTGGCTGATGATGACCCATGCGGTCGCGGTCGATCAGATAGATGGTTCCGCCCTTGCCGGCAATCACGACGAGGTGCGGGTGCGGTCCCGGTTGGGGCGGCAGTAACACCGGACCTCCCGAACCCAGATCATTGTCGTCGGCATCCAGTTTGTCGACGTTGAACGGCGCGAAATAGTCGTCGAGCTTCAAACTTCCTCCCTTCAGTTTCAATAAACTATCTCCGTAATCGCGCCCGCCCTTGGCTGCATCGAAGCGCCCATTTCCAGTCGCAAGAAACAGGTTGCCACTCTCGTCCGCCACTGGTCCTGTGTCGCTGGCCCAAATGCCGCTGTCATCCCCGTCGGGAGAGGTATTGAATACTGCTTTCTGTTTGAGGGTGTGCGCGTCATAAGTCATCACCCATCCGTGGTAAGGTCCCACATCGCAGGAAGAGGCCCACGTAAGATAGACGGATCCATTTGCCATCAGAAGCGAGGCGCGAGGATTCTCGCGCAACGGATCAAATTTCACTTTCCCCGATTGGCTACCGGTCCCACTCCCGTTGATCGTAGCCTTGATATCGACAGGGCCGCCGAACTTTTCGAGCCCGGTTGTTACCGCCAGCGCATGCAAACGCTGCGTGTAATATCTCGACAGCGATCCTGTCCGCTCTTCGGTACGCGCCAGCACATACAGGGTTCCAGTGTCCAGATCAATTACCGGCGTCGAGGTAATTCCGACCTCCGGCTCGATGAAGGGGCATTCAACATCGTCTGCAGGAACAGTCGTCACTCCCTTCCCGAGAAAGTTCACGTGCCAGAGTGGCGATGCGGGATGGCCGTAGGCGTCGAAGGCATATACGCTGTCGCGCTCAGTAGCAACAAACAGCACATCGTGTTGCCCCTTGCCGGGTATATCCAATCCTGTGAGAAAGAGCGGTTGCGCGTACACGTCCCCGTCTACCTTCAGCGTAAATTTTTTCCCAAAATGGCGGACGTCCACATTGCGCGGAGTCAAGATGGTTTCGTGTCGGTTGGTGCCGCTGCGCGCGTTGTCATACTGAGACGTAGTCACACTCTGCGCGCTCGCCGGTAGTCCCATGGTCAAAACCAGCATCAGCACAAATAGTGGTGCCAGCGCCTCAGAAACATTCATCAGAATGGGCTCCTCAGTTTCCTGCCAGCAGATTTCACTTCGCTATTCCAGCCGGAGCGCAGTCATCGGATCAACGCGCGTTGCTCTCCCGCTGATTCGATCGGGTCGCCCGAAATCACGCGGATGCGCGCTACTGAACCTTCTCGGCCGGTATCGGCTTCATATTTGGCGGAGCTCCTACCGGGTGGATTTCGGCATGGATGTCGTCTTTCAGGGTCACGGTGAATTCAAAAGGCCTGTTTCCGTCTCCGACTGTGATGTGCAGTGCAGAACCTTCCAGCGTTGCCTTTGTGATTGGCTTTGGCGTGCTGTCTTCGGACGGCTCAGCCCGAAGTAATCCTCCATCACTCTTCAGCGCGATTCGAGAGGGGGTGGCCGTTCCCGTAAAGCCGGATCCGCTCTGAACCAGAATCATCGTGGAGAAACTCTTTCCATCGAACATCCAGTGCCAAGTGCCTGAGAACTTTTCCGCCGTGTTCGACGGCTTCGAGCTTGCTTGCAAGCTCATCGCGTGCGCGAGCATTGCGCCCCCGCCAAACGCTATGCTCGTTGCCAGGGCAAGCCCAAGTACACGCGTCCGCGATAACGAAAGTGTTTTCTCGGTCAGCATCATGATTCGATCCTCCAGATTGTCACCGTCGAAGATACCCAGGCCTGCGGCGCTGCCACGAGAAACGCGCAAGCACAGTGACGCCAGGCGCAAAAGTGTGTTGGCATACGAAAGGCGCTTCCCAAGACGCGCAGCGGCATACTCATCGCAGGCAAGCTCCCGCGTCTGCGAGATCTTTGACATCAGATAGCCGATGCCGGGGTGCCAGGCCACAGGCAGCGAGATCAATTCACATAGGATGTGGACCGGAAAGTCTCTTCGGCGGATGTGGCCATATTCATGCGCAAGAACTGCCGAGAGCTCTTGTTCGCCGAGTTCTGGCAGCACTTTACTGGGCAGCAAAATAGCGGGACGAAACACCCCGACAGTCACGGGATCGTCGATAGCTGCAGATTCAAGAAGAGCGACCTGGTGCTTGGCCTCGATGATCCGGCTGGCCATCCCAACTTGGGCAGGCGAAAGGACGGATGCTTCTCTCCGTAGCCGATGAACTCGATGAACAGCTCGGCCGAAGCGGGCCAGCCGAAACAGAACAAGCACCCCCCAAATACCGACGATCCAACCTTGGAACCCAGGCGCGATTGTGAACTGCTTATGCTGCTCAGAATGAGCCTGCCAAATCCAAAAACCGTGATTCGCCCCTGCAGCGCCCGAAAGAACCCGCTGCCGAGATTTCTCCGCAACTACCGTTGAGGGCGATTCCCAAAAGGTGTTGATAACCGGGGCCGCCAAACACAAGAGGAGCACTGTGAAGTAGAAGAAATATTGATGCTTTGCGCTTGCCTTCGCGACGAGACGCGAGAAGCCCGCCGCCACAATGGCAAAAAAACCTATTTGTAGAAGGGAATTGAGCAGCAGATCGAATAAGGTTTCTTGAATTGCGCTCATTCCGGTTCCTCCTCCGCGCTCTCGCTGGCTCGTAACCTCTCCTGTAGCTCCGCAATTTTTTGCGCGTCGAGCTGCTTGCTCCGGACCAAAGACAGCAGAAGGTCGTCCACTGACCCTCGAAAAACCTTCTGCAAGACGTCCTTGAGCGCGTGTGAGTCGGCGGCCTCTTGCGAAACGATGGCGCTGTACTCGTAGGCGCGTCCAACGAGCCTTCTCTTCACTTTGCCTTTGCGTTGCAGGACATTCAACGTGGTCTGCACCGTGGTGTAGGCAAGCTGAGGCTCACCCGTCAGCCCCTGCAAGACCTTCTGGACGTTTCCCGCTCCACCTTCCCAGAGCACGCGCATAATTCGTCGTTCTAAAGGGGTCAGGACTCTGGCTTTCTTCCGCATCGATTCAATTCCTGCACACTCTCCTATAGATATAGGAGAGTAGTGCGTTTGTCAACTATAATCATAGGAGACGGAGTGGTTGGCTCGCTCTGGACGCTTTTGCTCCGCGCTCAGTTCGAAATAATGGAGCCCTTGATGATTTGGATTGGGGCCCAGGTCCGTCATGTACTTTCGGTAGAAAGCTTCCGACTGCGGCAAGATCCGCCAGGCTAGGTTCGTTTTTTGACTATCCCCCGTTACTACCAACAAATGATTGGTGCGCGGCCTAGGCCGCAGATGGGAGCTAGCCATGAAAGTAAATTTCCATTATCAAAAGGGCTATCTATACGAGGATCATGGCGCATGGTACGTGCAATACCGCCAGCGAATCTCGCAGGCAGACGGATCCAGCCAACTTAAGCGTATCTCCAAGTATCTCGGCCGCTCGAATGACTTCTCCAATATTTTTGAAGTCGAGCAGTGTCGGGAATCCTTCATGCAAGCCGTCAATCGCGACCGGCTCAGTGCAAATTCAAGGATCACGTTAACCGCCTTTGTCGAGGGAGCTTACTTGCCTTGGACCAAGGAAGAGCGTCGAGCGAGCACCAGCAAGGGGCATGAGGAAATCTGGATCAATTACCTCCGCAATCGTGTCGGGGAGCTTCGTTTGCGAGAATTCCGCACCGTGGACGCCAGCCGAATGCTACGCGCGATCGCGAAAGAGCGGGATCTTACGAAAACCACGTTGCAACACATCAAGTCAGTGCTCAGCACCATCTTCACCTTCGCCAAAAATGACGGAGCGTTCGATGGGGCAAACCCAGTTGATGGCGCCTTGATCCCCTGGGATGCCAGAGAGCCGAGAGAGACGCATGCCTACGATCTCAGCCAAGTTCTCCAAATGCTCGATCGGCTCCCGCTCCTCGCAAGAGTCTGGTCGCGACCGCAGCCTTTGCCGGGTTACGCCTAGGTGAGCTGCGTGGACTCGAGTGGACCTTACACTGGCGCCGAATTGACGATCAACCGTTCGATTTGGAGATCTGTGGTCAACCCTCCGAAGACGCGTGCCAGCCGCAATTCCGTACCGGTAATTCCGGCTTTGGCCGAAATCTTAGACGAATACCGCAGGTCCGTAGGTAATCCGGAAACCGGTGTCGTTTTTCACTCCGGTAACAGGCTTCCGATCAACGCGGATAAAGTCGGGCGGCGGGTGATTCGGCCAACTCTTAGGGCTATTAGTCTGCCGTGGTACGGATGGCACGCGTTCCGCCGAGGACTCGCCTCGAACTTGTATGCGATGGGAGCTCCGGATAAGGTGGTGCAACGCATCTTGCGCCACTCAAAACCACACGTTACCAAGGAACATTACATCAAAGTCTTTGATCGAACCATGGTGGAAGCCGTCGAAAGGATGCAGGCCCAGATCGAAGAATTAAGAAGGGCAAAAGAAGATCGCCAACAACTAGAGTTGAGATTTGACGATGAGCAACGAGCGGCGGCCGCATCCGAATGCTCAACTGGCAACGGTTTTCCGCACCGCTCGACGGTCAGGCCAGCAGCTGGCCAGCAGATTTTTTCAAATTGTGTCGGAAGCGATTGAGATCGCGCTGTTCCGTATGCCGCCAAGATTCGACGTCTGAACAAGATACAGAATCTGGCGGAGAGGGGGGGATTCGAACCCCCGTTAGGGTGTTTAGTCCCTAAAACGGTTTAGCAAACCGCCGCATTCAGCCGCTCTGCCACCTCTCCGCGGTTTGGTTTCAACATCTTAGCACATCTGCCCTAGTTAATTTGGTGCACTCTTGGTGCACTCTGGTTCACCAAGTCAACCGTAGCCTCGAGTTTCTTCATCGCCGCGACCAGCGCCGGGTCAAACGTCTTGATGTAGCGGTCCTTCGTGACATGCGACTTTGCATGACGCAGGACGCGTTGGACGATCTTTTCGTCCGCGCCCAGTTCATACAGATTCGAAGCGATGCCGCGACGGAACCCGTGCAAGCCGTACCAGTCGATGTCGAGACTCTTGGCGACCGGACGAACATAACTGAGAACCAGCTTATCGATGTCCAAGTGCTGGCCCGCGCCCGTGTGAAACATCACACCCGATTGCGGATCGCCCATGGAAGTTCGATACGTATCCAGAATTTCCGCTAGCTGCCGAATAACCGGAACGGGCTTTGCGCTCGCCCGCGTTTTGGGCTGGTTGACGACTGTCTTCCAGACCGAACGCTTTACGTTCAAGGCATCGCCTGAATAGTCAGTCCATTCCAGTCCGCGCAATTCACCACGCCGGAGCCCGGCAAAGGCCGCGGTCGCAATGACTGCTCTGATCGCCGCCGCATACCTTCTTTGTAGATTTACCGAACTCGACACGGTTGGATGGCGGCATCCTTTATACGTCAGCCTTGCGCAGAAGGTATTTGGCCGGAATTGCGTGGAAGAGGCGCTCGGTCGCGTCCGCACTCTTCTGGTTGAGTGGGGCTATTCCGGAAAAGCCACCATGCGGTTTATCCCGCGAACGGTGTGCGAGGCCTTATTGGCGAATCGTAGCCCGCATCTCGAGGACCTCACTATTGAAGCGCTCAAGACCGTTGAAGAGAGCCGGAAGCGGAACAAGAAAAGGCAGAAAGGGACCGGATCTCGCCCGAGTGTGTGGTTGGTTGCGGTATCTCGAGTGCTGACGAAATTGGGAGTCATCCGCGAACCCCTGTGTCCGTTCACCAAGACGCCCGCTTGGAAGGCAGAAAAGTGCGAGTTGGCAGAAAATGTGCCGACAGAATGGGCAAATCTTTGCAGATTTTGGTTCGATACATCCACACTCTGCCTTACTAGCAGGCGCAGGAGTTACTACGTTTTGCTCAACGTTGGACGTTGGGTTGCTCACGAGCACCTCGAAACATCTCCGGCACGATGGACACGAGCGTTGGCCGCCGAGTGTGTGGCGATGGTGACTCGAATGCGAAGCGGTGATGGACCAAAGTCACGAGGTCTGTTAGGAATTTGGGACAGCCCATGGCTGCGAACACCAAAGCCGCTACGCTGTCCATTCTACGGAGGTTTTTCCGCGATCTTCAGGAGTGGGAGGTGATTCCACGACGATTTCATCCCCTGCAGACGTTTGCTACTCCCAAAACGATTGTTGCCCAGATTGGGCCGAAGCCTCGCGTAATCGCGGATGACGTGTGGGCCAAGCTATTGTGGGCCGGGCTCAACTTTACAGCAGATGACCTTCCACGTATGGGAGGATATGGACGCGGAGTGAAATGGAGAACCCATTATCGGTTCGAACTCATTCGAGCCTTTGTCATAACGTGGCTCTTCGCGGGACTTCGCATCAACGAAATCACCCGACTGCGCCTCGGATGCGTACGTTGGCAGCACGTCGATGTCGCAACTCCGAAGACAGAGCAGACGTTGCATCGTGACGCTATCTGCTTTCTCGAAGTACCCGTTAACAAGACAGGTAGAGCGTTTACGAAACCTGTGGACCGTCTGGTAGGAGAAGCGATTGCTGCTTGGGAAAAAGTGCGTCAACAACAATCAAAGCTGACCGATTCGAAGACAGGAGAACTGGTGGACTTTCTCTTCCTCGATGAGATGAGGCGCGTCAGCTTGCGTTATCTCGACAGTTCAATCATTCCGATGCTGTGTCGAAAAGCTGGAATACCAATAAACGATGTGCGCGGAAGAATCACCAGCCATCGAGCACGTTCAACCATCGCATCGCAGTTATTCAATGCCAAAGAGCCGATGACTCTGTTTGAACTCCAGGAGTGGCTAGGCCACAGCTCGCCAGAAGCGACTCAGCATTATGTAAAAACTACTCCGACCAAGCTCGCCAAGTCGTATGCAGACGCCGGCTATTTCGCTCGCAATCTGCGAGCGATCGAAGTGCTCATTGACCAAGAATCGGTTCGGAATGGCCGCGCTGTCACGGAGCCGTGGAAGTTTTACGACCTCGGACATGGCTACTGCACGTACGACTTTTTCGACCAGTGTCCGCATCGTATGGCCTGCGCGAAGTGCTCGTTTTATCTGCCAAAGGAATCGACGAAGGCCCAGCTTCTGGAGGCCAAAGCCAACCTGCTGCGGTTGCGCCATGACATTCCGTTGGCTGACGCGGAACTCTCTGCGGTGGAGGATGGACTCGCTGCCTACGAAGAGTTGCTGTCAAAGCTGGCCGACGTAGCGACGCCAGCAGGACCGACTCCCCGGCAACTCTGCCGAGAACAGCTCGTGCAGCTGCGGGGAGGGATAGTGACGACACGAACCATCCATCGGTAGGCCCGCTTCGCGGCTCTTGGCGGTAATCACAGGACTTCCGGGTCATGCCTTGACAATCTACAATCAGTGTTGCAGATAACCATAGTATGTCGAAACCGAACGATCTTGTCCAAGGGACGCTCGACCTTTTGATCCTGAAGACCATCTCGCTTGAACCCAAGCATGGCTGGGCCATCGCGAAACGCATTCAACAAATCTCGGGCGAAGTGCTGCAAGTCCAGCAAGGCTCGCTTTACCCGGCCCTGCACCGCCTGGAACAAAAAGCCTGGATCAAAGCCAAATGGAAGGAAACCGAAACGGGACGGCAAGCGAAGTTTTATTCGCTGACCGCTGCGGGCCGAGCGCAGCTCGAACAGGAAGCTGAGAATTGGTCTCGCTTGTCGGCGGCGATCAATCTAGTGGTTGAGACGACGTAGGGCGGTGAAGTCATGGTGTGGGCTCGACGATTGTGGCTTCGGCTACAAACTGTGTTCCGTCGTGAACGGGTGGCTCTGCGATTAGACGACGAGATTCAATTTCATCTCAACCAACAAATCGCTGAGAACATCGCTCGCGGCATGAGCGCTGAAGAAGCCCGTTACGCCGCAATGCGCACCTTCGGCAATCCTACATACCTCAAAGAAGAAACCCGCGACACTTGGGGCTGGATCTGGCTCGAAAACTTCCTGCGCGACTTGCGTTACGCCGCGCGTGTCCTCGCTCGCACACCGGCGTTTGCCATCGTTGCAATCCTCGTCATCTCTCTAGGCATCGGGGCCACCACGTCGCTCTTTACCGTCGTCCGGTCGGTGCTACTCAAACCCTTGCCCTTTAAGGATCCGTCGCGGCTGATTCGCTTGTACGAGCACGACGCCGACGGCAAGTTTCCATACAACGTTGTTTCTGGAGGAGTCTTTGGAGAGTGGAAAAAGCAAAGCCAAGCTTTCTCGGATTTGGCGCTCGTGTCTGGTGATGGAACCGAGTACGGCCTCTCCGGAACGGGCGGGCAACTTCCAGAAAAAGTGCGTGCGTCCGAGTGCACATGGAATCTGTTCCGAATCCTGGGCGTAGAACCGGCGCTTGGGCGCAGTTTCGCAGCGGCTGACGATCAACCCTCTGCCGCAGCGACCGCCATTCTCAGCTGGGGATTGTGGAAGCGCCGCTTCGGCGGCGATCCCGCAATACTAAGTCAGACCATCCATCTCGACATGAAGTCCTATACCGTCATCGGCGTGATGCCGTCCTGGTTTGCGTATCCAGCGCAAGCCACGCAACTGTGGACGCCGATCTATCACGAAGAATCCGCCGAAACCATTCAGGCTCTTGACGATCACGAATTCATCGCCGTCGGACGCCTCAACCCGAACACAACCGAGACGCAAGCGACGGCGGAGCTTTCGCTGATCGTTCGGCGGCTGCACGACGAGCATCGCGACAATCCGTTCGTGAGCGACGCAGCCAATAGCCGCCCGCTACTGGAGGACATGGTTGGCGATATCAAGACGCCGCTCTACGTGCTGCTCGCCGCCACTGGCTGTGTTCTGCTGATCGCATGTCTCAACATCGCGAATCTTCTCGTCGCACGCTCAGCCACTCGTCGCAGGGAACTTGCCATTCGCACGGCTCTTGGAGGCAGTCGCGGCCATTTGCTCGGTGAACACCTCACCGAGACCTTTCTCCTGTCAGCGGTTGGCGGCGGCGCTGGCGTGATGCTTGCGTACGCCGTGATTCAATGGTTCGTCGCAACGAGGCAGGACATGAGCCGCGTCGAAGCGATTCACGTGGATGGCGTCGTTGTGGCTTTTGCTCTGGGCCTGATTTTCCTCTGTGCCCTTTTCGCAGGCATGGTCTCTTCGTTTTCCGTCAGCGGCGACCACATTCTTTCTTCGCTTCAGGAATCGTCCCGCTCCTACAGCGCCGGGCCGGGCCGTGTTCGGCTTCGCAAATGGCTGCTCGCGGTCGAAGTCGCACTTACCGTCGTCCTGCTCATTGGCGCCGGCTTGTTGCTGAAGAGCTACGAGCGGCTACGCGCCTCCAACCTCGGCTGCATCACCAACAATGTGCTCACCATGCGCTTTAACCTGCCCGATGCGAAATACAGCCAGCCGGTGCAACGCGTGAATTTTTTTGAAGGGCTACTTGAGCGTGTGCGAGCATTACCCGGTGTAGAAGCCGCCGGACTCGGCAGAGCAGTTCCGGGTTCGGGATATTGGGGGGACGGTGGCTTTTTGGTTGCCGAGCATCCTCCGTTGCCGCTCGGGCAGGCGCAATATGCGATCACGCGCTGGGCCGATCCAAAATATTTTGCGGCTCTCGGAATTCCATTGCTGCGCGGTCAGACTTTCGATGCAAACCAGCGGTTGGACAAAGCCGACGAGGTCATCGTCAGCGAATCGTTCGCGCGCCAATACTTCGGTGACGAAGATCCACTCGGCAAGCATCTGCTTAAGTTTGGCCACGCACACAAAATCGTGGGCATTGTAGGTGACACTCGCTTCCTGATCGCCAAGCCGGCGCAGCCCATCATGTATTTCCCGATGTACGACGGCACCATGACCGGCGGCTCGCTCGCCGTTCGCTCGAACCATGATGTAACGCCGCTAGCTCTGCCTATCCAGCAAATCGTTCAACAACTTGATCCGGAGCTCGCAGTCTCTGACGTTCTGACCATGGACCAGATGATCGGAAAATCTACCCTTGACGCGAGTTTCAACGCAACGCTCGTGCTCGCCTTCGCCATTTTATCGTTAACCCTCGCCGCGGTGGGATTGTTCGGCGTGCTGTCCTACATCGTCGCGCAACGCACCACGGAAATCGGCGTCCGCATCGCTCTTGGCGCACAGCGCGCCGAAGTCTTGCGGCTCATGTTGTCGGATGGGCTGCGGCCCGCGAGCCTTGGATTGGTCCTCGGCCTAGCGGGAGGCGCAGCCACGTCGCAATTGCTCCGTGACCTGCTATACGGAGTGCCACCCTTGGATTCCAGAGTCTATGCCACCGTTACGATTCTCTTGCTCGCCGTTGCGAGCATGGCGTGTTTGCTCCCGGCCTGGCGCGCCTCGCGGCTCGACCCTGTGCAAGCCCTTCGCAATGAATGAGAGATTGACGCCGATTGCGGCAAACCCGGAGGCAATTCATTTGGACGACAAACGTGCTACTCGTAAGTGTGCCAGGCCCGCATGAGATCGCACTACGACGGATTGCCCTCACTTGCCCCTCCCTCCACTCCGGCCTAAACGCGACGCCTTCGGCGTCGCAGGCCTTCGTTCCGGGAGGGGCAAGTGAGTCATAGGAGTTGCTTCGGCCGAGCAGACCGTCAGGTTCAGAGAATCTCTTGCCAAAGTGATTCCACATAACTATCAGTCGCCCGTGACATGGCGCGAGAGGAAATCCATCGCGCTCTGTCCGGATTTTTCGAGAGCGGCCAGTGCGCCGGGTGTGGCGACAAGCTGCCCCAGGTCAAACAGCGGTTTTCGTTCGATTTGTTGCATTGGAATCTCCTGCTTTTGAGTTTTTGGCTTTGCTCCGCAGGCACCGCGGAGCGGTGCATGAAAAGCAAATGCCCTTCCTAGTGGGGCAAGGCGCCTGGCCGTCCGCGCTGTCAAGGCCGCGCGTTTTTCGCGTTCATCGGAGCAAAGCGGGAGAGCCTTGACAGAGGAAGCGGACGGTCCAGGCGCAGCCTTTCAGCAGGAAGGGCAAATGAGATCAGGGATTCTTTCTCTTGCTTATTTAGCTTGGTCTCGTTTTGCTGATGCACGCGATGCGGACAGAAATCTTCAAACGCTTGGGCTCATTGCCAAAGAGAGAAGCTTTATTTATCGAGCCGATGGAGTGCCTGTCGGTATCGAAGCTGCCTGAAGATTTACGGTGGCTTTGGGAAATCAAGCTCGATGGTTACCGAGCCATCGCAGTCAAATCCGCGAGTGATGTGAAACTATTCTCAAGACAGAAAAAATCGCTAAACACACAATTTCCTTACATCGTGGAAGGGCTGGCGGAACTGCCCGCAGAGACGGTCGTGGATGGAGAATTGGTCGCCATTGATGACAGCGGGCGGCCCGATTTCAATCTGTTGCAGAATTTTCGCAGCGAAGCATCTCGCATTCATTACTACGTGTTCGATCTCTTGTGCTGCAAAGGCCGCGACCTGACACGAGTGCCGCTCTTCGAACGACGAGCTCTGTTGAAGTCTCTCGTCGCGATTAACGACAAGAGGATCAGGATTTCGGACTATGTCGAGGCGTCGCCAAGCGATTTAGTATCTGTGGCACGCGAACAAGGACTTGAAGGAGTTATCGGAAAACGCAAGGATAGCCTCTACCAGCCGGGAAAACGAAGCGGCGCGTGGATCAAATACCGCGTAAATCGCGGACAGGAACTCGTGATCGGCGGCTATGTTCCTGGGACGCACGGCCTCGATTCCATTGTCGTCGGATATTACAAGGGCGACGAGCTAATCTACGTGGCGCGAGTGCGCAACGGGTTTGTCCCGGCCTCTCGACGCCAGGTCTTTGGGAAGTTACAACCGCTTGTAATACCGAGATGCCCGTTCGGGAATCTTCCAGAGACTCGTCGTTCTCGCTGGGGTGAAGGACTGACGGCCGAAGGTATGAAGAAATGCGTTTGGGTCCGGCCTGAACTCGTGGCTCAGATTGAATTTCTAGAGTGGACCGAAAGCGATCATCTTCGACATTCGAAATTTGTGGGGTTGCGCGATGACAAAGACGCCCGCAGCGTGATCAAAGAGCATGCGGGAGAATCCTGACGTGCTTCTGCGTATCCATCGCCGCGCTTTTTTCTTTCATTCGATGATTATGTCTTCCACTCGAATCGTGCCGCCGGTGACGATCTCGGCTCGCAATCCGCCGCGATGGATCAATCCGGCCAGGACACCTTTTTGCGTTAAGCCTTCGAGATAGGCGCACGGTTCGCAGAGGCGCGTTCCGCGGAGGCGCACGGCTCCGATCTGAAACTCCCGGCCCACCAGATGATTGAGCGGCACTCCTCGTGTGACCACGTTCCGGCGGGCTGCACCTGGCGCAATCGCAATGTTCTTCTCGCGTTCGAGCGCTTCGATGGCCTCAATTTCGATCAGTGTCACTTCGCGGCTCACTCCCGGATGTTTGGACCAATGCCCTGTCCCATTGAAATATCGATCACCTTCAAGGCCTTGTCCTGGGACCGCTTTGACTTCGCGAGTGGATTCCATCGGAAGTGCCGCATCTCGCGCAATGTGTAGAGAGACCACATTCCCTCGGAACATCTGCGCCTCCTGGCTTTGAATCCAACCTTGTTTTTTGCAGCTAAAGCGGTCTTGTCCAAGTTCCAATTTGGTGCGAGAAATTTTGCTTCTATCGGGAAACTGACATGCTCAGAATCGACCGAATTCGTTGACGCTGGCTTACATCGCGGGGAGAACCGCCCGTCCTCTCCAGCCACTTTGTGAAATCGCCCAGCTTGACTTCGTGTTCGACGCGAACGTCCGCGACCGACACCTTTACGACGTTGAAGCCCTCGGCAATCCCGGCAACCCATTCGTTCCCTCGAATGGCCGCGAGACCCTGGGCTACAGCCTCATATAATGTTGCAGCGGTGACTTCGACGGTGTGCGAAACACCGTCCAGGTCTTGAATGGTTACGCGGCAGGATCGGACCGACATGGAAGCAAAATAGCATATTCGTCTTTTCTTCGCTATCATGGGTCACTTGCTAGCCCGTATCTCACGTTCGCGGGACAATAGATATAGATAAGGATGCTGACAGACGCCCCGCCACGGAAAAAGAATCGCGAATCGTTCGCTATCAGCGACCGAACCAAAGCACTGGAATTGCCGGCTGACGGACAACTCGTAAGACTTGCCGGCTCCATTGAATCGGCGATGAAAGATGGTGCGATCGGAGATGTTCGCATAGCCTGTGCCGAGTTCCTGGGGACTGCGTCCGATCTCTACAACGTTCCGCGGTGCCCAATCCGTGTTCTTGCCGCCAGACCGCTTCGCGTTCGGGAATATTCCACGACAGAGCTTTTCGGCGACTATCATCCTTCGACAATGCTGATCCGAGTCTGGACGAAAACAGCCGTTCGGAAGGAGATCACTTCATTCGGAACTTTTCTGAGTACGCTTTGTCATGAGTTCTGCCATCATCTCGACTTCCATCGCTTCGGATTTCAGGACTCTTGGCATACTCGAGGTTTTTACGAGCGGGCGGGTGCACTCTACCACCATGCGAAAGGCACGCCCGCAAAACAACTATTCTGGCTTCCGGTAGCGGGCCGGCGGTGGCGTATCGATTGGCCGCGTACGAACCGGAGCAGGAGCAGCTGAAGGAATGGATCGCGCAGAGGAAGTCCGAAGGCGGCGAAAGAACACGCAGAAATTATGGTCGACACACAACTACTCGACCGCTCCCAATAAATATCCCGTTGTGAGGCCTTTGCCTTTCAACCAATCCTTAATAGCTGACTTCTTTTCAGAAACGACTCTGTCAACTTCGCTATCCGGTGGAGAGTTCCAAATCTTGAAGTCGACGAGGCGATCCACCATCTTCTTAATTCGCTTCCATTGTTCAGGCGAAATGTCTCGGTAAAACGGCCTGGCTTGGTCCTCTCTGTCAGTGAGCTCCAATTTTGCACACACTGCGTCTCGAAGGAGCTCGGACCAAGCCATCATCGGTTTCGAGCCAAATAATCTGGGTAAACGCCACTGTTCTGCGTCGTTTCGTCCTGCTTCTGGATTCCAATTGCGGAGGGCTTGGTCGTGCGGCAAATTCATAAAACTCACAACGTTTTCAATTTCTTGATCTCGCTTGTACTGGCTGGTCGTTAGGTCCTCGTCGACCGGAAGCTCATAAAGAAAATTGCTAAAAATAGATTTCCGAATTTGATCTATCGTGAGCGGCTTCTCGTCAGAGCTGCGGTTGCCCTTGGATATGAAGTTTGTCAGGCGGTTGTCGTTCGTCTCTAGCACGGAATTGTAAAGATAACTCCGGAACCGCTCGTTTCGCTCTCCTCTTGTGAGGGTCTGGGCGATATCTGCTTCAAGGAACTTCAAAAAGCCGGCTTCAGTCTTTGCAGTTCCATCGTCCAGTTTTCTGTAATTTTCGAACGCGGCACCAAATTCAGCGCCGAGCTTTGCCACCATGATTGAAGCGTAGAATCGCGTTTGCGAAAAATTATCGTGGGCCGAGATGTTGGTCCGGTTTAGGAGGGGCAATTCTGGATGGAGATAGATTTTGCACTCGAATTGCTTTCGGCCGGTCCACAGCAGCGCTGCTATCTTGTGTTGACCATCGAACAGTAGAATCTTCGAGCCAGAAACACGACCGATAGAGGGCTGAAGTACGGGATGATTCTGGAAATGTCGATAAAGGTCAAAAACCTTGTCGTAGATCAGGTACCTCGGTTGCAACCCAACCCCAGAGGCGTCCGTATCATCACTATTGATGATCTCGACCGGCAACGTCGCGTAAAAATAATGCCAACCAGTCGTTGAACACTTGTGTAAATTGCATTTCATCGATTCCGTCGCGGTCTGCAATTCTACGATGGTACTGTCAGGTGTGAGGGTAACGCTCCGCCCAAATACGGGAATGTCACCTTTCTTGCGGAAGAACTCGAGCAGATTCTGAAGTGTTAACGCATCACCTTCTTTAAAAAACTCCTTCAGACGGAGGCTAATCCGGAAATCTTCCAGTGGGAGCGTCCCCTTCATTTTGTTGTGCTCTTCGCACATGGGCGCAATATTGTCTACTTCGCTCGCGCCGCCAATGGCAAATGCTCGAATGTGGTCGAACTGCACAGCGTCGTCTTTAGGGATCGGATGGCCTGTTGCGAAGCACACGCGACCATGGCGCTTGAGGATGACGGCCTTCTCGTCCTGATCCACTTGTCGTCTTAGTGTGATTGCCATACACCGATCCTGTGCTCGAAATCCTGAAAGCACATCGTGAGGTGATGCTAGTGCCGACCTCCGTGAATCTTGCATATGAGGATCCGCGGATGTTCTCAGACGCACCTGCGAGGATTCGGTCCCTGATAGAGTGCGGACTTCACGTCAAATCGTCGCTGATGACGGTTGAAGAAAGAAAATTGCTGGCGCGACGAATTGGGAGGTTGAGTGGGCCCGTACTGGTGCGGCTCATTTCCTATGGAATCGCTGTGCTGAAAGCCGTTGAGGCTATCGCTTGTAGATATTTTTGCGAATGCTTTTATTCGAGCTACGAACCAATTCAAGTGATTTTCGATAAGACAGTGAAGAGCGGTGCCAGAGAGGAGCTGGTTCTTCGAGACGCCCTCTTCGGTTGGATTGAACAGTGGACCCATCGAGCCCCGATGAAGATTCCCGCTAACCTCGGCGAATCGCATCCACTTGTGTGCCTTTACGCGAGGCAAGAGTCGGGACGGTGGGTATTCGATTTATGGAAGATGTTAGGGGGAAAGATTTCATTTGAGGATTCGAGGCACTCCTGGCGGCTGCAGATGGCTGACTTCGTTGCGAATACGTGGGCTCACACGCTTGCCGATCATGATTTGAAGAGAGGCTTTCACTCGTTGTTTCGGGACCTTCACCGAAAGAATGCGCTACCAGATGAAACACCTCTTGGCGTAGTTGCACCGACGGATCGCACGGAGGTGGTGTCGGCTCCTGAGTATCTGGAGGTTTTTGCGAGGTTGGCGGCGGGACTGCCGAAGATTCTGCCTTGCGGGTAAGTGCGTGCGGAGAATGGACCAGTCGAGAGGATTTCCCGGAGGCATTCCGGGAGCTGTTTCTGGCGGGGACCTTAATATGGGTTGACTGCGGGGGCCTACAGCCTATATCATGGCCATGATAATTAACGTGGCCATGATAATTACCATGGCCGTGGTAGACCTATGCCAGGCCATTACCCAAAGCCACCCATAGAGAACGAAGCCCAACTCGGGCGGATCGTGGCCAGCCTGTTTCGTGAAGAAGGCTGGAAAGTCGTGGAAGAGCCACGCGAGAAGAACGTCGCGCCCGACTTTCTCGTGTCGAAAAACGGGAAGAAATTCGTCGTAGAGCTAAAACGAGCCTCGGAGGGTCGAAAGGACCGCGTGATTCCCTTGCTCTCCCAGGCCGCGCTGGAAGCGGTCCATTATTCCCGAGTCATGCCCGGTCATCCAGTCCCCCTTGCGATTGTGGGCGCAAACCGTATCCCGAATTCCATTGCCGAGGACGCCAAGCAATTTATGCGGGAACGGGCACCGGACGTCGGGGTTGGAGTGGTGGACCTCGAAGGTCTTCGGCTCTTCGCAGGCCACGGATTGGAGTCGCTGAGTTCGTTAAGGCGGCCGCAAAGCGAGCTCGGTGCGCCGAACGTGCGCGCGCGCTCGCCGCAGCTCTTTTCCGATTTGAATCAATGGATACTCAAGGTCCTGCTGGCTCCTCGAATTCCGGAAGTGTATTTGTCGGCCCCGAGAGGCCGTTACCAGGGCGCCTCGCAACTGGCGGAAGCGGCCGGCGTCTCGGTGATGAGCGCATTTCGCTTCGTCGAGGAGTTTTCGAAAGAAGGTTTTCTCGAGTCCGGAGGAGGAGTACTGCGGCTGGTTCGACTGAGGGAGTTGCTGAACCGGTGGGTTGCTGCGAGTCAGCGACGCATTCTGGAGATCCCGATGCGGTGGGTTCTTCACCGGGGCAAAAAAGCTCTCTGGAATGCAGTGCGTTCCTATCAATCGGACGAAGCCATCGCTTCTGCCGATCAACTCTCGTCGCCGCGGCCGCGTTTGTGCCTCGGGCTGTTCGAAGCCGCCGAAGCACTGGGCATCGGATTTGTGCACGGGGTGAAGCCATATCTTTATCTGGAGCGTTTGAACGCCGAAGTTGTGAGGGACCTCGGCCTTTCGGGGAAGGCAGAGGAAGCAGAAGCAGACCTCTACGTGCGTATTCCGGGGAACCGCGAGAGTGCTTTTCGTGGAGTTGTCTGGAAAGACGGCGTGCCAGTGAGCGATATTCTTCAGGTTTGGCTGGATGTCAGCCAGCATCCGTCCCGTGGCAAGGAACAGGCGGATCTTATCTGGAGAAGAATTCTGTCTCCAGCACTTGAGTCGTCCGAACCATGAGCGAACGAGATCCCGGACTCGAAGCGTTTTCGAAATTCATCGTCGCGCTGGAGCCCTGGCTCGGCGAGGTGGTTCTTGTCGGAGGATGGGCACATCGTCTGTATCGTCTCGATCCCCGTGCGAGGAAGCTTGACTATCTTCCGCTGACGACACTCGATGGAGATGTTGCTGTTCCGCCCAAGCTCAAAAAGGAAGAATCGACCGTGCGGAAGCGCCTGCTGGAGGCGGGGTTCGAAGAAGAGTTCGTCGGAGAGGATCGCCCGCCTGCCACGCATTACCACTACGGAAAAGGAGGCGGTTTCTACGCGGAGTTCCTGGCCCCGCTCGAAGGGAGCGAATACGATCGAAGCGGAAAGCCTCCGTGGAAGGTGGAGTTAGGCAAGGAGAACGGATACGCGATGTCGCCGAAGCGGACGGTGCAGATTGCCAACCCGGCAAGTTTCTTGGCACAAAAAATTCTCATCCACGAGCAGCGGGATTACAGAGACAGAGCCAAGGACTTGCTGTACACGCACGATACGATCGAAGTGTTCTCGGAAACTCTGGATGAATTGCAGAAGCTATTTCGCGGTGCTGTTGTGCCGAAACTGCATCCGCGACGCGTAGCGGAACTCGAAGGGGCGGCAGACAGGCTCTTTGGAAAAGTCGAGGACACGATTCGAGAAGCCGCTCGCATGGCCACGGGACGAAGGCTCACTGCCGAAAGACTCGCCGAAACGGCGCACGCCGGATTGAAGGAAGTATTTGGAAGCAGGGCTGCGTAAGGAATCTCCCGAATCATGTCGCTTGATTGACGGGCACTTCAGGCTCGTCCTTTAGATCGTCCCAAGACCAAAATTACGCTCGCTGAGATTCTGGGACAAACCGCCGACTTCCGACATAAACCATAGTAGCCTGCGGATCCGTTTCGTTGTGGTAGTGGGATGTTGGTGTCGCGGAGGCCGAGACCATGTCCGAACACGAAATTCCTTGCTGTTGCCGGCCAATCAAGCGAGAGGTGCGCTGCCGAGAAACTCCTCTGCGTTGAGATGAAGTCCAGCGCAGATTTTGGACATTACGATGGCCAAACGACTTTCCCGGAAGGAGTTGTACGAACTTGTCTGGTCGGAGCCGCTGAAGCTTCTGGCGCCGCGATTCGGAATTTCCGATGTTGCTCTGAAGAAGGCATGCGCTCGAGCGGAAGTTCCTACGCCCGGCCTGGGACATTGGGCGAAAAAGGCGGCGGGAAAAAGCATGTCGCAAGTAGCGCTTCCCGAGCGTCCGCCCGGCATGGACGACGAAGTTCTGATTGGTGCGGGGCACAGTTATTGGCATTCCGGTTGGAGCGAGGAGGAACTGCTGGGGCCTCTTCCTCCTCCGCCTGAATTTGAGGAACCCATCGAGCGCGTACGTGAACGCATTGCGAAAACGGTTGGCAAGGTGACGGTTCCACGCGAAGTGCGGATATGGCATCCGACGGTCGAGAGACTCCTGAAGGAAGACGAGCAACGGCGGGAACGGCAGCGCGCCAGTTCCTTCCCGTCGTCGTGGGACTCACCGCGGTTCGACACTCCGTTTGAGCGAAGGAGGCTGCGGGTGTTGAACACGCTGGTTTTGGCGGTGGGGATTATGAATGGGAAGCCTTCGATCAGCGATCATGACGGACGGAGTATTCATCTCACCTTCCATCAAAGGCATATCGCTATCCAACTGGACCGGCTCAAACAGGGAAGGCGCCGGGGAAATGCGGCAAATTCGGTGGACGCCGATGAAGCGAAGCTGTCGTTGTCGATTCTCCAGAGTCCTGGCTCGGAAAACATTCGCACGGCCTGGCAGGACGATGACCAGGGCAAGCTTGAGACGCGCGTGACAGAGATTGCGGTCCAAATCATTTTGACCGCGGAGCTTCAATACCGCGAAGGCACCGTGCGCAGTTACGAATGGCGCGTGCAGCGCAAAGCCGAACTGGAAGAGGAAGAGCGGGAAAGGAAGCGCCATGCCGAACGGGCGGAACGGGAGCGGCAGAGGCGGCTCGAACAAGCCCGCATCGATCGCTTGCTCAAGAGCGCCGCCGCGTTTCAGCAGGCCGGAGCGATCAGAAAATACGTGGAAGCGATTCGTGCGACACAGACGGACAATGCGGCTTGCTCAGGCGAAGAGCTGGAACGTTGGAGCCAGTGGGCACTGGCGGAAGCGGAGAGGATTGATCCTGTGGTCGGGGAGAGATTCTTACTGACCATGCGAGACGAATAGCCCAACCGAACAACTTCGCTAGATTCGTTCAATAGCTCTGGTCTGCGCGCCGCTTAGAATGGTCGCAACAACCTCTTCAGCGTAGCGCTTACGAGAGCCGAACGGGAAATTTTGCATCGTGATGAGGAGTGAGGCCGCTCCGTGCGCGCCTGTCCAGAGCACGGTGGTGATCGCAAAGGGGTCTCCGTTGAGAACACCCGCTTCTATACAAGTTCTTACGCAGTTCAGGAGAGATCCAAAAGCGGGGTTCACGTCGCCTATGTTGTTCCGGGTCTTCGTCAACTCTGCGTGGGGCTCAGCCGACAAAAATAGAATCCTGTATTCGGTGGGATTTTGTTCGGCGTAATTGACGTAATCCAAGAGCATTCTGCGCAGGGTTGGCAGAGGTTCGCGCCGAACTGTCCCTTCAAGCTTCTTTGCAAGCGTCTCAAACCCTTCTAGGGCGAGAGCTGTCAGAAGCGCCTGTTTGTCAGCGAAGTAGGAATAGAGCGCCATCGGCGAGCACTCCATGCGCAGGCCCAGTTTGCGGAGAGTCAGCCCCTGATAACCCTCTTGCCTGATCAATTCGCGAGCAGCCGCCAGGATCTCCGCTCGGAATTCCGAACGATAGCGTTCTCTTCGCTTCTGAGTGGTCAACAAAAATTCTCCTAAAAACTTTGCACCGTTCCCCTAATGTATAGCATCTTATACGTGTACGGTGTTTCGTTCACGTAAGGTAGTTGGCGTAAGATCAGCTTATTGCAGGTGGCAAACGTACGTGTTCAACAACATTTAGTCATGAAGGTCCTCAAGGGGCCTGATAGCGCTGGTACCTCAACCCTACATCACCACGAAGGAGTAACAACTATGCAATCGACTGGCAACACTATTCTCATCACCGGAGGCGGCTCGGGCATCGGTCGCGGCCTCGCGGAAGCCTTTCACAAGCTCGGAAACGAGGTCATCATCGCGGGGCGCCGGAAGGAGGTTCTGGACCAGACGACCTGCGCGAACCCCGGAATGAGCTCAATTCCCCTGGATATTGATGACCCAGCGGCCATCCTCGGATTCGCGAAGAAGGTTGTGGCCGAGCATCCTGCACTCAACGTGTTGATCAACAACTCGGGCATCATGCGTCTTGAAGACCTAGTCAACCACCCCGAAGACCTGTCGGTGCCCGAGGCCACCATCACCACCAACCTGCTGGGTCCCATCCGTCTCACCTCGGCCCTACTGCCTTATCTCAGAAAGCAGAGCCACCCGGTCATCATGAACGTGAGTTCAGGATTGGCGTTCGCACCGTTGGCCTTCGCTCCTGTGTATTCGGCGACCAAGGCCGCACTTCACTCCTGGACAGAGTCGCTGCGCTACCAGCTGGCTAGGACGGGGACGCAGGTCATCGAACTCGTGCCGCCCTATGTTCAGACCGAGCTTACCGGCTCTCGTCAATCCAGCGATCCGATGGCGATGCCGCTCAGTGACTTCATCGCGGAGTCGATCCAGATTCTCCAGTCCCAGCCAGAGGTCGCCGAAGTCCTCGTCGAAAACGTCAAGTCCCAGCGCTTTGCCGCTGAAGGTGGAACCGAAGGCTACAACGCTATGGTCAAGGGCTTCAACGACGCAGTCGCCCAGATGATGTCGGCGTAACCGCTCCCTCGAGAAGGCCCGGATGTGTCCGGTATGGGCGCATCCGGGCCCAACTGCTCATCGCTATGTGAACAGTAGTCGGCATCCGTAGGGCGCGGGTCTTTCATGAGAAGAAATTTTAAGAGCCGAGTCGTAGTGCGTGACCGTAACCAGAATTTGGGAACTGCCCCCTGATCAAAGGAGGTTACCAAATATGGTCGAGTTGAGAGATAGCTTGAATTATGGAGGAGAGGCAGCATGTATCACGCCATAGTAAAGCGGATTGCCAAGAAGAACTTTGAACGGGTAAACCAGAAGGACTTCGACGCCTTGCTCAAGGACTGCGTCCCCTACATTCAGCATCGCTTTTACGGGTCACATGCTCTGAGCGGTGAGCGTCATGACCGTGAGGCACTTCGCCGCTGGTTCGAGCGTCTCGGGCGGCTATGCCCCGGACTCACTCTTACCGTCCACGACGTCTGGGTGAAGGGGCTGCCCCATGACACCACGATCATCATGCGATGGTCCGCAAAAGACACCCTTATCGACGGTTCGCCTTACAGGAATCATGGCGTACACATCCTCAAGATGCGTTGGTTCAAGATTGTCGATATCGACGCTCACGAGGATTCTCAGGTTGTAGCGGAGAATCTCAAACTCCAGGCGGCCAATGGGGTACAGGAAGCTGCGGAGCCACCGATCGTAAGCTGATGCACGGCTGTCAATCGCGCTCTCATTCCTCCGAGTACAGCCAAGCATCGACGATCCAATAACCAAGTTTGTTTACGCACGCCGGGTGGCTCTCCCTGGGGAACCCGGGACTCGGCGAATTAGCGCTCGTGAAGAAGGCGACGCTAGGGTTCATGCGGGTGTGACTACCCATGGGGTAGACTTCTGTCTGACTTACGGGCCAATTACGGAGGCCACGTGTGCTCACATAAGCTGGAAGTTCCGTCTCAAAGACAGAGCAAAACAGAGATCGGATCCTGGACAGTTCTGGACGAATTTTTCGAGCAAATGCCAGACGCCGTAGTGCTCGTTGATGGGCGTGGTCGTGGCGTGCGGGCAAACCGGCAATTCGCCCGGATGTTCGGGTACTCGCAGGAGGAGATCGTCGATGCGGATCTGTCCTCTCTCATCATTCCTCCCGAATCTTGCGAGGAGGCGCACGTCTTAGCGGTATCGAAACCTAGGGAAGGTACTGCCGCCACACAATCGGTGTGCATACGCAAAGGCGGCGAGCGATTTCAGATTTCGCTGATCGAAGGTCCGCTCCTTACCGGTAAGCCTGCATCGAGGTACATGATTTGTCGGGAACCGGTCCTTAAACCTGAAGTCAAGGGGACAGAAGCAGAACGGCTTCGTGAACGACTTGAACTCGAATCGCGGGAAAAGGATAGACTGCAGTTGCTGTTAGATCTCAACAATCGCGTGGCCGCTCATTGCGGGCTTCGTCAGGTATTTCACGCAGTATCAAGCGAGCTTCGGCGACTGTTCAATTGCGAGTGCGTCGGATTGGCACTCCCAGAGAGCTGTGGCAAAAACCTCCGTCAGCACCTGATCGACTTCCCCGAGGGAAAAGGATTCTTCAAGGAAGGCACCGTCTTTCCAATTGAGGGTTCATCAGCTGGCATGGCATTCCGGACAGCCAAAGCAGTGATCCTCAATAATCTCTCAGAAGTCCACGCAAATTGGAATTCCGAAGCACTAGCGGTCTTTTCATCGATTGTTCGAAATGAGGAAACACGGTCGGGTTGCTTTCTCCCGTTGCTGAGCGAGATTCGACCGATAGGTGTTCTTCAGCTAATCAGTCGGCGCGAATCAGCCTTCGCCAAACAGGATGTCAAATTCCTCGACCAGGTAGCCAACCAAATTGCACTCGCCCTGAAGAACGCGTTGGAGTACGAGGAAGTAGCCGAAGCAAATGATCGACTAGCGGAAGCTGATGCGCGATCACGGAACGAAAGCCTGGCGTTGCGGGAGCAGATCGAGCGCGACTCCATGTTTGAGGACATCGTCGGCTCCTCCGAACCATTGCGCAGAGTGCTCTCTCAGGTGCGCAAGGTAGCGCCTTCTGACTCCACTGTTCTGATTCTCGGTGAGACTGGTACCGGCAAGGAACTGATTGCACGCGCCATTCACAAGCGATCGTCGCGAGCCAAGCAGGCATTCATCGCGGTCAACTGTGCCGCGATCCCACCCTCTCTGATTGCATCTGAGCTATTCGGTCACGAAAGAGGCGCATTCACCGGCGCGACCCAACGGCGCCTGGGCCGGTTTGAAGCAGCTAATGGAGGGACAATCTTCTTAGATGAAGTCGGCGATATTCCAGCGGAGATCCAAGTTGCTCTCTTGCGCGTGTTGCAGGAGCGTGAAATCGAACGTGTCGGCAGCGACAAACCAGTTCCTGTTGACGTAAGAATTGTAGCGGCCACTCATCGGGATTTGGAACAGCTCGTTGCGCAGGGCAAGTTCCGGCAAGATCTCCTATACAGGCTTACTGTTGTACCGATTACCGTGCCATCGTTGCAGGAGAGAGCAGAGGACATTCCTCTGCTGGTCGAGTATTTTGTTGGCCGCTTTGCGAAGAAAACCGGGAAAAAATTCAGGACTATTGCTAAACAGAGTCTCAGGCTTTTTCAAGCGTATACCTGGCCGGGAAACATTCGCGAACTTCAGAACGTAGTTGAGCGAGGGGTCATTCTGACTGACAGTGACACTTTCTCCGTCGACGATACCTGGTTTAAGCGGAAGCAGCCAAAAGTCACAGCTCCGACACGTGGAATGACAGGCGCACTGCTTGATCAGGAGAAGGATATGATCGAGGCTGCCCTCGCGGACAGCCGCGGCACGATCGCCGGGCCGACGGGTGCGGCAGCAAAGCTGAGTATCCCGAGAGCTACTCTCGAGGCAAAGATCAGACGTCTCGGAATTGATAAGTACAGGTTCAAAACCCGACCTTCGAACTGACGCTCGCTCACTGTCCTCGAGCATTTGCCCATCGAACACCATTCGCTCGCAAACGAGCATCTCCTTCCTCCCCTAAGTCCCTTTTCTTCAACCAATTCAGAATGGCTACCCAGTTGCCCTCCAATGTGCGGGCATCGGACCCATGACAGATGACGCTGAAGATTGAGCAAATCTCCGGCAAGCGCAGAACGCGAATTCGCCTGAGCGGGGAGTTGAGATGTCAAGACATCGACCAAGTGAAAGCCGAGATCGTCCGCAGCAGTCCACGTCTTGTCCTCGATTTGGAGGAAGTGGATCTCGTGGATCTCGAAGGCGTTCGGTTTCTCAATCTCTGCTATGCGGAGGGCATCGGACTGCTCCACTGCTCGCCTTACATCAGGAAATGGATGCTCCGCGAGGGTGCAGCCCTCAGAAGAGCTCGAAGCGTGGTGGGACGGAAACCAAACGAAGACGGCAACGATATTGAAGGATGATGCCGGATAGGACGATGCCACTCGAATAAAGCAAGAAGCAATTAAATCAAATCCTGGAGAGTCTGAGGATTGCTGCGCACTCGTGCGCCCGAAATCCTGTGGCCTCTCAGGAGAAAGAAACGTTATATGAAAAGTATAAGGACCTTGATCATTACTACCTTAGGAGGAATTCTCGCCATGACTCAACTAGCAACAGCCCAAACGCCAAACCCGGCTAGCGACCCTCGGATCGACCCACGAGTGCGGTCCTTTCTCGCGGAACTCAACAAGGACAGCAGCCCATTCTGGGAGCTGCCGCAGCCGAAACCGCAGGAGATTCTCACCGGATTGCAGAATAAAACAACGGTGGACATGTCTGGCGTCACCACGGTCGAAAAGACAATCACACACGATGGACGCAGCGTAAAGCTGTATATCATGACGCCCCAGCAAACTTCAGCGAAGCCAGGAGTCCTACTGTTCATCCACGGCGGCGTCTGGATCGTGGGCAACTTCCAGAACCATCAACGGCTTCTGCGCGACCTTGTGGTCGGCTCCGGTCAAGTCGGCGTCTTTGTCGAGTACACTCCGCTCCCCGAGGCAGTGTTTCCCGCGCAATTAGAAGAGAGCTACGCTGCCCTAAAGTGGGTAGCGGCGCATGCCGGTGAGTTTGGTGCCGACGGGACTCGTATCGCAGTTGCCGGCAATTCAGTCGGCGGAAACATGACCGCGGCTCTGACGCTGATGGCCAAGGACCGCAAGGGGCCGAAGATTACCTATCAAGTGCTCTTCATCCCGGCTACAGATGCGAGCGTGGATACCGACTCATACCATGAATTTGGAACCGGCCGTTTCTTGGCGCGCGCGTTTATGAAGTATGGCTGGGATCTCTATGTGCCCGACCAGAAGACGCGGAACAACCCGTACGTGTCCCCGTTGCGTGCGAGCAGTGATGAGTTGAAGGACTTGCCGCCAGCTCTCGTGATCACCGCCGAAAACGATCCCCTTCGCGACGAAGGCGAAGCGTATGGCCGCAAACTCATGGACGCCGGTGTTTCAGTAACCATCACGCGTTACAACGGCATGATCCACGATTTCGTGCTCCTGAACGCCATTCGCGACTTGCCTGAAGTGGAGACCGCCCTCCGACAGGCGAGCGACGGAATCCATCGAGCACTAAAGCCAAGTGACGGAATTCGTGCTGGCTTGAAGTAATGGCCCGTCCGGGGGGGGGTGGCGAGAGACTCGATCTTCGTCGCCCCTATCATCCAACAAATGAAAGAAACAATTTTAGATGTCAACTGCAAAGCACAGCCTTGAGGACCAGTTTCTTAGTCTGGTTCGTCAGAAGAATCTATGGGTGAGTTTCGGCTCAGGCAGCTTGCCAAGTGAGTGACAGAGGGCCAGTTCGAGTGCCCGGTAGATGCCTGGTGTTGACAGTGTTTATTTACATTGAGGGAGGGGCACATGCTGAAACAACTCTGGAGAACAGACGCGCCGTTAACGTTTACCGGTCTGCTGATGCTACCTGCGCTGGCAATCGCAATCGCCGGCTTGCTCCTCGATCCTCGAATCATCACCGACGCACCCGCATGGCTAAAGCCTGCGAAGTTCGCTGTATCGATTGCGATTTATGTGTTCACCCTTGCCTGGGCATTTACGCTGATCCCCGAATGGCGGAAGACGCGCCGTGTGGTCGGGTGGGCCACGGCAATCACGATGGTGCTCGAATTCGCAATCATCGCCCTCCAGGCGTACCGAGGCACCACCAGCCACTTCAACTTCAGCACGCCCCTCAATGGGGTTCTGTTCATCATCATGGGCGTGGCCATCGTGGCGCAGACCTTCATCAGCATAGCCGTGGCTGTAGCATTCTGGCGGCAGAGGTTTGAAGATCCTGCGATGGGCTGGGCCCTTCGACTTGGGATGATCATGACGATCGTCGGTGCTTTTAGTGCGGGTTTCATGACGCACCCGACCGCTGCTCAACTGGCCGGCGTGCACGCCGGACAGGGAATGCCGATCATGGGGGCGCATACCGTGGGTGCGCCTGACGGTGGCCCCGGACTTTCTGGGACTGGCTGGAGCACTGAGCACGGCGACTTGCGGATTCCACATTTCATAGGCCTGCATGCGCTGCAGGTACTTCCTCTGATTGCCTTCATGATGAGGCGCCGCCGGCTAAGCAGCGATACACGAGTCCGTCTGACGTTGACTGCGGCAGGAAGCTACTTCACATTGGTCGTGCTGCTGCTCATACAGGCGCTCCGTGGGCAGCCGTTTCTAAGGCCAGACGCGCTCACATTCGGGCTATTCGGCGCATGGGCCCTCGTCACGGTGATCTGTGGCTGGAGGTCCGTTAATCTCGCTTCGGCGGCAACGACCCCGGGGACCATCTGAGGTGCTATGTGTCTCCACAACAGGTTTTTTCCATCGCTAACTCACTCGCGTTGGTGTCTTGGATCATGCTCGTAATCCTGCCCGGGAGACCTTGGGTAACCAAGGTGGTCACGACTAAGCTCGTTCCAGGACTCTTCGCTATTCTCTACACGGCGATTGTGGTTTCCCTGTTCTGGCGCTCTCCTGGCGGCTTCTCGACTCTCGCAAGTGTCGGGATACTGTTCTCCAATCCCTGGCTGCTGCTGGCTGGATGGGTGCATTACCTGGCGTTTGACCTTCTCATAGGCTCATGGGAATTGGAGGACTCGCGTGCGCGCGGCATCCCTCACCTGATGGTGGTTCCATGTCTCCTGCTGACGTTTATGTTCGGCCCAGCGGGGTGGCTGCTTTACAGGATCGTACGATCCGTTCGTCGCAGAGATTCAATGACCTATTCGAAAGAATAACAACATGCTGGGTTGACCGATTTTCAACGCATCGGGCTAATCCATGGAAGGAAGAATAATGCTCGACCATATCATCTTGACTGTAAGTAGCGTCGAGCGGCTCGCTAGCATTCTACGAAGCGGCTCTGCGGCCTCGTCTGGGCCAACACATGCGATCTGAAACTCGTTGGTACAATCGTAGCCAAGGATTGCTGGTAAGCACCTTGCCGAGCCAGTTTGTCGAAGTCCATATGCTGACCCGCTCCTGAGTGAAACATCACACCCGATTGCGGATCGCCGGTGGAGCTTCGATACGTATTCAGAAATTTCGCCAACTGTCGAATGACCGGAACTGGCTTCGCACTTGCGCGTGTTTTCGGCTGGTTGACAAAACCTTTCCAACCCGAGCGTTTCACGTTCAGGGCGTCACCCGAATAATCCGTCCATTCCAACCCGAGCAGTTCGCCTCTCCGTAGGCCGGCAAAAGCCGCCGTCGCGACGACTGCTTGAGCGCGACCTCATTCGCGGAGGCTTGCAAGTTGAGATTGCGGCCAAACGCACCGCTAAACAATTGGGCGAAGGTATCGTCGACAGCTTCGTATAGGCGAGATTGCCCAATTCGGGTTCAATCTGTACGAGTCACGTGGCTGGCAAGATGGCCACGACGTCGAAGATTGGCTGCGTGCCGAGGAAGAACTCGTACGGCGTTACGCGTAACTGCGAAGTGCCGAGGAATAAACAAGACGCATTGAATGGTGTCGCTCAGACGTGAACGGGGTTGAGCATCTCAACGAAAGATTTGTCGAATATCAGCAGTGGCCCAATCATCTGCCTGACAAACGCCTAAAGGCGGTTGAGGGATGCGAGTTCATCCATTATTTTGCGGATGAAAACCAATGGACTGATTGGGGGCATGAGCTGGGAATCCTCAGCCGTCACAAATGCCTCGGGATAACTTATCTACTTAGGCGCAGAGTGGGGCGTATTCCTTCGGTCCGTAGAGGGCGACGAGCCCTTGATCAGGGGCGAGACGCACGCTTCATCGGGACCGCCAGCGAACTATTGCGAATTCGAATCGAGTCAAGGCACGCCTAACGACTCCTTATCTCGTTGAGGGGGGCCGCTAACGAACGGGCTGCCCGCCTCAAAGAAACGCAGCAGCCGGCCCACCTCACGCGTGATGCCGATGCGCACAGTTGTGCTAATGTGCGCAGTCTCTCGAATCGCAGTCCCAAGCCAAAGCGGACCATTGGCACACAGGTCAACTCCGTCCAACCGCTGGTCGATTTGCAATGCAGCCGCAAGCCGTCCCGGCCCTCTCGCCAAATCTGTAAGTTTGTCGGTTTTGCGGAGCCGTTTCATTAGGTTGAGTCCTTCAAGAGGCTCGATGGCGCGCAGCAGCACTCCCGCGCCAACTCCCGGTTCTTCAGCCGTCACGTTGAGCATGTATGACGTCCCATAGATGAAGTACACATAAGCAAACCCCCTGCCCAGGAATAGCGATTGGTTTCTGGCCGTTCGTCCATGATAGGCATGACCACTCGGATCGCCCGGTGGGTAAGCCTCTGTCTCAACAATACGACCGCTAATCCTGTTTCGCCCGGTCTTGTGCACAATGGTTTTCCCGACGAGATATCTGGCCAGCTCAGCCGTATCACTTGGCAAGCTGGCTCGTGATAGCCGCCGGACTTCGTGAGCGAGATGAAACGCGGACTGCAATGGAATACCCTGATCCTGTCTGCCAAGCCCAGTTCACCCAGAAATCTTCATCGCAGCGTCATTTGCCCGCTAAAGCTCTTGGGAACCCCGACACTCTGGAGCTCGAATCTTGCAAGCCCAGATTCTTTCAGGCAGCAGCCTGCTGTGCAATTGGCTGCACTTCCCGCAGGAGACCGGTATCCACGTCGAAAATAAGGCCTCGCACAGGGACATCCTTTTTACTGTCGGGGCAGGCGCGGTTCAACGCTTCTGGTACGGGTGGAAGATGTAGTCCTTCGCCTTCACGGCCGTATGGCACGCGTGCCCACAGTCTGAGAGGCTTTTGGGATCGGCCGTGAACTGGTCCGATGCAGCTTCGTAGTTGAACACCGCGTATCCCACCCGCCGCTTTTCGGAAATCTCTTGCCGTCCTTTTCGATGACGAAAGCCTGGGTAAAGACGTCTGGCACATCCACGACAAAAGGCGCCTCAGTGCTCTTCTTCGGCTTCCACTGGAGCTTCACGATCATGGAGCCATCCGGGAAAGGCTGGCCGTTGCCCGGAACGCCGGCCTTGTACGCCTTGATCATGGTCGGATTGGCGACGATCACCTTGAGCACTTCGTCGGTCCGGGCGGAAGAGACGACAGCCCAGTCCTCGTATCCCCTGAAGTCGGAGAACGCGATACCGCTCGGCGATCTCAGCGAGTACTTATCCAGTGCGTAAACGGCCGTGGTGACGAGGACGGCGAGCACTGCGACGGCTGTCGCAACGATGGTAAAGCCGGCGATACGTTCCAGGGCGGTGCGTGTTTCTATCTTCTGTTCTTGTTGTTCTTGCGCCGCAGATTTCGTCACAAGTTCAGACATAGTGTGTTCTCCTTCACAAAAAAAGCTTTCTAAGCCCGATCAACGCGCATCTCGAACGACTGCGATTAAGCCAGACGTGAGGGGAGCAAAACAATTGGACAATAGTATCGACGATATCTTCGTATCAAGTGTGCGGGAGGAAGTTTCCTTCGCTTTGATCGATTTTCAGGACTAGCTGGAAGTAGGTTGACTTCGCACTGCAGTCGATACGAAAGTATGGGCAATACCATCGTCCAATTGCGCGGCCCATTTTGTTCTGACTGAATGGTGACAGCTTTTTATGTCGCCGGGTGGTTTGTGTCACCTGAGCGACAATTTCGGGAAGCGTTCGAAGCCAATCTTGGCGGATATGTTTCGAAAGTCTGTGGTGATGTTTTACATTCTCTGCACGAAGGAGGTTTGTATGTCTCAGAAAGCCAGCGCCGTAAAGCGTGCTCAGCAAAGCGAAGTCCAGCCTCACCAACTCGGGCAGGAGGTTTTCAAAACCATCTTGTCCGAAGATGTCGATTGGAAACCGTTCCCGGCGTTCCCACCTTCCGTCCGGCTGGCCGTCGTCGTGGGTCAGCCCTCGGAGCCCGGCCCTTACACAATCAGGGTCAAAGCGCCCCACGGCGAGAAGCTGATGCCTCACAAGCACCCAGAGGATCGCGTCTATACCGTGATTTCCGGCGTCTTTTATATCGGCCTGGCTGATGAATTCGACGCGAGTAAGTTGGAAGCCTATCCGCCCGGCGCCGTGATCATTCTCCCTGGCAACACGCCCCATTTCCACTGGGCGAAATCCGGCGAGTACGTCACGCAAATAACCGCGATGGGGCCGCTTGGACTGGAATACCTCAGCGCGAAAGTCGATCCGCGAAACAACAACTCGTAGGAGGAGTCTGCGCGACTTAACGAGTCGTACACTCCGATTCCGCTAAAGCAGTTAGCTTCTTGTCGAATTGAAGGCTCAAGATGAACGATCAACAAAAGAAGGAGCAGTATCCTGGAGTGCGAGATCAAGAGATCCGTACGGCACTGGATCAGCATTGGGCGGCGTCCGATGCCAACGATTTTGAAACGGAGCACCGCATCTATCACGAGGACGCGGTGCTGGAATACCCGCAGTCAGGCGAGCGAACCCGGGGTCGACGCAACATACAGAACCAACGCGCTAGTCAGCCGAGCAAAAAGCGGTTTACCATCCGACGAATCATTGGCGGCGGTGATCTTTGGGTCACCGAATTCATCCTGACATATGACGGCAAGCCGTCCTACACCGTGAGCATCATGGAGTTCAGGGGCGACAAGATTGCGCGGGAAACACAGTACTTTGCGGATCCATTCGTGGCACCCGCATGGCGCGCTCAATGGGTCGAACGGATGGACACATAATCTCGAGGCCGAAACCGATGGAGGGATAAGAGGTGAATTGGAAACGGTTGGTCCAGTTTGCGCTGCTGGGTAGCAGTGATTTGCAACAATATGCCATCCTGCTGGTACGCGTTTCGCTCGGGCTGTTCTTCACCATCTCAGGCACAAACAAATTGTTTGTCGCCGGCGGCACGAAACCTGTTTACGAAACGCTCGTTAAGGCCAAAGTCCCGTTTCCCCACCTGATGGCTTATTTCGTGTCGGGCGTCGAGTTCGTTGGCGGATCCCTGGTGACCGTGGGGTTGCTTTCGAGCCCGGCGTGCGTGGCTTTATTGATCGATATGATTGTCGCCACCCTGACCAGCGCTCTTTCTACCATGCCTAAAGGACTTGCGCCTCTTAACTGGCTCGACGATTTCCTCTACCTTCCGGAAGTCCTGTACGTGCTCTTCTTTATCTGGCTGCTCTGCTCTGGTCCGGGAAAGTTCAGTGTTGATTACT
>Ga0207646_10000735_pt1 | contig 42573 bp, 38 predicted proteins | sample KBSK5502metaG_FD_184343 | JGI IMG/M metagenome (GOLD analysis project Ga0207646, IMG submission 184343) | Corn, switchgrass and miscanthus rhizosphere microbial communities from Kellogg Biological Station, Michigan, USA - KBS K5-50-2 metaG... | ecosystem: Host-associated > Plants > Roots >... | reverse complement strand
CCAAGAGCCGGAAAAAGGCTGCCAATGTGTCAAAGAACGAATGATCGCTGGTACTGAAGTGGAAAATCGAGCGACAAGTCAGCCTGTTCTCGAACAGGTCTTGTCCTCACTTTTGTCTAAAGTCGAATCTATAGACACCTTCATTGATCTGCGCTATCAAGCAGGCGATAGAATCAAGAGAAATGACTTTGTGTGTTCTGGTTTGGTTCCTTGTCGCCTCACAGAATCCAGCAACTCCTCACTGGGCTGCTTCCCTTTCGCCCCGGCTTGAGCCTGGCGCGACTACCAGTCCCACGCATTGATTTTGACAGGTGAGAGCGGCCTCTCCCTGAAGCGAAACAGCGTTTCAGGAGAGCCGCTCCTGATTTAGTCCAACAATGGATACAACCGCTTGAGTTTGACGCGTGCTTCATGGGTACTGAAACGCCAGTTGATCTTGGTGTGGTACTGATTACGTTTGGCTTGCCAAGCGTCGATTTCCTGCCACAGGGTGGCGACATCTGGAATCTGGCGATCCAGGCATTGCGCACTCAGCACCGCGAACTCGCATTCGGCCATCTTCAGCCAACGGCCATGTTTGGGCGTGTAGTGGAACTCCAACTTGCACGTGATCCGGCGTGCCTCAGCCGGTGGCCAGGTCTCGTAACAAAGCCGCCGGAGTATGGGTATTGAGTTGATCAACCACCAGCGGACCAATTCGGCTTCCGGAAAATGGACATCGACCGACAAGTGCATCTGGGGCGCAAAGTCTCGCTTGGTGCGCCGCGCGGTGACGTTGACCTTCAGCCAGCCGCGCCAGAGTTGCACAAACAAGAAGAGATGCGCGGTGCCCTCACGCTTGTATTCGTCATCGTAACAAGCTGGGTGTCCCGGTCGCAGCGGTAGTGGGCGGCGCGTTTCGCCGACCAACTGCACGGGGCTTTCGTCAAAACAGACTTGCTGGCCGGAGCGGATCCTACGACTCGGCGTACAAATCTAGCACCTCCTCCACCTACCAAACAAATTCTGGACCCACATGGGGGGCGCACCACCGCTTGTGTTGCCACGGCTTGAGGTCGTTTTTTTGAACAGCACATGTGCACGTGCCACTGTGCGTGCCGAAGGATTTCCCTTCTTGATGAGGACGGCGTCGGTCGGGAATTCGCTTGAAGGCGCTCGCCAGCAGGTCGCGGACAGCCTCGAAGGTTAAGCTTTTGAGTGGTCGCATGCCGAGAGTGTAGCGCGATCTCCATACGATGCCATAACAAGTACTTTTGTGAGGTCGCTGCTATTCTCCCGGAACCTCGTGTTATTCGTTGAGAAATTGGGGCTAAAGATTCTTCTTCAGCCATTCGGCAATGATCGGCGATGTCTGATCGCGGGGCAGCAGCTCAAGCCAGATGATCGGCTTCGGCTCCTTCGCCATGGCATGCAGCAATTTGTTGGCCTCGACGGGCACAATGTCGTCTTTCGTGCCGTTAATCATGAGCCCGGGGCGCGGCGCAATCTTGTCCACGAAATTGAGCGGATCGGCGGGAGCCATGATCCGCGAGACCTCGTCAAAATCCATATTCGGATTTTCCGCGCGGATTTGTTTCCAGACGGCGATCTGCGAGATGCGACTCATCAGGCCCGCGATCTGCGCCCGCCACGTAGAGAGCGAACTTAGCTTTTGACCCAACGGGCGATCCGGCTGGAAGAGGGCCGACGCCGATGGCGGCGCGCACGGCCGCTCTGCATTCATCGTCCAATAGGTACAGCCCATCTGCGCGTTAAGGTCACAGGCGAGCCCGGTTAACTTGACACTGCTATCATATGATAGGTATTTTAGTCCCCTGTTAATGAGACATCGCGTAGCCATGGGCTAGAGCTGTAAGGCTTGGGGAGCATGCGTGACATTGACCACGCGGAAGGGGACAGGTTGAAAAATCAGATTTATCATCCTGCCTTTGCGCCCGTCAATTCCCGCCACCACCGGAAAATATGATGCCAGCAAAAACACCCTTCAAACTATCTGCTTCGGACGAGTCGGATCGTTTGAGCGAGATCTACCGCGCAGCAGCCCAGATCATCTGCGAAAAGGGCTACGACGCCACTTCCATGAACGACATTGCTGAAGCCGTCGGAATTACGAAAGCGGGCGTCTACCATCACATTCCCGGTAAGAAAGATCTGCTCTTCCGGATCATGAACTTCGGACTCGATGCGCTGGATGAGGAAGTCGTCGTCCCGGCGCGCGCGATGACCGATGCCGAGCAACGGTTGCGCACGATCATTAGCAGCCACGTGCGACTGATCACCAACCGCAGCACTCCTCAAGGGAATAATCCGGTCACGATCGTGGTGGATGAGGTCGCAGGATTGACCCCCGCGCACCGCCGCAAGATCAATCAGCGGAAGCGCGCTTACGTAGATTTGGTCCGGGAGACCCTCAAGCAGCTCAAGGAGGAAGGGAAATTGCGGGAGGTGGACGTAACCGCGGCGGCGTTCAGTTTGCTCGGCATGATCCTGTGGCTCTCGCGCTGGTATCATCCCGACGGCCGGCTGACGCCGGAACAGGTGGCCGAAGAAATTACCAAGATCGCCTTGGGCGGGCTGTTGCGCCCGCAAGCGCGCATCGGTCGCCGATGACTCAATTCACGGCGACCTGACCTTTCTGTTTGCCTCTCCAATCTCTCCGCAGAACCTCCTTAACGCTCAAGGTATACTCCGTCAATGATCAAGCTAGCCGACTCCGAGCCTAGAGCGCGATGGACCTTCCTGTCGGCCCAAAATCCTTGCCTACCGACCGGTAGGCAAGGTAGAATACGCTCCGCCAACGCTGATTTCAATCACCACCTAACCTTTCCCGGAGGACTCGCAGCTATGTGGATTCGCAAAGCCATCAGAGACATGAAAAAGGGCGTTGATTCGCCCATGCCCACGCAGGTGGTCTCGAACGAAGAGTTCGAGCCGCGACCGCAAACCGAGAAGCAGAAACAGGTCGAGCATCTGATCGGCGAGTTGTCGGCAGAGCGCGCCAAGAGGCTCGGCCTGAAGCGCCGTGACTTCATGCGCACCTCGATGGGCTTGGCTACCTGCTTCCTCGCGTCGAACCTGGCCTACGGCAAGAACTACTGGGACGTCGATGAAGTCGAAACCTGGGAGCCGGCGGCTTACGACGAGAAGTGGCCGAAGGGCGAGTACTTCATCATTGACGTCCAGGCGCACTTCACCAACGGCGCCAACCTGAGATTCCGCGAGGCGGAATTCATCAAGAACATGGGCTTCCAGCTCAAGAACGACGCCGAGTCCTACGGCTTCAAGAATTTCGTCAAGGAGATGTTCTTCGACAGCGAGACCTCGATGGTCGTCATCTCCGGCGTGCCGAGTAAAGAGGAACTGCGCGACACAGACGGCAAGGTGCTCGAAGGCGCCGCGCGCACGCCCGGCAGGTCAGGGACCGTGCTGCCGAGCTGGGTCATGGCTGAGGCCCGCAAACAGATCAATAACCTAGCCGGCTCCGAGCGCGCGCTGAATCAGGGCAACCTCGCGCCCAATCATTACTGGGACAAGGCCAAAGACCAGATCGACAAGGCCGCCTGTCTGGAGCAGATGGAGCGCGAATTGAAGGTCTACGGCATCAGCTCCTGGAAGTGGTATTGCCACACCGACCCGGGGCGCTCAGGCAACGGCTTCCAAGTCGATGACGACAACGCGCAGTGGTTCATCGAGGAATCGCGCAAACGTGGACTGAAGCTCGTCAGCGTGCACAAGGGCTATTCCTACCAGTCGCGCACGCTCGGCCACCTGGCCAACCCGAAGGACATCGAGAAGGCCGCCTTGCGCAACCCCGACTTCAACTTCGTCATCTACCACTCGGCCATCAAACATGGCAGCAGCGAACCGAACTGGATCGAAAATAATAAATATGATCCGATGACGGGCGACTTCGAGTGGCACGCCGTCTTGATGGACATCAAGCGTCGGAACCCGAAGCTCAACAACGTCTACTGTGAGATCGGCAGCTTCTTCAACACGCTCTCCGTTGCGCACCCCGAAATGTGCATGCACGGCATGGGCAAGAACATCAAATACTACGGCGCGGACCACGTCATCTGGGGCACCGACTGCCTCTGGTGGGGCTCGCCGCAATGGGGGGTTGACGCCTTCAAGCGCTTCCAGATCTCAGACGAATTCTGCGAGAAGTTCGGCTACCAGAAGCTGACTAAGGAGGACAAGGCGAAGATCTTCGGCCTCAACGCCGCGCGGCTCTACAACATCGATGTCAAAGCCAAACGCAACCGGCTGCCGGCGGACGCGCTGGAGAAGCTGAAAATGGTCTATCTGGAGCGCGGGGGGCAGCGCAGCAATGCGGCTTACGGCTGGGTGAGGGCAGACGATTAGGCTGCGTCGCAGGTGCACTGGCGACGCATTACACACAAAACATCATCGCAACGAAGGAGGCAAGCTATGCGTATTGGAAGACTGCCGACCCTTGGCGGGATCATCCTGGCTCTCGCCTGCGCTGTACTTTCCTTGGCGCAGGCCTCCACCGGCAGCATTCGCGGCGCCGTCACCGACCCCACAGGAGCGGTGGTGCCAAACGCCACGGTCATCATCAAACACCTCGACACCAACCTTGAGCGGCGGATGGCAACCAACGAGGAGGGGCTCTTCAACGCCGACAACCTGCAGCCCGGCGAGTACGAAGTCAGGGCTGAAATGCAAGGCTTTCAAAAAGCCTTACAGCGCGTGACGGTGCTGACCGGCAACACCCACACGGCAGATTTTACCCTGACTGTGGGCAGTAGCAGTGAAACGGTGGTGATCACTTCGGAAGCGGCGCAGCTCAATACGAGCGACTACAAGATTGACGGCCTCATCACCCGCGAGCGGATCGAGGCGCTGCCCTTGAACGGGCGCAACTTCCTCGAACTCGCGCAACTGGAGCCGGGAGTGACGGTCCGGACGACCGCCAACCCCGGCGCGCTCGCCAACAGCTTCACCCAAGTCCAGATCGCGGGCGTCTCCGGCGCCTTGACCCGGATCTCGGTGGACGGGGCCAACGTCAATGACCGGGTCACCGGCGGCTCAGCGACGAACTTCTCGCAGGAGACGGTCCAGGAGTTTCAGATCACGACCTTCAATTTCGACCTCGCCACCAGCGTGACCGGGATCGGCTCGGTCAATATCGTCTCCCGCACCGGCACCAACGCCCTGCACGGGAGCGGGTTCTTCTTTTTCCGCGACCACAACCTGGCCGCCTATCCGAATCTCAATCGGAGCGCCAGTAATCCCGACCCCTTCTTTGCGCGGCGGCAGGCGGGGTTCTCTTTGAGCGGGCCGGCGAAGAAGGACAAACTTTTCTGGTTCACGAATTTCGATTACAACAATCAGACGAGCGTCTCGGAGGTCGCGCATACGCGCACCACCGGCGACGGGGGAGCTTTCGCCGCGACCTTCAATCACATCGGTCAGGCGCCACTCCATGCCCGGCTCTTCAATGTGCGCCTGGATGATAAGGTGAACGAGAAACACCATGCCTTCCTCCGCTACAGCGAGGAGCATAACGAGTTCCTGGGACCCGTGGGCAGCCAAAACGAATCAACCTGGCTCAACGGCGATAACAACGCCTACAACGCGGTGCTGGGCCTGACCAGCGTCTTGACGCCGCGTCTCGTCAATGACCTTCGCTTGAACTACAATTTTCTCGCCTCCGCGCTCGCGCCTCCGACCGCTCAGAACTGCGGCAATTCGATCGGGTGCCTGGGCGCGGCGGGACCGTTCATCACCGTCTTAGGCACCGGCTTTTCAATCGGCACCACGAGCGGTCTGCCGACGGATCGGGCCAACCGGACCTACCAGGTGACCGACACCCTCAGTTGGCAGAAGGGCGCTCATCGCCTGCGCATTGGCGGCGAGTTTGAGAAGTACGTCCGCTTCGGCTCGACGGCCACCCAGGACACGGGCCTGCTGTCTCTGTTTGGGCCGGAGCAGGTGCGCACCTTGAGTCCCGCGACGTATGCCGCCCTGCCGGCGAGCTTGAAATCGCCAGCGGCCGGCCCCATCACGCTCTCTGACATCCTGCGACTCCCAGTCTCCACTTTCTCAATCGGGGTAGGAGACTACAGCTCTCCCGCGCCCTTCAATCGCGAGCAGGCGCGCCGCACCAACCGCTATCGCCTCTTCTACCAGGATGGTTGGCAGGTGCGGCCGAGCTTCACTTTCAACTATGGGCTGGCCTGGATCTACGAATCTAACCTCAGGAATTACGACCTGCCCAGACCGAAATACTTGGCTCCGGTCCTGGGAGACGGGGTGAACCTCGAACCGCCGCCCCACGAGTATAAGCACTTCTCTCCGGCCCTCGGCTTTGCCTGGGCGCTGGGGAAGCAGAAGAAGACTGTGATCCGCGGCGGCGGGGGGCTGTATTGGGATTCCGACATCGGCTCCAGCCGCATTGCCGAACGGCGCGTGCTCGGTCCATCTGGCAATGGACGAGTGGTCATTGACGGCACGGGCATCGTCAACCCTCTGTTCGGCCAAACGGGCCAACCCGCGAACTTGAGCCCGACGACAGCCGTCACCGCTTTGATCGGGCAACAGGTGGTGAATTTGATCCCCGGCATCAAAGCCGCGGAAGAAGCCAGGTTCGGTCGCCTGGGGGACCTCTCGGTCCAAAACATCCAGCTCCTCAAAGCGAACGCCAGTCAGCCGATCTTCTCTCACGACACCCGCACGCCGTATGACATTCACGTCACCTTCGGAGTGCAGCGGGAGATCGTCAGGAATATGGTGGTAACGGCGGATTTCATTATGCGGCGCGGCGTCGCCTTTGGCGGTCCGCACACGATCTTTGACGTGGACCTCAACCGCTTCAATAGCGTCCGAGTCACATCGGTAGATCCGATCACCAACGTCCCGACCACGGTCTCGACGCGCGTCATTCCCGTTTGCCAAGGGGCGACGACGGCGGCGACGATCGCGCTCAGGAATGATCCGAACGCCCAGTGCTCGGTGGGAGAGATCCGGGTCTACCAATCGGCCTCCAACACGCGGTATGTGGGCCTGCACGTCAAACTGGATAAGCGCTTCGCGAACCGTTACCAGTTCACCGCCTCCTACGCCTTCTCGCGGTACAACTCCTGGAACGGGATTGTCAACCTCAACAATTGGTTTGAGAGTTACGGGGTCAACGATAACGACCGTCCGCACCGCTTCAATTTCAGCGGCATTTGGGAGCTGCCGGAATATCAGGGCGAGCAGCGCTTCTGGCGCGGCTTGCTCAGCGGGTGGCAGCTCTCGACGATCAGTCAGTTCCAGAGCGCCCCGCCCTTGAATCCCACCATTGCCATCGATGTGGATGGGGATGGCATCTCCACTTACACGCTGCCTGGGATCGCGTGGAACGGGCTCGGGCGCGGCGCGAGCGCCAGTGACATCCGGCGGGCGGTGGAGAAGTACAATGCCGATGTGCTGGCGCGAAGCAATCCCCGCCCGGCTAATCCGACGGCGGCGCAGACCGCGGCTTGCACGCTGGTGGTTAGTGGTCAGACACTGTGCGCACCCAGGACTCCGCGCAACCAGGTCTACCCGCTCATCACTTTGCCTGAGAACTTCTCCAACGGCGACACTCTCTTTTCCACTGATCTCCGCCTCACCCGGGTCGTCAAACTCAGGGAGAAGGTCAAACTCTTGCTGATTGGAGAAGGCTTCAACATCTTCAATATCTCCAATCTCGGCGGTTATACCGGGAACCTGCAATCAACGAGCTTCGGCACCCCCACCACCCGCACGAATCAAGTCTTCGGTTCCGGCGGGCCGCGGGCGTTCCAGATTGCGGCGCGGATCAACTTTTAGTCATCTGTTGCGGGACTCGGGCGCCGGGAAGCAATTGTCAGGCGGTCTCGTTCCGCCGCCATTGTCATGAAGTCTGAAGGTCTGTTGGCAAGGATCAAGACATAGTGAAAGGAGCAATGAATATGGTGCGACGAGCCCTTCTCTCAATCGCGTGGTGCCTGGTGGTAACGGCGGGCGCGGTCTTCGCTCAAGATAAGCCTCAGGATGGCTACTTTACTACCTCCGACGGGGTGAAGATCCACTACCTCATCCAGGGCAAGGGCACGCCGGTGATCCTGATTCACGGCTACACCGGCAGCGCGCAGGGCAACTGGTTCTCCAACGGCGTCGCCGAGGCGTTGGCCAAGAACCATATGGTCGTGGCGCTTGATTGCCGCAACCACGGCAAGAGCGACAAGCCGCAGCCGAACGGGCCGGGCAAAGCCGAGGATGTGATCGAAATGATGGATCACCTCAAAATCCGGAAGGCGCACTTCCACGGCTACTCGATGGGCGGCGGGATCGTCGGGCGGCTCATGGCGCTGATCCCGGATCGAATGATCACGGCGGCCTTCGGCGGTTCAGGCATCCAGGAGGTGGACCCCGAGTGGCAGGCGAAGGTGCCGCCGGACAAGCAGGGGCGCGACCCATTGGAAGATGAGGCGAGCCGGAAGCTGCGCATCCGGCATGCGATGGATAACGGGATGAGCCGCGAGGAGGCGGAGAAGCTGGCCGCGACTCCGCCACCACCCCGGACTCCGAGCGCCGGGGCTGGCGCTCCGGCGGGCGCTGCTCGTCCCGCGAGCCCACAGATCGACCTGACGAAGATTTCGTTTCCAGTGCTGGCGATCAACGGCGAACTGGACCGGCCCAATGCGAAGACCCATCGCCTGTGGCGCGAGTTGAGGAACTTCACCAACGTCGTCTTGCCTGGGAAGTCGCACCTCACGGTCATCAGCCCGGGCTACATCCCGAAGGAGTACATCGAGAGTCTCGTCAAGTTCATCAACGCCAACGACCCGAAGAATTTGAGTTAAGCCACAGCTACCGGAGGTAAGCCGTCAGCGGCGGCTCGGACTTTTAGATAAGGGGTTTGGAGTACCGGAGGCGGGTTTTGCTCTACGAAGCAAAACCCGCCTCCGGTACTCCAAACCAAGCGCGACCCATCACCTTCAAGATGACTGATGAGGAGGACTGAAGCCATGACCGCGAAAGCAAATGATCAGGACGAAGGCCGCCACCTGGATCGTCGCGCTTTCCTGACCGCGGCGGCACGAGTCGGCGGGATGGCTGCGGCAAGCATTTTCGTCCCCGGCTTGCTGAGAGCGAATCACGCCGGTGAGGCGGACGGGACAACCCCGGTCGTGACGATCAAAATCACAAGGGGCTGCCGAACTGGCCAGCCTACACGCCACAGAAACGGGCGGTGATGATCTTCGACACGCCCTGCCGCGTGGAGAACGATCCCACGGGTGAAGTCAGACAGATCCTGGAAAGGCGTGGCGGAACCGGTGGGGGACCATTGCCTGCCTCCGGCAGCGAGTAGTCAAGCGCGCGGCCGCAGCAGCGAGGACAGTTTGTCTCTCAACGTCCGGGCTCCGGCCAACGCAGCGAATAACTGCACCAGCACCTTTAGTGATGGTTTCAAGATGAGTCAAAACCACAGAGGAGAAAACGATATGACAGAGTCACTCAATTTGATCAGACTACTGGCTCTGATCGGCGCCATCGTGATGTTCGCGGGAACAGCGAGCACTCAAGAACAATTCATCCGGTTCGCGGGCACGACCTGTTCCACGACTCCTTACCTGCACTGTCCCGACAGCGAGTGCTCAGGGGCCACGGTGATCAATCAAGGAAATGTAGTCGAGATGAAGACGCGCCGCACCTACTTCCTCGATTATCCGTGCGACCTGAAGAAGGGCGAGAAGGTCACCTTCATCCTCAGTCTGCACGGCGCCGGCTCCTACGGGAACTGGCAGCGCCACTATTTCCCGCTCATGGATTACAAGGACAAATACCGCCTGGTCATTGCCACCCCGAACTCTCCGACGCGGGTGTGGACTGAGGCCGACGACGAGTATCTGCATAACATCGTCGACTTCGTCATCGACCAGATCGGCAAAGAGAACATCAAGGCCTGCTGGCTGGTCGGGCACTCGCAGGGCGGGATGACCTCCAACCGGATCGTGCGCACGGACTTCTTTAAGGACAAGGTCGATGGCTGGCTCAGCCTGTCCGGCGGTCGCTTAGGCGGGAACCCCGGACGTGGCGCGACTTTCGCTCCCGCTTCAGCCGGGGCCCCGGGCGCTGCCCCGGCCAGCGCGCCCGGCACCCGTCCGGGGACCGCTGCTGGCAGTAGTGCGATGGCGACGGCGATGGCCGCCTTGCGCGAGCCTCCGGCCGCCGATTTCTCGTTCATCTACGAGACGGGCCAGCGCGAAATGGATGACAAAGGCCTGCCCGAGACTTCCGACTGGGCCAAGAAATACTCTTGCGGCCCGCGGCGCGCGCCTGAGGAGATCGTCGATACCAAGGCCGGCTACGTCTATGACAGCACCCGTCTGAATCAGTTGCGTCCAGGTTGGGGACTGCTGCCGGCGCCCGGCAAGGCCCAGGTCTACCTCTATCCGGATTGCCAGGACGGCCGGGTCGTGGCCGACGTCGTCCGCCTCGACAAGGGACACACCGAAGGGCTTGAGCCGAAGATCACCGAAGAGCTGATCAAGCTGATGCTCTCAGGCCGCGGCGGCAAGCTCCAACAGGCCCGTTTGGCCCAAGAGAAATAATTGATGAAGCTGAAAGACAGAGTCGCATTAGTCACCGGCGGTGGCACCGGGATTGGCCGCGCCATTGCCACTTATCTAGCCAGAGAAGGCGCAGCCGTCGCGGTCAACTATTCGAGGTCGGAGGCTGACGCTCACCAAACCGTGGCCGAGCTCAAGGGGCTTGGGGTGCCGAGTCTGGCCGTGCGGGCAGACGTTGCCGATGACGGGGAAGTGCGCGAGATGGTGGAAAAGGTGCGCGGCGAGTTGGGCCGCCTTGACATTCTCGTGAATAACGCCGGGTTCACGCGTTTTGTCGATCACGCCAACTTGGAAGGGATGACGGAGGGGGACTGGGACCGAATTTTCGCCGTCAATGTGAAAGGAGTCTTCTGCTGCTGCCGGGCCGTGGCTGCCATGATGAAAGAGCAAGGCTGGGGGCGCATCATTAACATCGCGTCCATCTCCGGCCTCTCGGGGCAAGGAAGTTCTATCGCCTATGCCGCTTCTAAGGCGGCGGTGATTTCTCTCACGAAATCGCTGGCGCGGGTGCTGGGTCCTGAAATTACTGTCAACGCGATTGCCCCTGGCTTCATCGATACAAGATGGTTTGACGGTGTGGAGAGCATCGACTCCAGGCGGCAGGCTTATAGCCAGGCGGCCCCACTCAAGCGGGTCGGGAAGCCTGAGGATATTGCGGAAGTCGCCCTGTCTTTAGCCGCCGATTGGAATTCCGTCACCGGCCAAGTGATCGTCGCGGACTGTGGTTGGACAGTCTGAGGCTCAGCACAAGCGAATTGGGACAGGCCATGGACCGCGGATGTGTGCGGATAAACCAAAAAGAATAATCCGCGTTGATCCGCTGCATCCGCTCCCATCCGCGGTCCATGGCCTACCCCCGCACAACCGTCACCATGCGGCCACCGCCGCAAAACTTTAAGGAGGCGCGTCTTGCTCACCAACAAATCGGTCATCACCTTCATCGTTAGCGTCGCATTGGCCATCGCGCTCAGCGCCAACAATGTTCTTCACGCCAGGCCGGAACAACTGAAAGCTGGGGGCGAACGGCTCGGCCAAGCAGCCCAGCAAACCGCTCCACAGACGCCCCAGGCGCGCCCGACCGACCCGGCCCGAGGCAGGCCGGCGCTGGCGGCGGAGTTCAAGGCGCCTGAGAATATTGATTTCCGCGCGGCCAACATCATGAGCGAAGGCGTGCGGCTGCATGCGGAGCTCTTCTCGCGCGCATCGCTCGCGGGCAAGCCGCTCCCGACGATCATTATGGCCCACGGCTGGGGCGGCACGGCGGCCAACTTCCGGCGCGATGCGATTGACTTGGCGAACGCCGGTTACCTCGTCATCATCTTCGACTACCGGGGCTGGGGCGAAAGCGATGCGCGCCTCATCCTGACCGGGCCATCGCCCATCAAGCCCACTCCCGGAAAGAACCAACGCTTCACGGCGGAAGTCATGGAGCAGCGCGAATACGTCGACCCGCTGGAGCAGACGACCGATTGGTTCAATGTCATCAACTGGGCGGTGGGCGAGCCGGTGGTGGACAAGGACCGGATCGGATTGCGCGGGTCGAGTTACTCCGGCGGCCATGTCTTCTACGTGGCAGCGCTGGACCCGCGCGTCAAGGCCGTGGTCAGTCAGGTGGGGGCTTTCGACTCGCGTTCGGTCGCGAGTGATAAGACGCAACTGGAATTGACTTATGCCGAGGCGACCAAACGGGCGCACGGCGAAGGCTATCCGGCGCCGCGGGCGATCACGGTCGGGAGCCTCGTCGGCGCCCCGATCCGCGAGAACCTCATCCGATACGCGCCCGTGGAGGAGGCCGGGAAAGTCAAGGATCCGGCGATCCTGTTTATCGTCGCCGAGAAGGAAGAGCTGTTCGACAACAAAGATCACGCGAAGCTTGCCTATGAGCGCATGCCCGGAACGAAGAAAAAGTACGTGGTGATTCCCAACATCACGCACTACGGCATCTACCGCGAGTCGCGCGATCAAGCGATCAAGCTCGCGGTCGAATGGTTCGATCAGTATCTAAAGAAGTAAGAATCAGTCCCGCGAGCGGTAGCGAGCGTGGCTCCGACATCTGACTGACTCAAGCAGCCACGCTCGCTACCGCTCGCGGGACTGATTCGAATCAGGCGGGCAAATAGCGCACATCAAAACCCAACTTTTCCGCGGCCGCGGAGAGTTTCTGGTCGCCACAGATAAAGGTGCGGTGTCGTGGCCGCTCACTACACCAAGCGAGGGAGGCCGCGAGTTGCAGCCCATCGGCCGAACTGAGCGCGTGGTGAAGGAGCACCTTTTCAGCCAACTCGCGAATCTGCTCGGTAGGAGCCATCTCGACCCAACTCCGCCGCAGCACCTGAAGTTTCTGGCAGGCTTGATTAAACTGGGCTTGAGTCAAAGTGCCCTCGCGCAGCAAGCGGGCGAAAGTATTAAAGCCCTCAACCGGTGTTCCCCACCACACTACGAATGGCTGATGCGTGCGAGCCGTTCTCCGCACCACGGCGCTGTTTGTCTGATAGCAACACAGCGGCACAAGCACACTGGCATCCCAGAAAGCAGCCTTAGTCTTCATCACGATCAGCGCGCAAAGCAGCGACGAGCTTCTTCATCGGGATTTTAGGCGCTGGCAGTTCCCAGAATGACTCCGGCAGCGCCGCCTCTGGCAGACGCGCCTTCCCGGCTGCTGCTAAGGCGAGCAGTTCAGCATCCAGGTCCTCGGCCCGAGTGATCGGCACGATCCTGGCAATTGGAAGATTGCGGTCACGGATCAGGATCTCTTCACCCTCCCGGACTTCATTCAGGTAGGCACTCAAATGATTCTTCAACTCAGCGATATTGACGCTCCGCATGGTTCACCTCGATATGGCCATCATAGCCATATTGAGCGTTGCGGACAAGGCCAAAGGCTCAAGAGTAGTAATCCCTCAATTATCGGAGGAGTAAGCTGAGGGGCGAGTGAAAGCCCATAACTGAGGGATCGTCTCTGCCATTCGATTTTTCTTGCGCCCGTTCGCGCTTTTGTGTCAAACTCACGCCCGTTACTGAAGTCGCGCCCCACGCAATCAGGCCTAACTGGAACGACCCACCTAGCTCGAGACTCAAAGTATTTATGAGTTACCTTGACCTTCCGCCGATCATCGAGAAGATGCTGGCGGTCTCAGACCTCGTGAGCGATCTTAACTTCTCCGTGGGTCGCCCGCCGCAAGTCGAAGTCAACAGCAAACTGATCCCGGTCGAAGTAGGGCTCAAGACGGTCACCCCTTACCACACCGAGGTCCTCGCGATGGCACTCATCGGGGACAACGTCGAGGCGGCCGACCGCTTGGTCAAGACCGGCTCGACCGACCTGAGCTACAGCCTGCCGATGCGCACGCGTTTCCGCGTCAACATTTTCCGGCAGCGCGGCACCCTCGCCATCGTCATGCGCGTGATCCCGACGCAAGTGCCGACCATCTCGCTGCTCAACTTGCCGTCGCAACTCGGCGACATTACGGAGTTGAAGAACGGGTTGGTGCTCGTCACCGGCCCGACCGGCTCGGGCAAGAGCTCGACGCTGGCGGCGATCATCAACAAGTTCAATAATGAAAAGCCCATCCACATCATCACCATCGAGGACCCGGTCGAGTTTCTCCACCACCACCGTGTGGCGACCATCAACCAGCGCGAGTTGGGCAGTGACACGCCGACCTTCTCGATGGCCCTGCGCGCGGCCTTGCGCCAGGCGCCGAAAGTGATCTTAGTCGGCGAGATGCGCGACCTGGAGACGACTGAGATTGCGCTTGAGGCCGCCGAGACCGGACACCTGGTGCTCTCCACGCTGCACACGATCGACGCCGCCAAGACCATCGACCGCATCATCGGCCTCTACCCGAAGAGTGAAGAGGGGGTCATCCGGACGCGCTTGGCCCAAACTTTTCGCTTCATTCTCTCCCAGCGACTGATCACCCGGCTGGACGGGACCGGGCGCGTCGCCGCCGTCGAAATTCTCAAATCTACCCCCCGGACTCGCGAGTACATCGAGCGTGGCGAGGGCGAGGGCCGCTCGCTGATCGAGGCCATGAACGACGGCGACCTGGAAGGCATGCAGAGCTTCGATACGGTGATCGAGCGGATGATCAATGAAAAGGTGATCAGCAAAGAGGACGGCCTGGCCTTCGCCACCAACCCTCACAACCTGGCGCTGCGGCTCTCAGGCTTTGGCGGCGGGAGCGTGGGCTTCGAGAAGCCTTCACCCGAGATGCGGAACTCGCAGGCTTTTCGCCAGTATTGAATTGGCCCGTGGTCAGTGGCAACTCTTATCTGCCACTGACCACTAACCAACCTCAGACCTCTAGTAGGGAATTATGATTCTAACTTGTCCGAAATGTTCGACGCGTTTGCAACTGGAGGTTGCGAAGCTCCCCTCCCACGCTTTTACCATCAAGTGTCCGAAGTGCCAAAACGTGATCTCGGTCTCGCCGCCAGAGCTGGCGAGTGATGAGTCGGTCACGAGCGCGCCGACCACGCCGCTCGCCGCGCCGGCGCCGCCCGAGCCGGAGGCGAAGCCGCAGATTGCCGAAAGCAAGTTGCCCAAGATGCCAGCCGAGTTGACGGCTCCAGCGGGAGAGGTGGAGTATGATGCCATCAAAGCTTTGGCCTCGCTTCTCACCTCAGCTTTAACCCAATCTGGTAAGCCGCAGAGTGGTGAGCAGACACGCCGCCGCCGCGCGCTCCTCTGTTTGAGCAGCGAAGAGGAGGTCAAGAAAATCCCGGCTTTACTCCCCAGACAGGACTATGAATTGATCGGCGTCGAAACATCAGAGCATGCTATCGAGTTGCTGCAACTGAGCAACCAGGTGGATTTGGTTTTGCTCGACCCGAACTTTGAAGAGGATCATCAAGGCTGCACCGCCGTGCTGCGCTTTATCAGTTCACTCAACCCGGGACGCCGCCGCCGCCTTTACGTGGCGCTGATTTCACCCAACTACAAAACCCTCGACACGCAGACGGCCTTCTTCCAAGGCGTCAACCTGCTCGTCAACTCAGCCGAACTGGCGATGCTCCCCCTGGCGCTCAATAGGGGCATCCGCGAGTTCAATCTCCTCTACCGCTCCTACAACGAGGCAAGCGGCATGAGCCCCTTCTAAATAGGCGAAAGACGAAAGGCGAAAGACGAAAGGGAAAGAGGAAAGATATGAAGTAAAAAGGTCTTTCTTTTGCTTTCGCCTTTCCTCTTTCGCCTTTCGCCTTCAGATGTGGTCGCCCGTGGGGCCGTGATATGATCAGGGGCGATGTCAACTTGTGAGTTAAGGTATGGGCAGCGGGCGTTCCACTTTGAATTCGAGGCGGAGCGCTTCTCAGTGCTCCGGCCCGCGGCGGCGGACACTCCGCCGCTCAGCCCGAGCGAGATCCTCGTCGAACTAGCCAACCCTTACGACGCTCAGCCGCTTGAAGACATCATCGATTTCGGGGAGTCGGCGCTCATCGTCATCCCTGGTGCGGCGCACGCAGCAGGGAGCCCGACAGTGGTGCCGCTGCTGGTCGGGCGCCTGCTCGAATGCGGGCTGAAGGCCAAAGACTTGGCCATCATCTTCGCGACTGGTATCTACGGCCCGATGACCGAGGGGGAGAAGCGGCAGCTCATCACGGACCGCATCTTTGAAGGCGTGCGCACGCTCGATCACCGGGCCGATGATGAGACACAGATGATAGAGATCGGGGAGACATCGCGCCGGAACCCGATCTGGCTTAACCGCGCCCTCACCGAGTTCACGCACGTCATGCTGACGGGCGCGATCGGGTTTCATCCCGTCGCGGGCTTCTCCGGAGGGCCTGAGATCCTGGTGCCGGGGCTGGCCTCAAGCGGGACGGCGCGGCGGACGTATCGCTTGGCGGGCGATGAGGAGCGGGGCGGCCAACGCGCCGGCGCCGGACGGCTTGACGGGAACATCGTTCACGAAGAGATTGAGGAAGCGTGCGTGATGCTCGCCCCATCTTTTTTGATCAACACCCTCCTCAACGCCGATCAACAGATCACTCGGATCGTCTGCGGCGATTGGCGATTGGCCCATCGGCGGGGCTGCGCTGAGTATGCCGATGAACACACTGTGAGCGTGAGCGAGCAGCGTGAACTGGTCATTGTCAGTTGCGGCGGCACGCTGAGAGATGTCAATCTCATCCGGGCATCTGAGGCGATCGAGTACGCCCAGGGCGCACTCGCCGACGGTGGGACGATGATCGTGTTGGCCGAATGCGCCGGCGGCTTCGGCGATACGGAATTCTTGCGTTGGTTTGAGGCGGCAGACTCTCGCGCTCTCGGAGTGAGTTTGTGTGATGACTACCAGGTCCACGGGCAAGCGGCGTGGGCGTTGCTGAATAAAGCTGAGAGGTACGATATAATTTTGGTCTCTGCTTTACCGCCGGAGCAAGTGCAGACGATGCGGATGCGCCCGGCGCCGACGCTTGATGAAGCTTGGCGTCTGGCTGAGGGCAGGGATAAGCGTGGGTACGTCATCCCGCAAGGCGCCGAGACGTTGCCGGTCAGACAGTGACCAGCGACGAGCGGTTCTCTCTGATCGCTCGTCAGAAAATGTCCCGCGACCTGTCAGGTTGCGGTAGGTCTCGCTAATAGTGCTGTGCCGAAGCAACCGCAACCTGACAGGTCGCGGGATAGCGCATTTATTTCGATTACCAAATGATCAACTCGAACCTCATTCATCAACTCGAAGCCATCGTCGGGGCAGAGTATGTCACGACCACAAGCGACGTCGTGATCGAAAATTCGCAAGACGCCCTGAAGCAAGTTTTTCCGGCCGACGCCGTGATCTTTCCGCACACTGCTGAAGAGATCGCGGCCATCATGCGGCTGGCTAACGAGCACCGATTCTACGTGACAGCCCGCGGGGGCGGCGTCGGCTACACGGGCGGCGCGGTGCCCGTCCGGGGCGGGATCGTGCTCGCGACGCGGCGGATGAATCAGATCCTTGAGATCAACCAGGCGGACTTGGTGGCCGTGACTGAGCCGGGCGTGACGAACTACGAACTCCAACGGGCCGTCGAGGCCGAAGGGTTGTTTTACCCGCCTGACCCGTCGAGCTGGAAGGAGTCCTTCATCGGCGGGAACATCGCGCTCAATGCGGGCGGGCCGCGGTGCGTGAAGTACGGCAACACGAAGCAGTTCGTGCTCGGGCTGGATTTCGTGACACCGACCGGCGAGATCATCAAGGCGGGCGGGCGCACGCCGAAGAACGCCACCGGCTTCCACCTCGAAAGCTTGCTCGTCGGCAGCGAGGGACTGCTCGGCATCATCACGCGCTGCATCCTCCGCTTGCTGCCCAAGCCCGAGGCGCGCCGGACGGCGCTCGCCGTCTTCGAGGTCGCGCAGGACGCCTGCAACTGCGTGGCCGACTTCACCAGCTCCGGCATCCTGCCGGTCGCGCTTGAGCTGCTGGACCGCACCTCGATCAACGCGATTGAGGATTATGAGCCGTCGGGCCTGCCGCGCCAGGCCGGGGCTTTGCTGATCATTGAGGTCGACGGCCTGCGAGAGGCCGTCTCGCGCGAGGCTGAGATCGTGCGCGAGATGTGCGCCAAGCACCACGCGATTCAATTTCGCGCGGCGGCCGACGACGCGGCGGCCGCCGCCATCTGGGAAGTGCGCCGCAGGATGTCCCCGGCCGTCGCTCGCACCGGCGTCATCAAGCTCAACCATGATGTCGTCGTGCCCCGCTCGCGCATCCCTGAAATGCTCGAGTTCCTCGAAGGCTTGAGCCGGCGGAGCGGCTTTTTGATCCCGACCTTCGGGCATGCTGGGGATGGGAACCTGCACACCAACGTGATGCTGCAAAATAACGACGAGGAGACGCGACGGCGCGGCGCCGCGACGGTGCGGGAAATTTTCGAGCAGGCGGTCGCGCTGGGCGGGACGATTTCAGGCGAACACGGGGTCGGCTACGCCAAAGCCCCCTTCCTCGACCTCGCGCTGAGCGGGCCGACGATTGAGCTGATGAAGCGGATCAAGCAGGCGCTCGACCCGAACGGCGTGCTCAACCCGGGCAAAGTCTTCGAAGCGCCGATGGCCGCGCATCAAGTCGGGTTTATCAATAGCAATCAGCCCTGCTGTTAGTCCACGGCGATGCGCGCAGACAACGTCCTTGACCGAATAGAGTCGAGTCATGGCTTGGTCATCTGGTTACTAGCGATGGCGCGGAGGATGTCCATCGTGGTAATGATGCCGGAGATCTTTTGGCCCTCCCCCACCACTACCCGGTGGATGCGGCGCTCATACATCAGCTCGCAGACCTTCTGCAAAGAATCATCCGGCGCCACGGTGACGGCGGGTTTAGTCATAATCTGGCTGGCCGTGCTGGGCGACCATGCCCCGATCGAGGTGCTCTTACGAATGATGTCGGTCTCGGAGATCACGCCGACCAGTTCCCCTTGTGCGTTGACGACCGGGGCGCCAGTGATCTTCCTCTCCCCGAACAGCCGTGCCACCTCCTTGAGCGGCGTCGTTTCGGGGACGGTTAAGACGTCTTTGACCATGACATCTGAAGCGCGCAGACTCATATGGGCCTCCTTTGCGACTGATCGCCAGAGTATACCCTGACCGTCAGGCGCTGTCTAACGATTGCGGAATGCGGAATGCGGATTGAATGCGCCATCAATTGGCGCCTGCTTGACGGGCCCATCCGGCGGCGGTTACTCCCCACACGACATTGAAGAGGAAGACGAAGAGCGGAGTCAGTTGGCCGAGCTGCAGGCCGAGCATGCCGCGTTGCGCTTGAGGGAAGAAATAGAAGAGTTGGGCCAGGGTCGGCGCGAGGCTGAAGACGACGCCGCGCACTATGATTGACCGTCGCCGCAGCAGTGGCAGCAAGAGGAGCAATCCCCACAGCCCGCCCCACATCACGTGACGGTAGAGCCAGTCGTAGGTAAATGTGGGCGCGAGCCTCACTCCCAGCCGGGTCGTAATCTGCGCTGCGCCCGCTCCCCACATGGCCAGGCTGTTGACTAAGCCACCGACGCACCCGGCGGCGAAGCAGATGCTCAGTCGAGTTAGCGTTGACCTCATCAACTCCCCCCTGGGGATTGCGGATTGCGGAATTCGGATTGCGGATTGAAGAATATGCAATCCCTCAATCCGCAATCCGAATTCCGCAATCCGCAATCGGCCGGCTTTCACCAGCTAATTGGGACCGGCATGAAGCAGAGCAGAAAGACGATCAGTCCGATCACCGCGACCAACTTGCGCCCCGCCCCTAACGGCTCTCCCTCGTCGAGCACCGGCGGGTGGCCGACGCGGAGCATGAGCGTGAGAATGGCCAGGTAGACGAACCAGCCCAGCCAGCCGCGATAGAAGTAAGAGAAGATGGCGAGCAGGACCACGCTCAGGTAGCTGGCCCGCGCGATGAGGCGATGCCCTCGCCGGCCGAAGATGGCATAGATCACGTGCCCACCGTCAAGCTGCCCGACCGGCAGCAGGTTCAGGCTGGTCATGAGCAGCCCGACCCAGGAGGCGAACCAGAGAGGGTTGATCTCAAGATTCCGAGGCAACCTGAGCAGTTGCTGGATGATCAAGAAGAGGGGCGGGTCGTGAAAGACAGGGAACTCGCCGGTGAGCGGAGACGGCGGCGGGCTGGAGGCGAAGTACAGCGCCACGAAGGCCGCGGGGATGGCGAAAACAAACCCTGCTAATGGGCCGGCAATGCCAATGTCGAAGAGTGCCCGCCGGCTTGGGATCGGCGACTTGATCTTGATGAACGCGCCGAAAGTGCCCACCGGAGGAATCGGCGAGGGGATGAAGTAAGGTAGTGTCGCCCGCACGCCATACCAGCGGCAGGCCAGGTAGTGGCCCATCTCATGCGCCCCAAGAATGGTGAGCAGGGTGAAAGAGAAGAGTGCGCCCGCCGGGATGGCTTGCACCAGCGCGCCCAGCGTCAGGTCGCTGAGGAACAGAAGCGAGCCCATGCCCGTGGTGGTCGTCACCGTCAGCGCCAGGAGTAAAATGTGGACTGCCAGGCGGCGGGCGGTCACCTCGCTCGGCTGCCGTGTCGGCAACTGATGGACGACCGTCGGGCGGTAGAACTCGGGGGCTTGCGGCGGAAAGTAATAAGGTTGACTCATGCGGTAACAAACAAGTAACGAGCGGTGAGCGGGGGCCTCGACTTTAAGCTCGTCGCTCACCTTCACTTCTTCTTGAATAAATTATCAAACTCCTTGCGCACGTCGTTGCGCTGCACGCTCTGAGCGCCGCCGCGGGTGGTGAGGGGGACGCGGGTGTTGGGTTCAAAGAACTCGCAGAGGTTCGCCTTGAGCTTATCGCGCACGAGATCGGCCTGCGGCTCGCTGCACTGGTTATTCTTCCCGGGGTCGAAAAAGCGGCAGTTCTTGCAGCAATGCATATCGGCGTCGCAGTGCGGGCACTCATCCGCACGGGCGACTTTGGCGATGACCTTAATCTCGCGTCCGCAGTTGTGACAAACCATATTTCTCCGATTAAAGAAGGCTGCTGGCAGCGGTACTTACTCCCAGCGCTCGGCTTCGCTCCATCTTATCCCTGAACCTGAGGTGTAGATTGATAAGCCTGAAGACGGTAAAATACTTGCGACTCCACTTCAGCCCGATGGTAGCATAGCGTGCGAGCAGGCCACAAGCAGCGCTCATCACTGCGCGGGGACCCGGAGTGGAAAGTGCCATTGCCGTCACCATCTGATCTACCCGTGGCCGCGGGCGTCTGTCCTGGAGGTGGCTGACGAAAAGGGCCGGAGCGATGATCCCAATCACTGACAACGAGAGTGCGGCTCAGGCCAAGTACGAAATCGAGCGGGCCTTGCTCAGTAGTCCGGACTGGCAGTTGGCGGCGGGTGAGGCGTCGCTCACGGCGCTTGAGCCTGGCGGCTACGAATTCAGCGTCGAGTGGGGCAAGCTGATCTTCGCCTGGTGGGACGAAGGGCATTCACAGAGTTGGCACGTCACAGCCTACGAGATCAGCGGGGCTGAGCTGCGATTGAGGGCGAGTCGCGGGCTCGGACGCGAAACCGCGACCTTCACGCTCCGTGATCAGTCACGTCCGCGCGACTTGCAGCGCCCGCCGCAGCCGACCAGCGCCGAACTCCGGAGCCGCTACGGGGCACTCCTGACGAGTCTGGTCTTGACCCAGGTCAGCGGTGCGGCGGTGCGGCGTGCGAACACCGGCGGGAATCGCCCGCGTCTGCTGCCGGGGCGATACGCGCGACTGGTGCTGGACCTACGCGGCGAAACAGTCTTGGCCATCGGGGCCAATGAGCGTGAAGGGCAGGCCGAAATTGATGGCATCGTGGCCGCAGGGATCGTCTGGCTTGCGGGGTTCAACGGGCGGCGGCCTGACGCGCAGCAAGCGCGGCGACTGTGGTTCTGTGTCCCGCAGGAGCGCTCACAGACGGTCGTCGAGCGGCTGACTTTGACTGAACTGGCCCGGCTCGGCGCACGCGCCGAATGCTTTGAAGTGGATGAGGCGCGTGAAGAATTAAAAGCCGTCCGCCTGGCGACCCAAGACGAACTCCTCAACGCCCATCCGCGTGAACTGCGTTGGCCTGACCAACCGGCGGCGCACAGTCGCTGGCACGAGCGCATCCTCAGCCTGGCGCCTGACCTGATCGAGGTGCGCCGGCATGTCGGCCAAGGCATTGAAAGCTACTCCATCCACGGCCTGGAATTCGCACGCACTCATGGCCTGATGTGGGCGCGCATCAGTTTTGGAGTGATCAATCGGCCGTCAGGGTTCAATCCACCTGCCCAGTGCCGTGCGGCGCAGGTTGATCGGGGGCGGCGGGGGCCCGTCACGCTGACGGAAAATAATTTCGCGGAGCTTGAACGCCTCGTGCGAGAGGTCATCACCTACCGTCGTGCTGAGGCGCCGGACCGCCGCCATCCGTTTTATCGCTTGCGGGCCGAGGCCTGGCTCGAATCTATGCTGCGCAAGAATATCAGCCTCCTCGATTCATCGCTCGACGAGCGCTATGTTTATTCACAAATCCCCACCTGGCGTGCCGAGGAGCGCTCGGTGATCGATCTGCTGGCCGTCAATCATCAAGGACGACTGGCGGTCATCGAGATCAAGGCGGCCGAGGATCCGAATCTCCCGCTGCAGGGGCTGGACTACTGGCTCAGGGTTGAGCAGGCGCGCGGGCGTGGGGAGTTTGTCAGGCGGGGCTTGTTTCCTGGCCTCCGACTCGCCGCCGAGCCGCCGCTGCTCTATTTGGTGGCGCCGCGCCTGCGGTTTCATCGTACTTTTGCCGCCATCGCGGGGTGTCTGGCGCCAAAAGTTGAGACTTACCGCATCGGCCTCAATGCAAACTGGCGCGCGGGTGTCCGCGCTCATACTTGCGAACGTGTCAACGGAGGAGAGTTTCGGGCCTCGAGTTTAGATGGCTCCCCCTAAACTCGAAACCCGAAACTTAAAACTCGAAACTACGGAAAAGTCTGGAATGGGTATATATATAAATCACCAGGGATCGTCTTCAAGGCGTGACGGGACCGACGTTGCTGACGGCATGCTCATCGTCGATAAGCCGGGCGGCGTCACTTCCCACGACGTCGTGGCACGCGTCCGGCGCCTGCTCAAAACCCGGCGTGTTGGTCATACAGGGACGCTCGACCCGTTTGCGACCGGCGTCCTGGTCGTCTGCCTCAACCGCGCCACGCGGCTCGTCCAGTTTTTGACCGGTGATGATAAAGAATACATCGCCACCGTTCGGCTGGGGTATGGGACGGACACCGGAGACCTGACCGGCACCGCGCTCGCCCCGGCGGTTGAGGCACGCGACATCAGTCTCGATTCGGTGCGTGCGGCGCTGGCTCACTTCCGCGGGCGCATCTCCCAGGTGCCGCCGATGTACTCAGCCAAGAAGATTGGCGGGGTGAGACTCTACGAAATGGCCCGACGCGGCGAGCAGGTGGTGCGTCAACCGGTCGAGGTCCAGATCAAGGAGCTTGAGTTGCTGAACTTATTCGGCGACCCCGCGCTTGGGGGAGCGGCCCCATTTCACGATCACGCAGATGGGACCAAGGATTTCAACCTCCGCGTGGTGTGCTCCTCAGGCACTTACATCCGCACACTGGCCGAGGACATCGGGCAGCACCTCGGCGTCGGGGCTCATCTGATCGGACTGCGGCGGACCCGCGTAGGTGGTTGTGACCTCGGCCGTGCCGTGACCCTCGAACGCCTGGCTGAATTGTCTGAAGCGGCCGCCGCCTCCGAGTTGTTGATCCCGATGGCTGAGGCAGTGGCCATGCCAGAGTTGCAAATCAGCGAGACTGAACAGCGACTGATCACCCAAGGGCGTGCCATCAGGCGCCACGGGACCTGGCACGAAGGGGAGCGGATCAAGCTCTGTGGCGCCAACCGAAATTTGGTGGCGGTGGCCGAGTACGATGCCCAGGCTCAGGCCTTGCAGCCACGCATCGTCCTCGTCTGAGCTTGGAGGCGGCAGAGCGGAATGGGTGTTATTGCAATTTTGAATGCTGTGATATACTTGGACCGCTGGCCAACGAACCCCCTGGTGTAGGTCCGGAAAGAAGGCAGATGGTCGCAAAGTTAGACAGGAATGAGATGAATGATCTGATGCGTGAATGCCGTTGAGACTCGCCCTTTTGACGGCTCTGACTTTCTCTGCAAGATTCCCCGCGGCAGAGGAAGGATGGGGAGCGTGGGAATCAAAGGCTACCAGCCACGCGAGCGGCGTGCGTGAGGCCGTAGCCAGGAGTAGTGGTAAGCCATGGAAGACAAAGAGAAGCGCCTCAACATCAGTGACCTGCTCGAAGCTCATCGGCGCGACCGCGAGCGGCTGATCTGGGAAGGCACCTTTCGAGAGTACTTCGAGCTGGTGGGGGCCAACGCCCGCCTCGCCGAACTCTCGCACGCGCGCATCTGCAACATGACCCTCTCGGCCGGGGTCGAGAAACTCGCCGAAGGCACGCGCGACGAGGTCGCGCGCTACAATTTCTTCAGCGACGAACTCTTCGGCATCGAGGAGCCGATTGCAAGGATCGTCGAATACTTCAAGTCGGCGGCGCAGCGCCTCGAGGTCCGCAAGCGCATCCTACTGCTGATGGGCCCGGTCGGCGGCGGCAAATCGACCATCGTGGCCATGCTCAAGCGCGGCCTGGAGAACTGGACCCGGACTAACGCCGGGGCGGTCTACGCGATCAAGGACTGCCCGATGCACGAGGAGCCGCTGCACCTGATCCCACCGGAGTTGCGCCCGGAGATCGAGAAACATTACGGACTTTATATCGAGGGCGAACTCTGCCCGCAGTGCCGCTATAATCTCGAACACGTCTACCACGGCAAGCACGAAGAGGTGGTCGTCGAACGTATCGTCTTCTCCGAAAAAGACCGCGTCGGCATCGGCACCTTCGCGCCTTCGGATCCAAAATCACAAGACATTACTGAACTCACCGGCTCGATCGACCTCTCGACGATCGGCGAGATCGGCGTCGAGAGTGACCCGCGGGCCTACCGCTTCGACGGCGAACTCAACATCGCCAATCGCGGCATGATGGAGTTCATCGAAATCCTCAAGTGCGACGAGAAGTTCCTCTACTCCCTGCTGACGCTCTCCCAGGAGCAGAACATCAAAACCGGCCGCTTCGCCATGATCTACGCCGACGAAGTGATCATGTCGCACACCAACGAGAACGAGTACAACGCCTTTGTCGGCAACCGCAAGAGCGAGGCCCTGCAAGACCGGATCATCATGATCCGGGTGCCCTACAACCTGAAGGTCTCGCAGGAGGAGCGCATCTACGACAAGCTCCTCAAGCAGAGCGAGGCGCTGCGCAACATCCACATCGCGCCGAACACGCTCAAAGTCGCGGCCATGTTCGCCGTCATGACGCGCCTCGAAGAGCCGAAGAAGGCCAGCGTCGACATCGTCAAGAAGATGAAGCTCTACGACGGCGAGGACGTCGAGGGCTTCAAGTCGAAAGACGTGCGCGAACTCAAGGAAGAGACGGTGCGCGAAGGCATGGACGGCATCTCGCCGCGCTACATCATCAACCGCCTCTCCGGCGCCTTGGTGCGTGACAACATCGTCTGCATCAATCCGATCGACGCGCTACGCGCGATCAAGGACGGGTTTGAGCAGCACACCGGCATCTCAGGCGATCAACGCGAACGCTACCTCAACCTGATCGCGGCCGCGCGGCGCGAGTACGACAACATCGCCAAGACCGAGGTCCAGCGCGCCTTCGTCTACTCCTTCGAGGAGATGGCCAAGAACATGTGCAACGCCTACCTCGACAACGTCGAGTCCTATTGCAACAAGGAGAAGATGAAGGACCCGATCACCGAGGAAGAGGTCGAGCCCGACGAGCGCCTCATGCGCTCGATCGAGGAGCAGATCGGCATCTCCGAGAACGCGAAGAACACCTTCCGCCAGGAGATCCTCATCCGCATCTCCTCCTACTCGCGCAAGGGCAAGGCGTTCGAGTACAACTCGCACGAGCGTTTGAAAGAGGCAATCGAGAAGAAGATCTTCGCCGACCTCAAGGACGTGGTGAAGATCACGACCTCGGCCAAGACGCCTGACGCCGACCAACTGCGCCGCATCAACGAGGTCGTGGACCGGCTGGTCAAGGACCACGGCTACTGCACGGTCTGCGCCAACGAGTTGCTGAGCTACGTCGGGACGCTGTTGTCGCGGTAAGGTAGGACAGGCAGTGATTGAGATTTTCACCCGCACGGCTTTCGGACCGTGCGGGTGTTTTCGCTTGGAGATCACAACAATGGCGAGCACGAGTGTGACAGAAACAGATGTCGAAGATGACTTTGAGCGCGAGAAGGCGAGGCTGTTGAAACGCGCCGAAGAGAAGCCCACTTTGCGGATGGTCAATGCGGAAGAGGTGAAAACCATTGAAGAATGGAAGGAGCTTTATCCCGGACTGGCGCTTTTCATCGAGGTCACCAAAGAAGACTTTTCCAAAGTTTATGAAGGCAAGTTGATTGCGACGGCGGAAAACTCGATTGAGTTCCTCGATCTCGACAAAGAGTATCAACAAAGTGGGGTGATCAATTTAACGACTTATGGCCATCCGCTGGATCCGCGACCGATCCCTCTTCCTCCCGTATTTTGGCTGGGGACAGAATCACCGGAATGAACTTTCGCGAGGTGTTTCATGCCGCGCAGTTGGCTGTCGTTCACCCGAAATGCGATCCCAGTCGTTTCTGTTCGCATAGGCAACCGTCGCTATGAGGCGATGATTGATACCGGCGCATTCATCAGTATGATTTCGCCGGAGCTATCAATTCGACTAGGCTTACCGAAACAAGGCCAGCAACCGGTCATCTCGGTTCACGGTGACGTTCGCAACCGAGACCTTGTGACTTTGCCTCCCCTCGGCATCGCCGAGTTCGAAATCGTCTCTTGCCAAGCAGTCATCAGCAATCTGGATCCATTGAAGCGCGGGCTCGACCTGCTGCTTGGCGTCAATGCATTTGCCAATCGCCGTCTGCACATTGATTTTAAGGAAGGCCGCGTCTACGTCTTTCCTGAGAGGTGAGTCACTGTTATGTTTTGCCCCAAATGCGGAACCGAAAATCCCGAAGCCAACAAATACTGTCGCACCTGCCGTGAAAATCTTCAACTCGTTTCGCAGGCGATGAAGAAGCGGCTACCAGTGATGATCGTCAGCAAGCTTGATGCGGCCTTGGAGCGGTTGAGCGAACGATATCGCCGCGATAGCATCCTCTTTCTGGTCTTCAGCGTTTGGGCGCCGATTGCAACAGCCATTATAGCAGCCAGTAAAAACCCTTCGACAAGGCCAGTGGGATTATTCTTGGGCGCGCTGGGCTTTTTAATCGGCCTGTTACTTAGCCTGTGGTCATACCTGGCGTACAAGCGTAGCTTAACGCTCGGCGAGAGATTAGAGTCGGGGGACTTTGTGACGGGGTCAACAACTAGCCGCACAGCACATTCTCTTGGCATCCAGACAGTGGATCTATCCGATTCGCGCCGCGAACCGCTGTCGCAACCGGAACTACAAATTCGTTTTTGTCCAACGTGCGGCGCAAAAACTCGGGAGACCCTGAAACATTGCCGTGCTTGCGGCGCAGATTTGCAGGCACTGCGCACAGCCGTCAAACCGAATTGGTGGCGACGCGCCTTGAACTACCAACTTGACCGTTACATCAAGTCCACAAGCTCTAAGTCCAAGATACGTCACAGAGCGGCTGCACGATTCTTTCCGGCGTTTTTCTTTCTTTGTTGGGGTATGCTGCCAATCTTCCAGGGGAAGATTCCCCTTCACTTCTTCCCCCTTTTCCTGTTCCCGGGCTTTGTGTTTCTGGTGATGGCAGGGTGGGATTACGTTGCTTCTCGCCGCTGGGTTGCGCAAGAAGAGGCTGTGAGTGATAAGGCACAGATGCAGACATCTTCAGGCGGCGAGCAGATGGCTGCCACTAACGCACCGACCACGAACGAACTGAGTCTGCCATCTGCTCAATTGCCGTTGAGCGTAACCGAAACGACGACGCGCAAGCTAGAGCCGGTAGTCAAAGATGACGCCGCAACTATGAGGTAAGCAATCTGTCACGCAACTTTGCGAGGTGCTCCATGTTTTGCCCCAAATGCGGAACCGAAAACCCCGAAACCAACAAATACTGTCGCGCTTGCCGGGAAAACCTGAAGGTTATCTCGCAGGCCATGAAACAACGCCTGCCGGTGGTCATCGCCAGCAAGCTCGATCAAATGCTCGATAGCCGCAGCGAGCGGTTTCGGCGCGACAGCATCCTGTGTTTCCTGTTTGGCGCTGGCTTCTTGCTATACGGGTTAGTGGGATGGATCCAAGGTTCTAAGGGTCATCGTGGCCCGTTAATTTTCCTTGCCGTCGGGGTGCTGCTTTTCGGGGTTTGGCAATATCTCGCTTACAAGCGCAGCCTGTCGCCAGATTTTAATTGGAATTCAGCCGAACCGCCGCACCAAGATTTTACTGACGACTCTATCACCACGCTCGATCTGGCCCAGACTTCAGTGGAAGCGGGGATGGAGTTGGACCGTGAAGCAGCTTCGCCGAAACGATTGCCGGAGGCAGCACCGTCGAGCGCCACCGAACTCACTACACGACAGCCTCAGGCGCCGGGCCAGCGCGCAGGCAAAAAGGAATGACTATGTATTGCCCGAAATGTGGAAGGCAAAACGAGGATCACCTCAATTACTGCCGCGCTTGCGGAGAAAACCTGAAGACGATCTCAAAGGCGATGGGGAAACGGTGGCCGAAATTCCTGACCAGCTTGCTTGATCGATATATCAGACACAAAGATCGGAGGCTGGCGAAGGCCGGTCACTGGTTTAAGTGGTGGATCATCATCGCTCCGATATGGCTGTGTCTGGGAATTGCTGAAAAGATCACAGGAGTTACTGACTGGTGGTTCAGCTTGTTCCTTGGGCTTTTCTATTTGGTAATTGGCACCTGGGATTACACCACATATCAACGGCGCCTGGCGTCTGACTCGAATCAAAGCAAATTGACCCCGAACGCCGAGCACCGAGCGACGACACTGGCCGCGGCAATCACTGACCAAATTGGGGTTGCAGAATTAGCCTCTTCCCTGACCACGGAGAAGCTTGAGCCGTCTGGTCAGCGACGGGCTGAGCCTCCATCAAGCGTCACCGAAGCCACAACCAGGCAACTTGATCCCCCTATTAAGCGCGCTGAAAGGAATCGTGAATAGACCCTTTCCGGCCCCTGCCACCGGCCACACGCTCGGAAGTCCGAGGTAGTTTCTATCACACCTTCACTGCGATAATCATTCGTGCCGCCCGGTCGAAAAAGATGTAGAATATCAGCGCAGGAATTGTCCCGATCCGTGAGGTAAAAAGCCATGTCAGTCCAACGCAACGATTGGTCGCTCCAGCGCAAAGGCATCATCGACCAGGAACGCCACAAGGAGCGCGTCAAGGAGGCGATCAAGAAGAACCTCGGCTCAATCGTCTCGAACGAGTCGATCATCCTCTCCAACGGCAAAAAGACCGTCAAGGTGCCGATGCGCTCGCTCGACGAGTACAAGTTCCGCTTCGACTACCGCAAGCGCAAGCAGGTCGGCCAAGGCGACGGCGACACCAAGGTCGGCGACGTGATCGGGCGCGAGAACCAGCCGGGGCCGGGGCCGGGCGCGGGGCAGGCGGGCGACAGCCCGGGGCGCGACTATTATGAGGCCGAGGTCGATATTGACGAGATCGCGGCGCTCATCTTCGAGGATTTGCACCTACCCTACCTCGAAGAGAAGGCCAAGCAGGCCGTCAAATCCAAGACCACCAAGTTCACCGAGATTCGCCGCGTCGGCGCCCTTTCGAACTTGGATAAGCGCCGCACGATCCTGGAGAACATCCGCCGCACGGCTCGCGAAGAGGGTGAAGCCAAGCTCGGCCGGATCAGGAAGGAGGACCTCCGCTTCAAGAGTTGGGAGGAGGAGATCAAGTACGAATCGAATGCCGTAGTGCTGGCGCTGATGGACACGTCCGGCTGCTTCACCGCGGGTCATCTGATCGAGATGGGTGATGGCTCATATAAGGACATTTCAGAGATTGAGACAGGAGACCAGGTCGCCTGCATGGATCTCAGCACTCATCAGAAGACCGTTTCCGTCGTCACTTCAACGTTCACTAAACAAGCGCGCAGCACCCTTCTTATCGAAGCTGAGGATGCAACGTTGCGCGCGACACCGGGACACGTCTTCTTCGTTTATGACGAGCCTCGGAACCGCATCGTGGAGAAACGCGCCGATCAACTCAGGGAAGATGATCGGCTGATCCTGGTCAATTCATGGGGGCGTTCTGATTCACACGCCGAGAGTCAGCCAAGCTCCCTGACCGCGGATCAAGCTTACCTACTCGGCGTGTTGTTGGGTGACGGGCATCTGAGGATCCCCAGCAAGGCCGGAACCTACGGCACCTGCCTGCAAATCACGGACGAAAGTCTGGACCGCCTGAGGAGTTATCAGGAACTGTTCCGCCGCGCTTTTGCGAAGGAAGGAAAGATCAAGCTCAAGAAGAGCAAGGACACGCGCCAGCGGCTCTGCGTCAACAGCGCGGGACTCGTCCGCGACTTGGCCAGCAGGTATCCGATGCTGACCAAGCGTTCACCACAGCGTTACATTGATCGCGCCATTTACCAGGAGCCGCCGGGGATTCGTGCAGCCTTCTTGCGCGGCCTCTTCGACGCGGAAGGGAGCATCGCCCATCATAGCGTGGTGCTGCGCTTATCGAGTTATGCTCTGACCAAGCAAATCAAACACCTGCTCTCTTACTGGGGCATTCGCGCGCGGGTCACTCAATTTACGATGGACAGCCACCGGATGGGTGAAAAGGAGATCAAAGCCGGGAACTACTACTCCCTCTCAGTCAATGCCAAGGACGCTATCCGCTTCCAGGAGGCGGTCGGTTTCGCTTGCCGCGAGAAGAGCCGCAAGCTGGCCGAGTTGGTCGCGCGCCAGCAGGCCGGGATTGACGCCATGCGCAGCAAGTTCATGATGCCTTTCGATTGGCGCGACCGCTTCGATCATCTTTACCGGACGACTCGCACCTCCAGTTACTACCGCCCGGGCGTGCACGCACTCTCGGCCAGCCAGTTGCGGATCATCGCCAGCGATCCCAAGGCGAGTCAGGAAGACCTCGACTTGATCAAACAAGTGCTCGACAATCAGTTGGTCGTTTGTCGGGTCAAGAGTATTTCCCCGCTTGAGGTTCCGGCGCCGGTGTATGACTTCGAGGTGGCGGACCACCATAACTACATCGTGGACGGGATTCTGAGCCATAACAGCATGGGCGAGTTCAAGAAGTACATCGCCCGCAGCTTCTACTTCTGGATGGTGCGCTTTCTGCGCACCAAGTACGACAACGTCAAGATCGTCTTCATCAGCCACCACACCGAGGCGAAGGAGGTCACCGAGGAAGCCTTCTTCACGCAGGGCGAGTCCGGCGGCACCGTCGTCAGTTCCGCCTACAAGCTCGCTTTGGAGATCATCGCCGAACGCTTCCCGCCGCGTGATTGGAACATCTACCCTTTCCATTTCTCGGACGGCGATAACTACTACTCGGATAATGAGGAGGCAGTGAAGCTGGCCGACAAGCTGATCGAGACCTGCAATCTGTTCGGCTACGGTGAAATCGGCGAGGAAGGCGCGGCCAGTTACCGGCGCAGCTCCGGCGCCTTGCTGTCGATCTTCAATGACCGGCTCAAGAACAAGGAGCGGTTCGTCGGCGTGCGCATCGATGATAAAGAAGACGTCTACCCGGCGCTCAAGCAATTCTTCGGCAAGCAGGGCGTTGAGGCGTGAATGGCAGTAGGCAGTAAGCAGTAGGCAGTAGGCAGTAGGCAGTCAAGAATTTTTCACTGCCTACCGCCTACTGCTTACTGCCTACTGTTGCTAGAAGCCAAGCGCGCGGCAGGCTCCGCAGTGATCGCACGGTTTGTTCTTCTCAAGCGTGCAGCGCTGCGTTTCGAAGAATTCGACCAGCTCACTAATCGCGGACTTGATCTCGGCGGCCTCGTTGATACTGAATTGCTCCTGGCTCGGGTGCGCGGCGGGCGAGCGTGGTTGCGGCGGGTAGGCAGCGGGTGAGTCTGCTGCTTTGAAGACCTCACCGGTCCAAGGGGCGAAGAACTCAGCGGGTGCTGGCCACTCTTCAGCCTCTAAGCTGAGTCCGCGATCTTGGTCACTCGTGGCTGGCGGGGCGACCCCTTGAGGTTGGTTAGGCGGCGATGGCACAGCAGCGGACGGCTCGGCGTCAACCCGCCTGAGTACATTAGCCACGACCTGCTTGACCAAATCTTCACTGATCATCGGGCTCACGCGCCATCCTCTTCGATATAGTCGACCACGCCGATGATGGCTGTGTCAATGGCCGCGCCCGGTTCGCCCGTGGCGGCAGTCGAAGCCGACCAGCCCTCTTGCACTATCAGCACGACGTCTCCCTCGCCCGCATCCACCGAATCGAGCGCCAGCAGGCTGCTGCCGCGGGCGCTTCCGTCGGGGTTGATCGGCTGCACGAGCATGACGCGCGCCTCGCGGTAGCGCTCATTCTTTTGCGTCGCGACGACGTTGCCAATGACTCGGGCAAGGAGCACAGTCTAGAACCTCACGCTTGAGCGCGTTCGCTGGAGTTACTGACCCTCAGCCGCCAACCTCGCCTTGGCTGAAAGGTGATCGTAGACCTGGACGTGCGCGGCTGAATCAACGATGCCAATAATCGTGCAGTCGGTCGGCACGTCGCTCCCCTCGAAAGGAAAGCTCGCCTCTTTCCCGCGACACCAGAAGACCAACTCTCCGACGCCCGCGCCGACCGCATCGACCGCCACCAGCGGCTTGCCGGCTGCGCGCAGACGACTGTCGAGCGATTGAATGACCAAGAGCTTGCGGCCGTCAAGCGCAGAGTTCTTGACGGTCGCGACCAGATTGCCGATGACGCGGGCAAGTTGCATGGTTTTGATTACCGGCTGCCATCCAGGAATTAGATAGGGACTGGGCCGGTTGACCGGCACCTCATCCCAAAATATCGCCAAAATATCGCGCGACCTTGGGGCCGCCCTCAGGCAGCTTAAAGGCATTATAGAATATCGACTCCGAGAACAGAAAGGATTGGAGCCGGGGAGTGCGGGTCAAGACCGGTACGCTGACCACTGCGGTTGGGTCTCTGGTTGTGACCATGACTATAGTTGATGCTATATTGCCTTTGATCATCTGGTCTTTCTTCCAGGTGGCTGAGACGGAGCGCGAATTTACTTATGTTACGAGCTATCATCTTCGACTTTAACGGCGTCATCGTCGATGACGAGCCGTTGCACTTGGAACTATTCCGCCGCGTCCTGGCCGAGGAGGGCATGGCGCTGAGTGACGAGGACTACCATGATAAATACTTGGGCTACGATGACCGCGGCTGCTTCGTGGCTGCGTTGGCGGATGCCGGGCGCGGGCAGTCGGCGGCCGATACGGCCTTCATCGATGAGCTGATCGCGCGCAAGGCGGCCTATTACCGGCGGGCGATAGATGAGCGCTACCTGCTCTTCCCTGGCGTGGCGGAGTGTGTGCGGCGCCTGGCCACACGCTTCCCGCTGGCGATTGCTTCGGGGGCGCTGCGGCAAGAGATTGAACTCGTCCTCACGCGCGGCGGAATCCGTGATTGCTTCCGCACGATGATTGCCGCCGAGGATGTCAGCGAGTGCAAGCCGCATCCGGAAGGGTATACGAAAGCGCTCGCCGCGCTGAATGCGCTCGGCACTGAAGAAATTCCGATCCGGCCGGGAGAGTGTTTAGTGATCGAGGATTCGGTGGCCGGGGTTGAGGCGGCACACCGCGCCGGGATGCGCTGTCTGGCGATCACCAATAGTTATAGTGCTGCTGAGTTAGTGGAGGCAGACTGGGTAGCGGCAAGCCTGGCCGAATGCGAGCCGGAGTCCTTGTTTGCGCGACTTTGATTCCAGGCGAAAGCGCCAAGGGCCAAGAGCAAAGAGCGAAGAGCAACCCCCTTCTGAGCGCCTGGCTCCTTGCCCTCAGCTCTTCGCTCTTTGCTCTTGGCCCTTGGCGCTTTCGCCTTTCGTCTCACAGCACCTTGATCACCATCAAAGTCAAGTCATCGTGCTGGTGCGCGCCGGCCGAGAATTCTCTGACTTTGTTGAGCGTCGCGTCCGCAATCGCGGAGGCCCTCAGGTGGCGATGATTGAGGAGGAGTTCGAGTAACAGCTGCTCGCCAAACTCGATGCGGTCCGGCTGCGGCGTGTGGGCCTCGATCAACCCGTCAGTATAAAAGAAGAGCAGATCGCCGCGCTCCAGATGGATGACTTCGCTCTTGTACTGCTGTTTATCGAAGACGCCCATCAACAGCCCCCCGGTTTTGAGCGCCCGCCATTTCCCATTCGGCCGGATCAAGAAGGGCGCATTGTGGCCGGCGTTGCAGTATTGAAAGGTTCGCGTTTCGGCGTCGAGCAGCCCGTAGACGAGCGTCACCAAAAGCTGTCGGCCGAGGTCGCGGTGCATTCGCATATTCGCCGCCCGCAGGACCTTCGACGGGCTGTAGCCCCGCCGGGCGACGCTGCGGAGGATGCTGCGGGCCGCCGCCATGCCCATCGCCGCGCGGACTCCTTTGCCGGCGACATCACCGATCATGAGGCTGAGGCGTTTGTCTGTCAGGTTGACGTAGTCGTAGAAGTCCCCACTCAAATTGAGCGCCGGCTCAAGGCGCGCCGCAATATCGAAGCCGCGGACGTTGGGCGAAGATTCGGGGATCATCGCGCGCTGGACATCGCGGGCCATGAGAATCTCGCGCTCCAGCCGTCGTTCGCGCTCGACGCGCTCGGCGTAGAGTTGGGCGTTGACGATGGCAATGCTCAAGTGGTTAGCGATGTTCTCGAGCAGCCGCGCGTGATTCTGGTTGAAGGCGCAGGTCCGGCTGCTTTCGAGCGCGATGACGCCGACGACATTGCTTTCATAAACCAGCGGGACGGCGATCTCTGAGCGCTGCCCCTGGTTCCGCGAGCCGTCGCCGACGTGGTAGTCAGGGTCGCGCGAGACGTCGTGGACGATGACGGTGCGCCGCTCGCGCACGGCGCGGCCGACGATCCCTTGAGAGGTCTTGGTCCGGTGCGCCCGCTCCTGGCTCGGGGCGCTATAACCTTCCTCCACGTGCCAGACGAGTTCTTCGTGCTCTTCGTCGACCAGGCCCACCAGGAGGAATTCATAATCAATCACGCGGCCGAGCAAGGGACCGATGTGATCGAGGAGGCGGTCGAGGTCGAGGAGGGATGAGATCTCGCGGCCGATCTCGATCAGGGTTTCCATCTCCTCGGTGCGTTGCCGCAGCTCGTCGTAGAGCCGCGCGTTTTCGAGCGCGACGGCCAACTGGTTGCCGAGCACGTTGAGGATGCGCTCGTGCTCGCGGGTGAAGTAATTGGGCTCGACGCTTTCGACCGTGAGCACGCCGACGACCTTCTGCTCGCGCACGAGCGTGAGCGGGACGGCGATCTCAGCGCGCGGCTCGTCGTCACCCTCCGTCGCGACCCGCAGGTTACGCGGGTCGTCGCGCACGTCGTTGACGATGATGGTGTGACGCTCGCGCAGGGCGGCGGCGGCGATACTCTGGTCGAAGGGGATGAGTTCATGCCGCGCCACCTCTTCCGGCTTATAGCCGATCGACTTTTTCCAGATCAACCCGCCGCGGGCCTCATCCACTAACAGGAGGTTGAAGAACTTGTAGTCGATCACCTCCTTCACCCGCTTGGCGACGCACTCGATCAGTTCATCCAGATCAAGGATCGAGATGAACTCGACGCTCAGCTCGTTGATCAACTGCTGCAGCCGCTGGGCGGAGTCGGAGGTCACTTGAGACGGCACGGCTTCAGATTTTGGGCTCGGTAAGATAGAAGACATAGAACGATAAAAGTCTGGAGTCTGGAGTCTGGAGTCAGATGCTATCCTCTGGACTCCAGACTCTAGACTCCAGACTCCAGACTATCTTGGCGGCACCTCTCAATCGCTTCAATCACTGAGTCATCGCTCGGCCGAAAGATCGGCACGACGACCTTGCGGTACCGGATATAGCCGTCTTTGTCGATGACCACCACACCGCGCTTGGTGCCGTAGAAGGTGTTCATCTTATAGGCCCGCACAACGCTCCTGTCCGCGTCCGAAAGCAGGCGCAATGGCAAGCTATGATTGGCCGCGAAACGTTGGTGCTTCTCGACTGAGTCGGTATTGATGCCGATGACCTCGGCGCCCGTTTGCCGATAGCGCGACCAATTGTCGCGCACGCTGCACAGTTGCTGGGTGCAGACTTTGGTCTCGTCAGCCGGATAGAAAAGCAAGACGACTGGCTTGCCGCGCGCGTTGCTCAGCCGCCATCTTTCTCCACTTCCATCGGGCAGATCTATCTCCGGGGCGAGTTGGCCGACCTGCGGCCCGACAGTTGTTTTCATCTCACTCCTCGTTCGCAATCGTCTGTGTCCATTGTGTCCATGATCGTGAGTAATTCTCAAACGGCGTCGCTTTTAATCTCTCATTGTGCAATAGCGTAATGAAATTTGCCAGCCTCACCTCTCGGCCTCTGGCGCAGCAAAGCAGAGAATTGACAAGTTGCGCTACCCCTCGCAGCAAAAATCCGTCATCACCGACTAGCGGCCGAGAGCTAAGTAATGATTCATGGCGTCGGTTCGGCTAGATTAGTAATAGACAGTGCGGCCAGCGATCAAGCTGACCGAAAGTTTCAGTCAAAACGACTCTTCGAGCCGAGCTATTTCCTCATCTCTCCCTCAAGATTTAAGGATGCTCCAGTAAATCAAAACGTCTCTCTCCCCTAACCCTGGCACAGCGTTGGCAAGTGAGGCTCACGCGCCAATCCCTCTCTTGAGCTGAGCGGGCGGTGCGGAAGATCGAGGTGACAAAAGATCGCTGTTGGCTGACCAGGTTAAATGAAGGCTACGTCTCTCCCGCAACATACGTCGAAGTCTCAATTCTTCTCCTGCCTGATCATCGTGGTGGGTGCAGTCACCTTCGCTTGGGCCGTGGTTCAGATCCTGGCGCACCCGCCGAAGCTGGACTGGTTGATCCTCTCGATGGTGACGATCCTGGTCGGTTCTCGCGCCTCGGTCTGGTTCCCACGCGGCCTCGGCAAGATCACCGTCTCGGATCTTTTCCTCTTCTTCTCCTTACTCTATTACGGGATTGCGCCGGCGACCGTGTTGGCAGTGATCGACGGCCTCTACTCTTCCCAACAGAATCCGCGCAACCGGGCGCTGACGATCTTCTTCAATTCAGCCGTTATGGGGCTGTCAGTCTTTAGCGCCGGCTGGCTCGGGCACCTGGCCTTGGGCGGCGCTGAAATTTCCACTCAGGCCCCGCTCGAATCGCTACTGGCCGGGCTGCTGATCATGGCTTCAGCGCATTACTTGATTAACTCTTGGCTCGCGGCCATCGCCCTGTCATTGCGTTGCCGTTCACCGCTCGTCCAGACATGGAGCGAGAATTTTAAGTGGGTGGCCATTACCTATTTTTCGAGCGCCGCGGCGGCAGGGATCGCCTTTCGCTTAACTGACATTCTCAGCGTCTATTCCTTTCTCATCATCGTCCCGATCATTGCGGTCACCTACTTGACTTACAAGGGGAACCTCGAAAAAGTCGAGGCTGCGCAGCGCCACACCCAAGAGGTCGCGCAAATCCACATCGAAACCATTGAGGCCCTGGCGACGGCCATCGATGCCAAGGACCAGACCACGCACGAACACGTGCGGCGGGTGCAGATTTACGCCGCCGGCCTGGCCCGCATCTTCAGCCTCTCGGAAGCCGAGGTCGAAGCGCTCAGGGCCGGGGCTCTGCTGCACGACGTCGGCAAACTCGCCGTCCCCGACCACATCCTGAACAAGCCGGGCAAGCTCACGCCCGCCGAGTTCGAGAAGATGAAGATTCACACCACCGTCGGCGCTGAGATCATGGGCCGCGTGCGCTTCCCTTATCCGGTGGTCCCGATCGTGCTCTATCACCACGAGCGGTGGGACGGAAAGGGCTACCCGGAGGGGCTCCAGGGCGAGCAGATTCCGATGACGGCGCGGATCCTCAGTGTGGTGGACTGCTTCGACGCCGTGAGCGAAGACCGCCCCTACCGGCGCGGGCTCACGCGCGAGCAGGCCATCAACCTCTTGCTCGAAGGGCGCGGTTCGCAATTCGACCCTGGGGTGGTTGACACTTTCATTGAGCACTTGCCGGAGTTTGAGGCTGAGATCGCCCAGACGTTCGCGGCCGAGGCGATTGCCCGGGCGCAACATATCACGCGTGCCGGCGAACATCTTCTCCAATCTAATCAGGCGACGCCCGCCGCCGGGCTCGCTACCGAGCCGGTAGCGACGAAGTCAGCCACCAGCTACCTCGATCAGATCAAGTCGGCGCACAACGAGAGCACCTCGCTCTACGAGATCGCGCGCAGCATCAGCAGCTCGCTCGACCTGGACAAAATGGCTGAGGTCATCAGGGAGAAGCTCAGCCCCTTGATCCCGTTCGACACCTGCGCGCTCTTCATCTACCAACCCGCCACGCACCTGGCGGTCGCGCACTCCGTGGCGGGCAAGTGTGCCGAGCCGCTCAGGGGCAGCCGGATCACGCCGGCGAGCGGGGTGACGGGCTTCGTCCTGGCCGAGCGCCAGATCTTTTCGAACACCGACCCGGCGCTGGATTTCGCCGAGTTGAGAGTCAAGGTTGCCGAGCGCTACCAGAACATCATCTCGTGCCCGCTCGTTAAGGACCAGGAACTGATCGGCGCCCTCACGCTCTACTCGCTCAAACCGGACCGGTACACGATGGATCACATTCGCCTGCTTGAGACGGTCTCGGCCACGGTTTCAGACGCGATCTACAACGCGCTCCACCGTTCGCAGGCCGAAGAGCAAGCGATGATCGATGCGCTGACCGGGCTGCCTAACGCTCATTACCTGACGACGAGCTTCACCAGCGAAGTGCATCGTGCGGACCGCTACGGCTACCCCTTGATGCTGTTGCGGCTCGACCTCGACGACTTCAAGCGGCTCAACGACACCCACGGCCACAGCACGGGTGATCGGTTGCTGAGAGATGTCGCGCGGCTGCTGGCCTCGGAGCTTCGCCGGAGCGACATCCTGGGGCGATATGCCGGAGACGAGTTCGTCGCCTTGTTGCACCTGGTGACGCCGGATTTGATCGAGGACCTGATTGTGCGCATCCAGACGGCACTCGCCCTCTGGAAGTTCGAGGTTGATCAGTACCAGAAGATCAGCGTCAAAATCAGCACCGGCTACGCGAAGTATGGAGAGGACGGGCGGACGATGCCGGAATTGATGCAGGCGGCCAATCGGCGTATGGGCCATGAAAAGGCCGCGCAGAAATCACAGGATGCTGCACCTGCGGCGGGCAATCTCAGGATCTTTCCGGGCGCCAAACGCGAGGGCCTGGGTTGAGGAGGAGAGCGGATCCGAGATTTCAAATTTGAGATTATAGATTGAGGATGACGAGTTAGTTCTTGCCAGGCGGAGATATTAAGGGGCAAGAGCGTTCATTCGAGTTACCAGCGACCGAAAAAGCACAGCGGCGGGCGGCCGAAGAAGCGCAAGCTCCTTCAGCCGCCCGTCGTTGTTTGAGCCACAAGCAGTACTTTTCTATTCCTTCAATCCGCGGCCCCGGCCGGCTGTGATTCCGGGGCGCAGAATTGATCGAAGGCGCTTGCGAGTTCCTTGGCGATCTCAGGCGCCTCTTTACCTTCGATCTGGCGCCGCTCCATCATATAAATCAACTCCCCGTCGCGCAGCAGCCCGATCGAGGGCGAGGACGGCTGGTAGCCTTTGAAATAGCTGCGGGCCCTGTCGGTCGCCTCAATGTCGGCGCCGGCGAAGACGGTGATGATGTTATCCGGCTTAACGTGATGTCGCAGCGCCAGGGCCACGCCCGGTCTGGCTTTGCCGGCCGCGCAGCCGCAGACAGAGTTGACCACGACCATCACGGTCCCCTTCGTATTCTTGATTGCTTCATCCACCTCCTCCGGCCGGCGCGTCTCTTTGATGCCCAGGCGGGAGAGATCTTCTCTCATCGGTTTGATCAACAGTTCAGAATAAGGCAAGGCTTAGCTCCTCCTTTACGATCATCGGAATCAACAGTTTGTTTGCACCTTCACTCTCGGCGGCAATTAAGATAGTATGCGGGATCGCTACCTTGGCGTCAGGCGCGGGCCACGGGGTGGCGTCGTGCAACCCCGTAAGAACCTCACGACAGGTTCTCAGGCACCCGTTCTCGGTTCATTTGGGAGTGCTGGAACGACCACTCCCATCCCCGACCAGACCACCCGTCCGGTTGAGTGATTACGACATGACGTTCTTCATCCGTCACACTCAGTTGGTTCTCTCCTTCGGCGTTCTGAATTTTACGTTCGGGACTCCCCCGAACAACCGCCTCTTCAGAGTTTCAAAGAGCCGCGAGAGTTACACGACTGGGCATTGCAGCCGAAAGCAGTCGATCCAGATACGACCTCTCCGTATAGCGCGCAGCGTAGCACACTACCCGCGCCTGAAGCAATGACAGTTGCCCTGGCCCCTCCGGCGTGCGCCATCCGGGGCCGGGGGTCGGCGCGAAGAGGGCAAGGCGCTACTTCATCAGATGTCACGAGCCTCGTTCGCGCGCGGAGGTAACATGCAAATCAAGAAACAGCCCCAGGTCTACGACGTCGTCGTCATTGGTTCTGGCGCCTCTGGCGGGATGGCTGCCTGGAACTTAACGCGGCAGGGGATCAAGGTGCTCCTGCTTGATGCCGGCGGTAAATTCGAGCGGTCAAGTTTCTGGACGCACGTCACGCCCTATGAGTGGCGCGAGCGCACGGCCAAAGGTGAGCACCCGCCACAATTCTTCCTGAGCACCCAAGAGCAGCCTTACATCACGCCTCCGGGCCAGCCCTTCAACCTCATCCGCGTCTGGGGCCTGGGCGGCAAGACGAACGTCTGGGGCCGCGTCAGCTTGCGTTACTCCGACCTCGACTTCAAGGCCGCCGAGCGTGACGGCATCGGCATCCCGTGGCCGATCTCGTATCAAGACCTCGCGCCCTACTACGACAAAGTCGATCAGTTAATCGGCGTCTGTGGCGGCGATGATGACTCCGAGGTATTGCCCGGCAGCAAGTTCCATTTGCCTGCGCCGCGTCCGCGCTGTGGCGAGGTGTTGTTGAGGAAAGCGGCCGGGCGGCTAGGCATCCCCGTCGTGGCTGGGCGGCGTGCTGTGCTGACGCGCAGTCATAACGGCTCACCGGCCTGCCACTACTGCGGCAACTGCGGGCGCGGGTGCGATACGGCGAGCTTCTTCAACTCGGCCGACCACCTGATCCCGGTGGCGCAGCAGACCGGCCGCCTCGAAATCCGCACCCACGCCGTCGTCGCCCGCATCCTGGTTGACAAAGAAGGCCGGGCGAGCGGCGTCCAATATTTCGACCGCCACACCAAGCAGGAGCAGCAGGTGCGGGCGAAAGTGGTCGTGCTCGGCGCTTCGGCGATTGATTCGACGCGCATCCTGCTCAACTCGAAATCGGACGTCTATCCGACCGGGATCGGCAACACTTCGGGCGTCATCGGCAAGTATCTGTGCGAACAAGTCATGGTCCACGTCTACGCATTTTTGCCGGAACTCTACGGGCGCGAGACGACCAACGACGACGGGATCGGCGGCGAGCACATCTACCTGCCGCGCTTCAATCACCGCGGCAAGCCCCGCGATTATGCCCGCGGCTTCGGCATGCAGTTCTGGGGCATCGGCTGCCAGCCGAATGCGGACTTCGCGCGCGGCCTTCCGGGCTTCGGCGCGGAGTTCAAGCGCGAAGTGAAGCGGCGTTATCCAGGGTGGATCGCGATTCATCCCTTCGGCGAGAAGCCGCCGCGCGAAGAGAATCAAGTGACGGTCGAGGGGACCCCGCTCGACCAGTACGGCGTGCCGCTGCCGAAGATCATCTTCCAAGACGGCGAGAACGAGCGCCAGATGGTCGAAGAGATGTACGACACCGTCGAGGAGATGCTGCGCGAGGCGAAGGCGGAGGTCTTTGAGCTAAAGCGCGGCCGGACCGACCGGCCGGGCTCCGCGATCCACGAGCATGGCACCTGCCGCATGGGCGCCGACCCGCAGACGTCAGCGCTCAACAGCTTCTGCCAGATGCACGCGGTGAAGAACCTCTTCGTCGTGGACGGCAGCGCCTTCTCTTCGGCGTCTGAGAAGAACCCGACGCTCACGATCCTGGCGTTGGCCTGGCGTGCGACAGACTATTTGGCGGACCAGATGAAGAAGGGCAGCTTGTAGGCGGCAGGACAAGCAGGGCTATGAACCTAGACTCCGCTAACGGATCCAGGGATGAATTTCGCTACATCATCTCATCGCCCGATCGCCGCGTGACTGCCTGGCTTGCTGGAGCATTTCGATCATTACCTGCCTGACCTCCTCCGGCGTCGTGACCGGGTGCGGGAAGTCGATGCGCACGCCTCTCTGTTCAGTGTC
>Ga0207646_10000734_pt1 | contig 42601 bp, 34 predicted proteins | sample KBSK5502metaG_FD_184343 | JGI IMG/M metagenome (GOLD analysis project Ga0207646, IMG submission 184343) | Corn, switchgrass and miscanthus rhizosphere microbial communities from Kellogg Biological Station, Michigan, USA - KBS K5-50-2 metaG... | ecosystem: Host-associated > Plants > Roots >... | reverse complement strand
GATCGGGATGTTCAATTTCGTCAGGAGATCGATCCCGCCCGCGCCTTTGAACATCCCGATCGCCACCAGCATCGTCACCAAAAACGGAATGATCCGTAGAATCACGTTGAATGCTTCCTTCGCGCCTTCCACAAATTCGTCGTAAACCTTGATCCCGCGCGCGGCGGCGTAAACCGGGAAAAAGCTGAGCAAGAACGGGATCGCCAGGATCGACAATGCGTTGACCATTCGCGCGAACGCGTTTTGCAACGCCGGATCGGTCGGCATCGGCAAGCGAAACACGTCGGGCATCACCAATCGCGCGAACAGCATCAAAAAGAAAACGCCGAGCAGCACGAGCGCGACCATCCCCCACGGCGCCGGGCGCGACAGCGGCGGCGTGCTAAGGCTGTCGTCATCGAATCTGCCGCCGGCGGGTGTTTCAGGTTGCGACCTTTGCTTTTCACTTTCAGTTGTTGTCGTCCGCCGCGCTCGAAAGATCGACAATCGCTCGAAAAACTTCGCTGAAATCACCGCCACGCTCGCCGCGCACAGCGTTGCGAAGAACGCAGTGCCGACAATCACGGTCGGCCTCGCCGATCCTGCCGCGGCCAGAATTGCGATCGCCGTTGCCGGGATCAATTGCACCGAGCTCGTGTTGATCGCCAAAAACGTGCACATCGCATTTGAAGCAACGCCCGGCCGCGGATTCATCGATTCGAGATCGCGCATCGCGCGCAATCCGAGCGGCGTCGCGGCGTTGCCGAGCCCGAGCATGTTCGCCGCCATGTTCATCAACATCGAGCCCATCGCCGGATGGTCCGGCGGAACTTCCGGAAACAATCGCCGCATCAACGGCCGCAACCCGTAAGCGATCCGTTGCACCAGTCCCGCGCGCTCAGCCAATCGCATCACGCCGAGCCAGAGCGCCATGATTCCCCACAACCCAAGCGCGATCGTCACCGCCGTCTTCGCGCCATCCAGCGCGCCGCCGGTCACATCCTTGAGCCGATCACTCCAGCCGCCGATCGCGACCGCGAGCAACACCAGCGCGAGCCAAATATAATTCAGCACGCCACGAATCTTAAACCACGAAGGACACGAAGATCACGAAGCTTTTCAGTCGACTGGCACTTTCGTATCTTGCTTCAAACAATGAGACCGCGCTTCTATCTCCCCGGCTTCTTGCTCTTGATTGTATCGACCGCGTTTGCGCATAACAAATCGGCCGAACTGCGTCAGCTAGAAGTGAATCGACAGAAATGGATTACTCATGGAATTAAATCCTACGAATTTCGAGTTCGTGATGAAACTTGCTTTTGCATGTACGCGCCTTACTACGGTCCGCTTCGAGTGATCGTTAAGAACGGGAAAATTGCTAAAGCGATCTACGTCGGCGAAAAGCGTGATAGTTACTTCCCTGGACGAGAAGTTCACGAAAGAACAGATCTCAAAGCGACAATCGATGAACTTTTCTCGAGGGCGCAGAACGTAATTAAGTCGAGTTCTGATGCGCCTTACAAAATTCGCTACGATAAGAATTACGGATATCCGTACTGTATCGATGTAAGAAATCCGCCGTACACAGCGGACGCACAATATCGAATTGTGATTGATGGATTCAAGCCGACCCAGTGAAGTCATGACAGCCGATTTGTGATTGCATTGTCGATCTTGGGTTCGACAAACTGAGCGCATGAATGAACCCCGCGATACAACTGGCAATCCTGCTCCGCTTGGTCTTCTCGGTTTTGGCATGACCACGGTCCTGCTCAATTTTCACAACGCCGGCTTTTTCGAGCTGAACACGATGATTCTGGCGATGGGAATTTGTTACGGCGGCATCGCGCAAATCATCGCCGGAATTATGGAATGGCGAAAAGGCAACACCTTCGCGACCACCGCATTCATCTCTTACGGACTTTTCTGGCTTTCGCTCGTCGCGTTGATCGTGATGACAAAACTCGGCTGGGCGACGAAGTCGGACGATAAGGCGATGGCCGCTTATCTCTTCATGTGGGGCTTGTTCACGCTCGTCATGTTCATCGGCACCCTCCGACTCAATCGCGCTCTCCAAGTCGTGTTCGGCACGCTCACGATTTTGTTTTTCCTGCTCGCCTACGGCGATTTCGCGGCCGCGAGTCCCGGCTTCAAACATTTCACCGGTTACGAAGGAATCGTTTGCGGCTTCTCCGCAGTCTATACCGGCCTCGCCCAGGTCCTGAACGAACTCTACGGCAAAGTTATTCTGCCTCTCGGCCCGGTGAAATAAACAGCCTTTCCTTTTCGGCCCACTAAACACACGAAAAATAATTTCTCGGCTGAATTTTCGGATATTTCGTTTATTTCGTGGGCAATTAATCCTTTTCCTTGAGCAAAGTCGCCGCGAGTTGCATGGCGGAATCACTTTTCCCGCCGAGCATGCGCGCGATTTCTTCCTGGCGCGCTTTGCCACTGACTTCGCGCAGGTTCGAAAACGTTCGGCCGCGCACGACGTCTTTGGTCACAACAAAATGCGACGACGCGCAAGCCGCGACTGGCGCAAGATGGGTAATGCAAATGAGCTGATGATCGTCGGCCAGTGTTCGGATCTTCGCGCCGACCGCGTGCGCAATCTCGCCGCCAACGTTGGTGTCGATCTCATCAAAGATCAGCAACGGAATCGAATCGTGCGCGGCGAGCGCGGACTTGATTGCCAACATCAAGCGCGAGATTTCGCCGCTGGACGCGATCACACGCAACGGTTTCAGCGGCTCGCCTGGATTCGCCGAGAAAAGCAGTTCAACGGAATCGAACCCGCTCGCAGTCGGTTCGTCCAGTGCGTTGAGTTTCGCTTCGAATTCGGATTGTTTGAATCCGAGGTCACGCAAGTTCTTGCGAATCGTGTCGGAAAGTTTCGGTGCCGCTTTCGCGCGCAGCTTTCGCAGCGCGTCACCCGCGCGATTCATTTGCCCGCGGACTTTTTCGATCTCTTTGGTTAGTCGCTCCAACTCTGCGTCGCGTCCTTCAATCTTCCGCATTCGTTCGGCGGCGCGTTCGCCAAACGCAATGACCTCGGCGAGCGAACCGCCATATTTGCGTTTCAGCGTTTCAAAAAGCGAAACGCGCTGTTCGAGCGCGGCGAGCTGTTCAGGGTCGAGATCGAGTCTTTCAGCATAATCGGCGAGCGAGCGCGCGATTTCGGAAAGCTGTACGACCGCCGCAGCATGCTCGGAAGCGAGCTGCGTCGTGGAGATGTCGATCTTTTCCAGTTCGCGCAACAGCCGTTGCGTCTCGGCGAGTTGCGAAAGAATCGAATCGTCCGCTTCGGACAGTTTGTTTGCCGCCGCGCTCGCGAGCTCGATCAATCGTTTGCTGCTGCTCGAGAGTTTGTAACGTTTCTCAATCTCGTCTTCTTCGCCCGCGACGAGATTCGCTGAATTGATTTCGGTGATTTGATGGCGAAGAAGATCGAGCTCTTGTTCGCGCGCGGTCTCGGCGGTGTTGAGCGCGGCGTGTTCGGCAGTGAGTGTCTGCAATTCGCGAAAATGTTTTTGATATTCGGCGAGCTGCTCCTCCGCCCGCGCGAACGAATCGAGCAGATCGAGCTGTTTGTCCGGCGAGAGGAGCGATTGATGATCGTGCGGGCCGTGAAGGTCGACCAGCGCATCTCCGATACTTTTCAAGGTCGACAACGTCGTCGGCGAACCGTTGATGAACTGGCGATTGGTTCCCGCCGCCGACAATGTTCGCTTGATAATGAGATCATCGCCGCATGGCTCCACGCCGGCTTCGATCAACTGCGGGTTCAGCTTCTGCAATTGTTTGCCGGTGAAAATTGCTTCCGCGGTGCAGGTGTCGGCGCCGGTGCGGATGAGCGATTTGTCGGCGCGTTCGCCGAGCAAAAGTTGAAGCGCGCCGATAATGATCGATTTTCCGGCGCCGGTTTCGCCGGTAATGGCGGTGAATCCCGGCGCGATCTGCCATTCCAGCTCTTCCACGAGCGCGAGGTTTTTGATTCGCAATAAATTCAGAACAGCAGGCATCTTGAAAAGGTTGAGGGATGAAGGATGAAGGTTGAGAGTGCGACGCTCCTTGAAGGATTTCAAACACTCAGAACCGAAGTTTCAACTCAGAAAGCTTAAGGGTACACGGCAGCCGCCGTTTTTTGCCCTGCTCGTGCTCATGCTCGTGCTCGCAATCGATCTGCGGGCGGAGGAACCGCTCGCTGCCTCGACCATCGTCGTTTACAACAAAGCCGCACTCGACTCGGCCGAACTGGCGCGATTTTACGCCAAGCAACGCGGCATCGCGTCGGATCACATCGTTGGGCTGAATTGTTCGACCGACGAAGAAATTACCCGCGAGGAATACGACACGAACATTGCCAGTCCGTTGCGCGAAGTTTTCAAAACGCGGCAGTGGTGGTCGATGCACGAAACGCCGGAGCATGAAACCGTCGTAACCGCGACTTCCATTCGATTTGTCGCGGTGATTAAAGGCATGCCGCTGAAAATCAAATCCATATCCGATCCATACCCCGGAGATCGATCGAGCACTGGGCCAGTAGGCGGCATCAATGCGGCCTCGCTCGATTCGGAACTCGCGGTGCTCGGTTTATTTTCGCAACAAATTTCCGGTCCGCTGCGGAATCCGTATTTCCAAAGCTTCAAATCCATCGCCGAGATCGACAATCCGGTCATGCTATTGGTTTGCCGGCTCGACGCGTCGAACGCCGAGACCGTGCGGCGAATGATTGTCGATTCAATTACCGCGGAAAAAAATGGACTCCGCGGGCGCGCATATATCGACAGCATGCACGAAACGGCCGGCGGCTACGCGATGGGCGATCAATGGCTCGCCGAAATTCCAACGCAGCTGCACAAAGTCGGCCTGCCCGTCGTGCACGAAAATTCACCGGCAATTTTTCCAGATGGATATCCGATGACCGACTGCGCGCTTTATTATGGCTGGCGGGCGGAAAACATCGCCGGGCCGTTTGGCCAACCCGGCTTTCGCTTTTCACCGGGAGCGATCGCCGTCCACATTCACTCATTCAGCGCTTACACGCTGCGCGATCCGAATCGCTTTTGGGTCGCGCCGCTTCTTTCGCGCGGCGCCGCCGCCACGCTTGGAAATGTCTACGAACCTTATCTGCAAATGACCGCGCACTTGAACATTTTTAACGATCATTTGCTTCACGGCTTCACCTTTGCCGAAAGCGCGTATTCATCGATCGACGTCCTTTCCTGGATGTCGGTTATGGTCGGTGATCCGCTCTATCGGCCGTTCGCGTCTTGGCTGCAGATCGAGACCGCAAACAGCGCGGGCAAGATCGACAATTGGAAAGCGTATCATGATTTCGCGGTCAAGAATTTCTCGGACACGCCGACGCAATATCGTGCAGTGGCGAAACAGGAAGCCGCGCAGTCACGCAATTGTCCGATGATGGAAGATCTTGGGCTGATGGAGATCGCTGACGGAAATTTTCCGGCGGCGACGAATTTTTTTGCGCAGGCGCGCGATTGTTATTCGAACCGCGACGACATTTTGCGCGTCACAATGGAGGAAGCCGATACGTGGGCTAAGGCGAAGAATCCGAAACGGGGCATCGAGCTCTTGCGCACCGCGTTGCGAGTTGCGGGCAACGCGCCGTCTGCGCCGCTGTTGCGAAGTCTCGAGCAGCAACTGCGCGGTGCATCCGCGACTCCAAGTCCGAACCCGAAAGTGACACCGCGCGTGCGCGTCAGATTCTAGCGAATAATCCCGCGCTCAGTTTTTTCGATGAACTCGACGATCTCGCGAATTTCGTCGGTTTGTTGCAGTTCCTTCCTGACCGCTTCGAGGGCCTGTGCCGTATTATATTTAGAGCGGTAAATCAGGCGGAACGCTTCCTTGATGAGTTTCACCTTGTCGGCGGGATAATTTTTTCGCTCGAGCCCTACCAAATTCACGCCGCGAATTTCGGCCGGATTTCCATCGGCGATCATGAACGGCGGAACGTCTTGCACGATTTTGGAACAGCCGCCGGTAATGGCGAACCGTCCAATCCGGCAGAATTGGTGGACCGCCGTCAGGCCGCCCATCGTTGCGTTGTCGCCGACTTGCACGTGACCGGCGAGCGTACCGTTATTCGAAAAGATTACTTCGCTTCCAACGGTGCAATCGTGGCCGATGTGACTGTAGGCCAGAAAATTTCCGCGGCTGCCGACGCGTGTCTTTCCATCTTTCGTTGTGCTCCGATTCACGGTCACGAATTCGCGAAATGTATTTTCGTCGCCGATTTCCAAATACGTTGGCTCGCCCGCGTATTTCAGGTCCTGCGTTTGCTGGCCGATCGAACAATACGCGTAAAATTTATTTTTCGCGCCGGCGCGTGTCGGGCCCTGCAACGTGACGTGATGTTGCAGCCAGCAATTCTGGCCGAGCACAGCGTTCGGGCCGATCACGCAATAAGGTCCGACAAGCGTTCCCGCGCCAATCTCCGCACCAGGATCGACAATCGCCGTCGGATGAATCTGCACGTCGCTCATCTATCGAGAAACGTGAACATTAACTCGCCTTCGGACACGATCGCGTCATTGACGACGCAATGGCACTTCGCCTTCGCCAATCGTTCGCCGCGCGCTTTCGTCAGTTCGGCGTGAATGAAAATCATGTCACCAGGAAAAACTGGCTTGCGAAACTTCACGTCGTCCGCGCTCATAAAATAACCGATCCGGTTGCTCGATTTCGTGAGCTTGAACAGCAGCAAGCTCGCGACCTGCGCCATCGCTTCGACTTGCATCACTCCCGGCATCACCGGATGACCCGGGAAATGTCCCTGAAAAAACGGTTCGTTGATCGTGACCGATTTCATGCCGACGCATTTCGTTCCGCCTTCGTCGAAACTGATGATTCGGTCGACCATCAAAAACGGATAACGGTGCGGAAGAATCTGCATGATCTCGTCGCTGTCGAGTCCTCCATCGCCTTTCGGCACAACTCGCGGAACGGCGAGCGCATCGCGGCGCGATTGTTCCTTCGCAATCGCGCGCGCAAGCTCAGCATTCGCTGCATGGCCAGGTTTGACTGCGACGAGGTGACCGCGAATGCGGCAACCGATCAGTGCGAGATCGCCGACAATGTCCAAAATTTTGTGCCTAACGAATTCATCCTGAAATCGCAACGGCTCTTTACTCAACACTGCGTCGCCCCGCACCACGACGGCGTTTTCCAAACTGCCGCCCTTGATCAGATTCTTCTCCATCAACGGCTCGACATCTTCGTAGTAAACGAACGTTCGAGCGGGCGCGATCTCGCGCTCGAAAAGTTCCGGAGCGATGTCGGTCGATAAAAATTGTGTGAAGCGATTGTTCGGACCGGCTTGCGTGCATGAAATTCGAAAACCATTGTTGTCCGGCAACAGGATCAATATTGAGCCCGTTTTCGTTTCGACGTGCATTGGTTCGCGCACATGGAAAAATTTTCGCGGCGCTTCCTGCGCGGTAACTCCGGCGCGCTTAATTACATCGACATAAGGTTTCGCGCTCCCATCGCCAATCGGCGGTTCGTTGGCGTCCATTTCCACGATCGCATTGTCCACGCCCATCGCCGACAACGCTGCGAGCACATGTTCGACCGTATGAACACGCATCGAGCCTTCGCCGATCGTCGTCGCGCGCTCTACCATTTTCAGATTGTCGATCTTCGCGTCGATCGTCGGCTCATCCGCCAGATCCTTGCGCTTGAATTTGATTCCGTGGTCGACCGGCGCCGGATGCAGCTTCAACGAAACCTTCTCGCCGGTGTGGAGCGACGTTCCGCTGAAACCGGCCGATTTTGCCAGCGTATGTTGGAATTCAGGCGCCGTAGCCATGGGCACTAACTAAACTGTAGCCGCCTCGCTCTGTCGAGGCGAACTCACTTCAGCTCAAAAAACCCGCAGTCGAACGCCATCATCTTGTCGATGTTCGAGACGCGCAGATGCTCGGTGCTCGAGGCGTCGCTCTGCCAAACGTCGGCCGCTTTCTCTCCATTCTTTTTGATCGCGATGCGCGCGATGTTTTGGACGTCGCTAATCGTAGCAAGCGGCAGCTCATCCATTGTTTTGAGAAAGGTTCCTTTGCCATCGAACGAGACGCCAAGTTCCATCTCGGATCGCGTGTCGCTCGTCAACGGATTTGTCACAAGTTTCACCGGAATACGGTCTGATGCGTCACTTGGGACCGATTCCACTTTTCCAACATCCTCCACTTTCAATTTTCCGACGAGATAGCCGCGCGCCCGATACTTTCCGGCCGGCGAATCTTCTCCCGCGTCGTTTTTTCCGTCCCACGTCGTACTAAGTGAATTTTCTTCCACGGTGAAGATGTCGATCTTTGCTTCGCGATGAAGCACGCGGACAAGTTTGCCGTCCGAATCAAAAATTCCGAGACTGATTGTTCCCTCCATCGGCGGCGGAACAAAACGCAGTGGAACAGATCGCGACGCGGATGGCGCCGGCGTTGGCGAAACGGATTCCTCCGGAGTCGCGATCGGAGTGGGGGATTCCTGTGCGAAAGCGCTAGCGCTCAACAACACAATCGCAATCCGAAGTCTAAACATAGTACCGCCAATTCAAATTCGGGAAAAGATTGTCGCGTCTCTCACACTCGGCGAGCAAATTTTCGTCGACGTCGCCGGTGACAAACTGATCGTGTAATTTATTGAAGCGGCTGAAGTGATCCAATGTGCGCTGGGTGGCGTACTCGCGCGCCGTGCCGGTCCGCATCAGGAACGCCCAATCGCTCGATTGCGCGAGTAGAAGTTCGCGCGCGAGCTGTTTCAAAACGCGGTCCGCTTGTTCATTCGAATCGTTCTTGTGCGCAGCCGCTAGCTTCGTCATTCGCAGCGTCGCGGCGTGCAGGTGCGGGTAAATCCAGGAATTATTTTTGTCGATCCAAACTTCGAAATGACCTTTGTCGCCCCAGCTCGATGCAGCCGGCTCGATCGTTTGTTGTGTTCTATGTGTATTCAAATAATCGCTCGGAGTGGTCAGCCGAAAATCTTTCTGATCGAACGCTGCCTTGCGAATGAATAATTCGAGAAAGCGCGGTCCTTCGAACCACCAATGTCCAAATAATTCGGCATCGAACGGAACGATCACGATTGGATCGACATCGACCTCGGCTAATGGCCGAAATTGGGCGCGGCGCTGTTCCAAAAAGTGGCTGGCGTGCGCATCAGCCGCTTTTTCTGCCTCCACCCGGTCGTAGAGTTCTTTCTCCTTTTTGCGGCCGGTAATGCGGTGATATTTTACGCCGGAAAATTTCCGAGAGCCGCGCGCAATTGGACCCAAATGTTCCAGCGGCAAATCGAAACCTATGTCGCGATAGAATTCGCGATACGCCGGATCGCCGGGATAACCTTCTTCTGCGCTCCAAACCTGCCGGCTCGAATCGCGATCGCGAGCGAACGCGGCCGGACCGGCGGGCGTGTAACACGGCGCATAGATCGCGCGTTGCGGCTGCGGATTTGCAAAGAGCAAACCGTGCGCATCCAAAGCGAACCAGCGAATGTTCGCTTCCTGCAAAATCGAATCGATCCCCGGCGCGTACGCGCATTCCGGCAACCAAAAACCGTTCGGATCGAATCCGAAAAGATCGACATATGCGTCGCGGCCGATGAGAACTTGGGCGCGTGCGGCTTCCCGCGATTGCTGTTGAATCAGTGGGAGCAATCCGTGCGTCGCAGCCGAAGCGATTATTTCGAGCACACCGCGGTCGCGCAATTGTCGAAATGCCGCGAGCAAATCGCCCTTCCATTCGTCGACAAAAAAACGGCGAGTTGCGGTAAAGAGCTGAAAATAAAACTCGGAAAGTTCCGCCAGTTCCGGCTCGTCGCGATTTCGTTTTCGTTCGCGTGTCGAGAGGTCGATCAGAAGATCGAGGTGTCGAACATAGCGTTCCCGCAAAAGTTCATCCTGGAGCATCGCGCAGAGCGTAGGCGTGAGCGACATCGTGAGTTTGAACGGCACATTGTCGTTCACCAACCGCTGCATCATTTGCAACAGCGGGATGTAGGTTTCGGTGATCGCTTCGAAGAGCCAGTCTTCCTCGAGAAAATGCTCGTGCTCCGGATGCCTAACGAACGGTAGATGCGCGTGCAGGATCAGCGCGAGGTGGTTCACTCCCGATACCGGATACCGGAAAGCGGAAACCGGAAAGAGAAATTTATCGCGTGGCGCGAACCGCTGCCATGAAATCGCTGGCGCGTCTCGTCAGTTCGCTCCAGTCGCCGTTTCGAATCAGCGTCGGATCGAGAACGCTGCCGACCGCGCCGACCGCGACCGCTCCGGCGCGGAACCATTCCGCAACGTTCGATGCATCGACGCCGCTTGTCGGCATGATCGGAATTTGCGGGAGCGGGCCGCGCACGGCTTTTAAATATTCCGGCCCAAACTTTACCGCCGGAAAAATTTTCACGATGTCGGCGCCTAACAAATAGGCGGTGTAAATTTCCGTGGGCGTGAACGCGCCGGGAATCATTGCATCGTTGAGTTCATGCGCGGCATCGATCACTTCCGGCAGAACGCATGGGCTCACCAGAAAACGCGCGCCTGCTTCGACGGCTTCGCGCACCTGCTCGCGATTCAAAATCGTTCCGGCACCAATCAGCAGCTCATCGCGTTCGGCGAGTTTTGCGATTGCGCGCGCCGCGTCTGCGAAACTATACGTGATTTCAACCACGCGAAAGCCACCGGCGATCACAGCGTCGGCCGCGCCGAGCGCTCGCTCGATTGAATCCGTGCGAATGACAGCGACCGCGCGTTCAGTTTTGATTCGCTCAACGACGGCGGCCTTGTCCAGAGCGGTCGCGAGCTTCATCGCCGCAAATCGGACTTAGAGCGTCCGACAGAAATCCTGGAACCGGTCGAGACCTTTTTTGATGATGTCGATGCTGGTCGCGTAGCTGAACCGGATCGTGCGATCATCGCCGAACGCTGCGCCCGGCACGACCGCGACGTTCGATTTGCTCAGCAATCGGTCCGCGAAATTTTGGGACGTTAGTCCAAGCTGACTGATGTTGACCAAAACGTAAAACGCGCCCTGCGGTTTTACCGCGGTGATGTTCGGAATTTTCGAAAGCCGATCGATCATGTAATTGCGACGCATGTCGAATTCTTCGCGCATGTCTGCGACCGATTGCTGATCGCTTTTGAGTGCCGCGAGCGCGCCGCGTTGCCCAAACGCGCACGGATTCGAAGTGCTATGACTTTGAATTGAATCGACCGCCTTCGCGACTGCTTCCGGCGCGGCCATATAACCGAGCCGCCAACCAGTCATCGCGTACGATTTGCTGAACCCATTGATCGTGATTGTGAGATCGTACGCTTCCTTCGAAATCGAGGCGACGCTGACATGCTTGGCGTCGTCGTAAACGAGCTTCTCGTAAATTTCATCGGACAAAATGTAAATGTCTTCGCCGCTCGCGATCTCGACCAGCGCTGCGAGTTCTTCGCGCGTATAAACCGCGCCGGTCGGATTGCCGGGACTGTTCAAGATCAACATCTTCGTGCGCGGCGTCATCGCGTTTTCAAAATCTTCGGCGCGCAACTTCCAGTTGTTGCGCTCCATCGTCGGCACAATGACCGGCTCGGCGCCGGCCAGACGGACCATGTCGGGGTAACTCACCCAATATGGCGCGGGAATAACCACTTCATCGCCCGGCTGACAGGTTGCGAGAATTGCGTTGTAACAGGAATGTTTTGCACCGTTGCTGACGATGATCTGGCTCGCGCGATAAGTGAGCCCGTTGTCGGCCGCCAGTTTCTCCGCGATGGCCGCGCGCAATTCCGGAATGCCGGCGCTCGGCGTGTATTTGGTGAAACCTGCGTTCAGCGCTTCGATCGCCGCTTGCTTGATGTGCTCCGGCGTATCGAAATCGGGTTCGCCCGCGCCGAAACCGCACACATCGATGCCCTCGGCCTTCATCGCCTTGGCTTTGCTGTCGATCGAAAGCGTAAGCGACGGAGTCAGTTGAGCGGCGCGTTCAGAAATTTCCATTGTCGATCTTGCCTATTTAAAATTACGAAGCGCTCAAGCTATTGGCGGCGGTAAAAATTTTCAATCAAAGGTTTAAAATTATTCTCTTCCACACGCACGATGGCCATTTCCCGCTTCGCGTTCTCAACCGAGTCCGACGCGTGCGCGGCGTTAATCATGATCGTCTGGCCGAATTCTTTTCGAACGGAACCCGGTGGCGCTTTCGCCGGATCGGTCGGGCCGAGCACTTCACGAATTTTGCTCACCGCGTTTTCACCCTGATAAACCAGCGCGATACATTTTTCGGTGCCGGGTTCGTCGCGTTTTTCGGGCAACGTGTCGCTCGGACGCGCGCCGGCCATGAATTGAACGATGTCTTCCCACGCGTCGCGTCCTTTGCTGTGTCCAAGTTTTTCCTGTAACACTGGCAGCACCGGGCCGTAAAACTCTTCCGCCTGCGCTACGCTCAGGCGGTGCACTTTGAAGCCGACGATATAGAGACCAGTTCGTGAAAAAACTTCGATCACCCCGCCCGGTCGCACATTTGGAAACTTGAAATTGTCCGGCTTAATCAAGACGAGTGTCTTCTCGATCTTCGCATCGGTAGGAAATTGCACCGCTTGATCCAGCACTCCGCCGTCGCGATCCGAAAATTCCGCCCAAAGTTTCAGATCCCGCTCGATCGCTTTCGGGTCGAGCGCCGCCACCACCTCCGGCTCGAAGTAAGTGACTTTGCCGGAATCGTCCGTGATGTAATCGCCAAACGTATCGCGAATCGTTTCGCCGCTCGTTTCTTCGTGTGAAATGTGGCCGACTGTGTTGCGCATTTTCTCCGCCGCACTCGTGCCTCGAAAAGCGAGGACCAAAGTGCGGGCGCGTTGTCCCTGTTTCTCGCCGGTAAAATTTTTCAGGACGTAATCGCGAATCAGTTCCTGGGTCGCGCGGTGCGCCGGCGCAGTTTCGCTGACAATCGTTTCGGCATAACGGCGAATCAGTTCCTGGCTTGGCGCGAACATGCGCGCCGCGACAAGATCGAGCCCTGTGCGTGAAATGAGACGCGCAATGATCCCGCCGGTGCGCGATTTGCGCATCGAGTACGGCGTGATGACGGCGTAGGCCAGTTCTTCGTTCTGCATGTCGATTTGCCCGCGGCTCGTGATTAAACCGCGTGGGATGCAGAAAACCGTAGCCGCTAAAGGCGCAAGAAACCTAGCGGCCGTGCTTCAATTGTAAAGTCGCCGGAACGATTCTGTCGCAGCGCGCGGCCCTACTTTTTCTCTCCGGCTTGGCCGCTCTCCTTCATTTTCTGGGCGAGACCGGCCGTGAATTTTTCGTACTGCACGTTATCGAGCGTGAACGTTCCCAGCATATAATTCGAACCCTCCCAATTCCAATTCTGGTCCCGATCATTGTAGGTCATCTTCGTCGTCTGACCTTGCGCATACTCGTGATGCAATGGGTCAGCGCCGGGCGGATTCACGATCTTCGCCGCGCCGCCGAGTCCGCCATCGACCAAATGCCCGTGAAATTCGCCGACGTTGCCAAGCGCGATCTTGTGTTCCTTGCCTTCAATCTTGCGCGTGATCGGCACGTATTTCGTTTCAAACTTTTGCGGCGCCGCATTTTTCGCCGGCAATACGATCAGCGCAATCGCTTCGAGCGCCTTGCGTTGTTCGGGCGTCGCTTTCTCGTCGATGTAATTAGTCGAGACATCCCAGTTGCCGAACGATTCCATCATTGATTTGCCAGACGGACTCTGCGCCATGTTCGCGATGGCAAGTCCGTCGAGTTTCACTTTGCCGTAAGTTCCCTTTTCGATAAAGAGCACCTGCCCGCCGCCGCACGTCATTTTGGTCGGCTTCGATCCGAACCAGCACGGACAAGCCGCATTACACGAACACGCTTCTTCGAGTTGTCCGGTAATTTTCCACGGGACCTTTTCTTCCGCTGCACGCGAGCTTGCCGAGAGCGACATCGCAATCCCTGTGAGCAGAACCGGCAGAATCAACGATCTGGATTTCATGGTCACGAAACCTAGGCCGCGAGATTTTGCCGGACAAGACTCATTTTGAATTCGCGGCCAGAATCGCAATCCACTTTCCGCGCCGGCGCACTTGCACGATGTCGACCTGGCCGCCGTAGCCTTGGCGAAGGCGGCTCTTCTTGCGCTTGAGCGCGCGAATCACGTCGCGTTCCTGATCGCGCATAATTCCCGATAAAATCAGCCAGCGCGCCGTTTTGAGCTTCGGCAACAGCTCGATCAGCAGTTCGCTGAATAGATTCGCACTGACAATGTCGATCTTACGCGGAAGCTTCGCTCGCCGAACATCGCCAACTTGAAATAGCGCGCCGCGAATTTTGTTCAGTCGCGCATTTTGTTTCGCGGTTGAGATCGCGACTGGATCATTGTCGATTCCGACAACGCGAGTCGCGCCCAGAAGTTTCGCCACGAGGGCGAGAATTCCGGAACCGGTCCCAAGATCGACCATCGACCAGCCGCGCTTCCAATTGAGAGAGGTTTTCTCGAGGAACCGCAAACACATCGCGGTCGTCGCGTGTTCGCCGGTTCCGAAAGCTGCGCCTGCGGGAATGATCATTTTTTTGTTTCCGATGCGCAGCGGTTTTGTTTTGCGACGGAGCACGCGTTTCAACCAGTGCCGCGGAAGTTTTTCGATTCGTCCGCCGAATTGTTGCGCCACCTTTTGCAATTCCCCGCGTGATTGCGAAGCGGCCTCGAGTTGCAAGCGTTTCCGATCCGGCCGCTCAATGATGGCGAGTCGATCTCCCGCGAGCGCGCGCAATTCATCTTCGTTGGCATTTAGCCACCGTCGAGTCGCTGATCTTCGCCACAAATACATGCGTTGAGTTGCTGCGGTGAAACTTGTTAGTCTTGCGCGCGTGAAACTGCGCGGCATTCATCATATCACCGCCATCGCGAGCGATCCGCAGCGAAACGTCGATTTTTATACCGGAATGCTCGGACTCCGCTTTGCCAAGCGCACGGTCAACTTCGACGATCCGTCGACTTACCATCTTTATTATGGGGATCGAACCGGGCGACCTGGAACTGCGATTACTTTTTTTGCATGGCCGGGTGCGCGTCGCGGCGCGCGTGGAACCGGCCAGGTTGTTGCCGTTCGCTTCGCGATCCCGGAGAACTCAATCGAGTTTTGGAAATCTCGCTTCGAGGAGCATCACGTTTTCTGTGAAGAAGTATCGGCGCCATTTGGGCAACCGGGATTGCAATTCACAGATCCGGACGGACTGCTGCTCGAATTGACCGCGTCTGCGCACCCGGACGATGTCGATCTTAAGTACGACAGCGAGGTGCCAAAGAAATTTGCGATTCATGGATTTCACGCGCCGACTTTGGAAGTCGGACAAGCAAGACCAACTCAGGAATTACTGGAAGCGCTCGGCTTTGAGCTGATTGCCGAAGAAAAATCGCGCCGCCGATATTCGGTAAATTCAAAATCGAGCAGCGCGCAAATCGATTTGGTCGAGCGCGCAGACGGACAATTCGGAGTGAACTCCGCCGGTACTGTTCATCACATCGGGTTTCGGTGCGCCGATGAAAAGGAACAATTAAAGTGGCGCAAGCAACTTGTTGAGCGTGGTCTGCACGTGACGCCGGTCATCGACCGTTTTTATTTTCACTCGATCTACTTCCGCGAGCCGGGCGGAATTTTATTTGAAATTGCAACTGAGGGACCGGGATTCACCGTGGACGAGCAGGCCAAATATCTCGGCGAAAGTTTGAAGCTCCCGCCCCAATACGAGAAACATCGGGCCGAGATCGAGCACGCGCTGCCGCCGATTTTGATCGAAGCAAAAACGAAAAGCGTGGGTTAAATTTGACCGGAGGGTATAATTCCCGGTAAGTAGACGCCTTTTCACGCCATGCTCATCGTAATGAACGCCCACGCCGGCAAGGGCGAAGTCGACAATGTCGTCCGAGTTGTCGAATCGCTCGGCTTTCGCGCGCACGTCATGCCAGGCGCGAACCGGACCGCGATCGGCGTGACCGGCAATCAGGGCGCGGTTGATCTTTCGCACTTCGAAAATCTTCCCGGCGTTTCGGAAGCGATCCGCGTCACCAAGCCGTACAAGCTGATCACGCTCGATCTCAAAGCCGATCGTACCGTTGTCGATCTTGGCGACGGCGCGCGAATCGGCGATGGCTCGCTCGCCATCATCGCCGGGCCGTGCGCGATTGAAAACAGCAAGCAGGCATTTGCGATTGCCGACGTCGTGCAGCGCAGCGGCGCCAAATTTTTTCGGGGTGGCGCATTCAAACCGCGCACTTCGCCATACGCGTTTTCGGGTTTGGGCGAGGCTGGATTGAAAATTCTAGCCGACATTCGGAAAGAATTTGGATTGAAAATCGTGAGCGAAGCGCTCGATGAAGGGAATGTCGATCTGGTCGAAAAATATGCCGATATGATTCAGATCGGCGCGCGCAACATGCAGAACTTCACGCTGCTTCGACGCGTGGGCCGTTCGAAAATGCCGGTGCTGTTGAAACGTGGGATGGCCGCGACGTTGGAGGAATGGTTGCTCGCCGCCGAGTACGTGATGGCCGAGGGAAATTACAACATCGTGCTTTGCGAACGGGGCGTGCGCACGTTTGCGCAACACACGCGGAACACGCTCGACCTCGCCGCAGTCCCGGCGGTCAGAAAAATTTCGCATCTCCCGGTGATTGTCGATGCTGCGCATGGAACCGGGCGGAGTTACATGGTCACGCCGCTCGCCCGCGCGGGCGTCGCCGTCGGCGCAGACGGTTTGATGATCGAAGTCCACGGGAAGCCGGACGAAGCGCTCTCCGATGGCGCGCAGTCGTTGATGTTCGACGAATACGAACAAATGGTGCGCGAAGTTCGCCAGATCCACGACGTGATCTCGCGCAACGGCGCGGTTTAGATTCGCAAAAAATTCGCGAGCAGCTTGCGACCTTCACTGGTCAGGATCGATTCCGGATGGAATTGCACGCCATGGATGGGAAACTGTCGATGTTGCAGTCCCATAATCTCGCCAGCGTCAGTTTCCGCGGTAATCTCGAGTGAATCGGGAACTGAGTCGCGTTTGACGATCAACGAGTGATAGCGCGTCGCTTCGAGCGGCTCGGCCAAATCTTTGAATACGCCGCGATGTTGATGATGAATCTGTGACGTTTTTCCATGCATCAATCGGTCGGCGCGCACGACTTCACCGCCAAAAACTTGAGCGATGCATTGATGACCAAGACAAACGCCGAGAATTGGAACGCTTTGTCCGAGTTCGCGAATTAATTCGGAACTGATTCCGGCGCTCTCCGGGCGACCAGGTCCTGGCGAGATAACAATCCGGTCCGGCTTAAGTTTTTTAATCTCCTCGATCGAAACGTCGTCGTTCCGTTTCACAACGAGATCGACATCGTCCATCTCGCCGAAAAGCTGGACGAGATTGTAGGTGAACGAATCGTAGTTATCGATGACCAGCAATTTCATTTGTTTGTCGCGCGCGCGATCGCGGCCAGCATCGCTTTCGCTTTATTCATGCACTCGTCAAATTCTCGACTCGGGTCTGAGTCGGCCACAATTCCGGCGCCTGTTTGCAAATAAGCCTTTCCGTTTTTTAAAACAATCGATCGGATCGCGATGCAACTGTCGTGCGATCCATCGAAACCAAAGTAGCCGACAATCCCCGCATAAAATCCACGTCGCGCTTTTTCCAGGTCGGCGATGATTTGCATTGCGCGAATTTTCGGCGCGCCGGAAACGGTTCCGGCCGGAAACGTCGCGCGGATCGCATCGAAAACATTTTTATCTTCGCGCAATCGCGAGACGATGTGCGAGACGATGTGCATCACGTGACTGTAACGTTCGATCACCATTTGTTCGGTCACTTTCACGCTGCCGAATTCTGCGACGCGGCCGAGATCGTTCCGGCCGAGATCGATCAGCATCACGTGCTCGGCGCGCTCTTTTGGATCGACAATCAACTCTTTCGCGAGCCGTTCGTCCTCCGCTGAATCTTTTCCGCGTGGATAAGTTCCGGCGATTGGGCGCAGTTCGACGACTCGTTCCCGCACGCGCAGATGGACTTCAGGCGAACTGCCGAGCACCGCGAAGTCGCGGTCGAATCTCAGGCAGAACATGTAAGGCGACGGATTGCCGAAACGCAACGCGCGATAAAGATCGAGCGCTTCGCCGTTGAAATCGGTTTCGAAACGTTGCGAGACCACGACCTGGAAAATGTCGCCAGCCGCAATCAACTCTTTTGCTTCGACGACCATGGCTTCGAATTCAGCGCGTGTAGTATTGCTTGTGGGCGAGGGGAGCTTTGATGCCGGTTTCGCATCGATCGGTTGGAGCGCGCGCTGCTCGTTCAACTTCGCCATCGTCTTTTCCAAATCGACGACTGCGCGCTCGTAAGCTTCATCGGCGGAAACTTTGGGTTCGATGTGCGCGTTGCAAATCAGTTGGAGTTTTCGAAAGCGGTGATCGAATACGAGAAGCATACGTGGGATCATGAAAATCATTTCCGGGATTTTCAGGTCGTCGCGAGAATGAATTGGCACGGTCGATTCGAAAAAACGGACGACGTCGTAGCCGATGTAACCGACGGCGCCGCCGATAAAATGGGGAGCATCGCGCGGCGCGACGAATTTAAAGCGGGAAAGGATTTGCTGGAGCTCAGTTAGCGGATCGCCTTTGCAGTTGGCGCTGTTGAAAACAACGAGCGGATCGAAACCAATGAACGAAAAGCGGCCCAGCTCTTCGTTGCGTTCAGCCGATTCGAAAAGAAAACACGGCTCGCCGTTGTCGATCTTGGCAAACGCCGAGACCGGCGTCTCCACGTCCGCCACAAGATCGACAATCAGAGGAATGAGATTGCCGCGTTTCGCGACCTCGCGGAACTCATCGAGCGTGGGAGTTATATTGAGAGAAGGCATGGAGCGGGTGACGAGACTTGAACTCGCGACGTCCTCCTTGGCAAGGAGGTGCTCTACCACTGAGCTACACCCGCGTCTAAAGCGGGTAGAAATAATGTGCGGCGCGGCGCGATGCGCAAGGTTTTAAAATCGCTCGACGGCGCAGTCCATGTAGCCCAAAGATTCTTGAATCTAAACCTCCGCCGGGCTGCATCTCACTGCTAAAGGATGAATATGAAAACATTGCCTCTCTGCATTTGCTCAATCGTGCTGGCCGCGACGGCTTTTGCCCAATCGCCGCCGGCTCCGCCCGCAGCGCCGGCAGCCCCTTCGGCTACGGCTAGCGCCAGCGCCACCGTTGGTGGAACTTTGGCCGACAGAATCCATCAAAAGATCGACAAGAAGATACATGGCCGCCATGGGATCGTGATTGATGGCGACCACGATGCGGACCTCAATATCGATAAGAGCGATCTTCCCGAATTCGTCATCCCAATCGTTGCGATCACGATGTTGACGGTCTTTGGCGCGCCGGTCCTCATCGTAGCCCTGATCCTGTATTTCGGGTTTTCGAAAAGCAGGGCGCAACATCGCACGATCCGAATGTTGGCCGAGAAGGGCCAGCCGATTCCGGCGGCGTTGCTGGCTCCGCCGGCACCGGCCGTTCGCCAACGGTCCGATATGCGTCGGGGCGTCGTCCTGACGATGATTGGTATCGGCGTCATGTTGTTCCTCGGAGCGGTCAACGATTGGGAAGGCGGCGCCTGGTCACTGGGTTTGATTCCATTTCTCATTGGTGCCGGTTACCTCATCGTCTGGAAACTGGAAGGCGGAAAAAAGAACGAGATTCCGCCGCCGCCGCCAACACCGTAAACTTCTAATGTGGAGCTAACCGATGCCGGCCTTATCGCTCGGGTCCTTGTCGATGACGACCAGCACGCTTACGGCGAGCTGGTCCGTCGACATCAATCGAGCGTTCGAGGTTTGTTACGCCAACTCACGCGCGGTGACATTGCTCTGGCAGACGACCTCGCGCAGAACGCTTTCATCCGTGCTTACAAAAACATTCGCAGTTTTCGCGGCGAAGCAAAATTTTCAACCTGGCTTTATCGCATCGCCTACAATTGTTTTCGCGAAGACGCCCGGAAACGTAAAGAGCTGGTCGGAATCAATGAGGAGCAATGGCAGGCCGAACAGGATCCCCAGACCGTTGATCCCGGTCTAAGACATGATCTTATGCACGCGCTAAGTTTACTGCCGTTGCACGAGCGGTCGGCAGTTTTACTCTGCTGCCAGAATGGTTTGTCGCATGATGAGGCGGCACGCGTGCTAGAGATTCCGCTGGGGACCGTTAAAACAAACGTGTTGCGCGGCCGGGAAAAATTGAAGAAAACTTTAGCTGCGTGGGCGGAATAAATGAACGAGCCGATTGAACAGGATTGGTTGGACAGAAAGCTGCAGGAAGCGGCGCTTTATATCGAGGACGACGGCTTTACCGCGCGTGTCCTCCGGCAATTGCCCGCTCCGCAACGGAGACTGCAATTCCTGCGACCTTTCATTCTCGTCGGGATGAGCGCGTTCGCGAGTGCGCTGACTTACGTTTTGTCCGACGGCGGTCGTTTCATTCTGGTTGAAATGTTCAGATTGACGACGATTCCGACGCTGTGGGTGGTCGTGTTCGCGCTAGCCAGCGGAATGTTAGTTATGGCAGGTGGCATCTTTGCCGCGACATCTAAGACAACTCGTATAGAACCTTAGATTCAACTAAGAGTTGCATTGTCGATCTTAGCAATAAAGGTAGGGTATGCTAAGAGACATTCCGAGTTCCGCTTTGAAACTGCTTGTCCGTCTCTCCGAACGGAAAGAAGCATTAATGGCGCAGATCCAGGAAATCGATCGCGAAATGATCCGGGTTCAAAATCAATTCGGCATCCCGTCTCGCGAGAGCGATCAACGCGCGCCTGTTACGGTGTCGCGAGCAAGCGCCGGCATTCTCCATCGAAATAAGCGTGGGGCGTTGAAAGAGAAAATCCTTCGTGCTTTGCGCAGCGCCGGTAAAAAAGGCGCGACAATTGGCGACCTTTCGAAAAAGCTCAAAATGCCCAGCGCCAATCTCTACGTCTGGTTCAACGGCACGGGCCGAAGCGTTCCGGGAATCAAGAAGATCGACGTCGCGAAATATCAGCTGAGAAAATAATCAAACTTTTCTCGCTTCATCGACATCCCGGCGAATCTGTTGCACGAGCGCGTCCAGGTTTTCAAACTTCTTTTCCGGGCGCAGAAATTTCAGGAAGCGAACTTCGAGGTCCTGGCCGTAGAGGTCGCGATCGAAATCGAACAAGTGAATTTCGAGGACGCGCTCGGATTTTCCACCGCTGACCGTGGGGCGAACTCCGAGATTAATCACGCCTCGACAAAATTTATTGTCGATCTTCGCTTCGGCGGCGTAAACACCGTTCGGAGGAAACTGCTCGCTATGCGCGCTCAAGTTCGCGGTGGGGAAACCGATCTTCTTTCCGAGACTGTCGCCGCGCGTCACCGTTCCGAGGATCGTGTATTCGCGGCCCAACATCGCAGCCGCTTTCGCGAAGTCGCCGGTTTCAATGGCACGGCGAATTGCCGTGCTGCTGACGACTTCGCCGTTCGCCTTCACCGGCGGCACGCCGACAACTTCGAAATGGAATTGCGCGCCGAGTTTCTTGAGAAGCTCGAGATTCCCACGGCGATTTCTGCCGAACGACCATTCGTGGCCGACGCAGATTTCCCGGAGCGGTTTTGAGTGATCGACCAACTGTTGCACGAAATCTTCCGGCTCGGTGGCGGCGAATTGTTTATCGAAAGTAATCACGAGCAGATGGCGCAGAGCGACATTCCGGATGAGCGCGATTTTGTGCTGCGTGGCGCTCAGCAAATGCGGAGCGTGCTCCGTCCGCAAAATTTTTTCCGGATGCGGATCGAACGTGACCACGACCGGAATGCCATTCGCCGCGCGCGCATGATCGGCTGATGTCGAAATGACTGCTTGGTGCCCGCGATGCACACCATCGAACACGCCGATCGCAAGAAAGAGCGGACCGGGAAGTCGTTCGAGTTCGGGAATCGATCGCAGGATTTCCATTGTCGATCTCGCGCTCACGCTCCGCGCATTCTCGAAACCTGCGGCAGCGATAAGATTCGCTCGACGATTTCTTCGCGCGGCGACTCTTTGATTTGGTTGACCGTGACCGCGTTCGCCACATCGAATCGGCCAGACTTTGTGCGTCGGAGAGATTTTAAATGCGCGCCGCAGCCGAGCGTCTCGCCGATATCATTCGCATAAGTCCGCACATAGAAGCCTTTGCTGCACAAAACGCTAAAATCGATTTCGGGCAGCGCGATCTTGTCGATCGTGTGGCGATAAACATGAACGAAGCGCGGCTCGCGTTCGACGACTTTTCCCTGACGCGCGAGTTTGTAGAGCGGAACCCCGCCATGTTTTTTGGCCGAGACCATCGGCGGCATTTGATAGAAATCTCCGCGGAATTTCTCGAATGCGGCGCGAATTTGCTCTTCGTTTAATTCCGGAACCGGTTTGCTCTCGATAATTTGACCTTCTCGATCTTGCGTGCTCGTGCTCGCGCCCAGCGTCAGTGTTCCCACGTATTCTTTGTCTTCGCTCATCAACAAATCTTGAACCTTGGTTCCGCGGCCGATTGTTAAGAGAAGCAGACCCGTCGCGATCGGATCAAGCGTCCCGCAGTGGCCGACTTTTTTGATTCCAAGTTGGCGCCGAACAAGCGCGACGACGTCGTGCGAAGTCATCCCTTCCGCTTTGTCGACGAGAAGGACGCCGTCAGGAGCTGTTGCGACCGACGACATCACGAACTTCCTCCAAGATTTTCTTTTCCACCTCGGCGAGCGCGCCCTTCACACGCGCGCCAGCCGCGAGAATGTGACCGCCTCCTCCGAATTTCTCGCAAATCGCGCACACATTCACTTTCTCGCTTTTGGATCGCATGCTGACGCGGACTTTGCCGTCTGGCAGTTCTTCAAAAAAGACCGCGACGATAACGCCACGAATCGCGCGGAGATGATCGATGAGACCTTCGTTGTCTTCCGGCAGAACACCGAGCTTCTTCGCCGTCGCCAGGTTTAAACCGAAACTCGCGACGCGACCGTTCGCGTCGAATCGCATCGTGCCCAACAAATCGCGCAGTAATTCGATTCGCCGACGCGGATAATTTTCGTAGGTCGATTGGCTAACGCGCCCGACGTCGACGCCAGCGCGAACGAGCTCGGCGACAATTTCAAATGTCCGCGCAGTCGTGTTCGGATACTGAAACGATCCGGTGTCAGTGGAAATGGCGACGTAAAGATTTTCCGCAATCGCGGGATCGATCGGCAATTTCTGGTTCGTCATCAGCTCGAAAAGAATTTGGCCGGTCGCGGGCGATTTTGGATCGATGTACACGATATCCCCGTAGGCCGGATTGCTCGGATGATGGTCGATATTGATCCAAGTTTTCGCGGACTTAATCGCGGCGACGGTCGTCCCAAGTCGATTTTGAATCGCGGTATCGAGCGCGACCGCAACATCGACATCTTCCGCTTCGGCCGGCGGTTTGGTAAGTAAATTCGCGTTCGGAAGAAAACTGTATTTGTCGAGCATGCCGTCCTCGTTCCAGATCCGAACATCTTTCCCGAGTTTTTTGAGGGAGAGTCCTAGGGCAAGCTGACTTCCGAGCGCGTCGCCGTCTGGACGAACATGACTCAGAACGGCAAACCGTTGATGGTCGCGAAGGGCCCGACCAATTTGCTCGAATGTCTCGCTCACTCGCGTTTTTCGCTGTCGTTGTCGATCTGCTGCAAAATTTCAACGATGCGTGACCCGCGCGCGATCGACTCATCAAGATGAAACAGCAAATGCGGCGTGAATTTCATGGTCACGCGACGCGCGAGTTCGGATTGAAAGGCAACACGATGTTCTTCGAGCCGCGTCATTACATTTTCAGGCTTCTCCGATCCAAGGACGCTGACAAAAACGTGCGCGTTCTTTAGATCCGATGTGACCTCGACGTGGTTGATGGTGACAAGCGCGCCTTCAAAACTGACTTCGCGCGCAACGATTCCGCTGAGTTCCCGTTTTACGACTTCGTTGACGCGCAGCATGCGATGTTTCATAAGGCCCTTTCATTCCCGTCAGAGTTTTTGGGCCATAGCTTCGAGCTGATAGCACTCAATGATGTCGCCCACCTGATATTCACTGAAATCGCCAAGCTTGATACCGCATTCCAAACCGGAACGGACTTCTTTCACGTCGTCCTGAAAACGGCGGAGCGTTGATAGTCCGCCGTCGTACACCGGCTGACGCTTTCGAATGACCCGCGCGCGACCGGTCCGCGCGATTCGGCCGTCTGTCACCAGGCAACCCGCGACGATGCCTTTGCTCAACTCGAAAACTTGTTTCACTTCGGCGTGACCGAGCACGGTTTCACGGAACTCCGGATCCAGCAATCCCGCCATCGCGTCTTTGATCTGATCGAGCAATTCATAAATGATGCTGTAGAGCTTGATCTGAACGCCTTCGCGTTTCGCGGCTGTGACCGCGATGTTCTCCACCTTTGTGTTGAAGCCGACGACCACGGCGTTCGACGCACTCGCCAGCAAAATATCCGATTCCGAAATCGGACCTACAGCTGCGTGAATGATGTCGAGTTCGACTTTCTTGCTCTCGATTTGTTGGAGCGCCGCGGTGATCGCCTCGACCGATCCCTGCGTGTCGCATTTCAAAACCAGGCGCAAAGTTTTCTTGCCGTCGGCCGCTTCGAGCAAGGTTTCAAGAGTGGCGCGTTGCGGCACGCTCAATTTTTCGGCGCGTTTCGTTTCCAAACGTTCGTCGCTCAAAGTCTTTGTAGCGCGCTCCGATTCCATCACGAGAAATTCATCACCCGCGTTTGGCAGGCCGGTGAATCCCAAAACTTTCACCGGCGTCGCCGGCCCGGCTTCCTTCACCGGTTTGCCGTTATCGCCGATCAACGATTTCACTTTTCCGGAATAATCGCCGCAGATAAACGGTTCGCCGACTCCAAGCGTGCCCATTTGCACAATCACAGTCGCTGTCGGTCCGCGACCCGGTTCCACTTGCGCTTCAATCACGGTGCCGCGCGGCGTCGCAGTCGGTGACGTTTTCAAATCCATCACTTCGGCCTGCAACAACATCATCTCGAGCAAATGATCGATGCCCGTTCCGCGCGTCGCCGAAACTTCGCAGACAACTGTTTTGCCGCCCCAATCTTCCGGAGTGAGATCCCGCTCCTGAAGTTGCTTCTTCACTCTGTCGATGTTCGCGCCGGGCAAATCGATCTTGTTAATCGCAACCATGATCTCGACGTGCCGCGCGGCTTTTGCGTGATTGATCGCTTCGATCGTTTGTGGCATTACGCCGTCGTCCGCCGCAACCACAAGCACGACGATGTCGGTGACGTTCGCGCCCCGCGCGCGCATCGCGGTGAACGCCGCGTGGCCAGGCGTGTCGATGAATGTGATTTTCTGTCCTTTGTGCTCAACCGTGTAAGCGCCGATGTGTTGAGTAATGCCGCCGGCTTCGCCCGCCGCCACCCGCGTTTTGCGGATCGCGTCCATCAAAGTTGTTTTACCGTGATCGACGTGGCCCATGAATGTGATTATCGGTGCGCGCGGTTTGAGTTCTTCTTCTTTTTGAATGACCGGTTTCGGCGGCGCGACTACCACCTGCTCGACTTTGTGGACACCACCGCCTTTCTCGCGCCGTTCTTTTTCGAGAACGAATCCGTGACTCTCGGCAATCTTCGATGCGATGTCGGGCTCGATCGTTTGATTGATGTTCGCGAAAATGTTGAAGTTCATCAGTTCGGCGATGAGCTGATGCGGTTTCAAACCGAGCTCGACCGCGAGCTGCTTCACAATGATCGGCGGCTTGATGTGAATGACGTTTTGCGACGGCGCTTCGGTTTCGGCGGGAGTTGCTTCAGCACCCGCGCCATCGGTTGTCGATCTTGTGGGCGCGGCCGGCTCCGGCGCTTTCGGTTTTGGCGGCGCAACTGTTCCGCCTAGCGACTCGCGGATGCGCGAGATCGGCGGCAGAACAGTCGTTTTCTTTTTCGTCTCGCCATCCGCTTTCTTTTGCGGATGCTTTTTGTCGATTAACGAAACGCTTTCGACTGCCGGACGATGAGTTGGTTTTGGCTGCGGCTTCGTTTCCGCCGCATGATGCGCCGCTGTTTTCGCGGGCGCATGACCGTGAGACGGTCTCGGATGCGCTTTTACCGTTTCTTTCGAAATCTTACCCTTGGCCGCGGCAGGCTTATGATGTGCGGGGAGCGGCTTGCGGGCTGCTGGTTTTTTTGCCGCTGGTCTGGATTTCGTTGCCATTTTAAAAATTTATTCATGGCTCAACCTGGTTGAGCCGAACCCGCTTCTTATTTTGCATCCTGTTTATGGACCGCGTCGTGAATCTCCTGCGCCTTCGCCTCATCCACGCCAAGAATGTCTACCAAATCTTGAACATCGGCCGCATGCAAGCCTTCCAAATTCGTAAATCCTGATTTCACCAGCGTCACCGCTTGTTCTTCGGTAATCGGTAACGCGCTGGCGAGTGTTTGCGCCGCTTGCGCGACCTTTTGTTCGACCGCGGTCGTCGCCGACGTGTCTTTGTCGATGTTAATTTCCCAACCGGTCAATCGCGAAGTCAGTCGCGCGTTCTGGCCTTTCTTGCCGATCGCGAGTGAAAGCTGATCTTCGTCCACGGAAATCTGCGCGACCTTCTTTTCCGGATCAAAGCTGATGCCTTTAACCTTGGCCGGCTTTAACGCTTCGAGAACGAAGTCCTTCGGATCGGAACTCCAACGGATGATATCGACCTTTTCGTTGTTCAACTCTCGAACAATATTTTTCACGCGCGAGCCGCGCATGCCGACGCACGCGCCGACCGGATCGACTTTTTCGTTCGCACTCCAAACGGCGATCTTCGTCCGGTAACCGGCTTCGCGGGCGATGCCGCGAATTTGTACCGTGCCATCAGCGATCTCGCTCACTTCCAATTCAAAAAGGCGTCGCACAAAATTCGGATGACTGCGCGAAACGATGATCTCCGGGCCGCGCAATCCATTTTCGACCGCGACCACGTAGGCGCGGAGACGATCGCCAACGTTGTAATCTTCAACCACGACGCGTTCGCGCTGCGGCATCACCGCTTCAAATTTTCCAAGATCGAGAATCACATCCGAGCGATCGAACCGACGCACCGTGCCCGAGACAATCTCGCCCGCGCGATCCTTGAACTCCTCGTAAATCATTTCCTTCTCGACCTGGCGAATGCGCTGCATCATCGCTTGCTTGGCAGTTTGCGCGGCGATGCGTCCGAAATTTCGCGGTGTTACTTCTATTTCGACCGTGTCGCCAATTTTCACGCCCGGTTTGAGTTTCTGCGCTCTGCTAAGCGCAATTTCGTCCTGCGGATTGCTGACATTTTCGACAACGATCAAATTCGCAAGCGCGCGGATGTCGCAAGTCTTCGGGTCGATGTCGATCCTCAGATCGCGCGCGGCGCCGACACTTTTCTTGGAAGCCGAGAGCAGCGCGGTGGAAAGCGCTTCGAGCAGGGTCTCGCGTTTGATTCCGCGCTCCCGCTCCATGTAATCGAGCATGGCTGCTATTTCGGCGTTCATAAAGCATCCAGTCCGCAGACCAAAAGGAGTGGGACATCGTTTCCCACTCCTTCCAGCGCGGACTAGGCAATGAAATTACCCTTCTCCGGAGAAAGCGTCAAGGTGCGGAGTTGAATGGCGCTCGCGCAGCGTCCAACATTCAGCCTCCGATGAATTCGCGCGCCGCCAATTTTTTAATTGTGATTGCGGTTTGGGCTGCGCTTTATCTTCCGGCGCTCGGAACGCTCGCGATCAAAGGCGAGGAGGGCCGCCGCGTTTTGCCGGGAATTACGATGCTCGAGACCGGCAACTATTTGGTGCCGCAGGTCGGAGGCGCCGCTTACTTTCGCAAACCGCCGCTGATTAATTGGCTCGCGGCCGGTTCATTCAAAATTTTCGGCACGCGAAACGAATGGACCGCGCGCGCGCCATCAGTGCTGTGCGTTTTGCTGGTCGCAATTGCGTTCGTGACAATTGCGCAATCGAGCTTGGGACCGCGAGGATCGACAATCGCCGCATTGATGTGGCTGATTAATGCGGGCATCATTGAAAAAGGGCGGCTGGCCGAGATTGAGGCTCTTTACGTTTCGCTTTGCGCGCTCGCGATCATTTTCTGGTTGAGCTTTTGGCTGCAGAAAAAATCTCCGTGGCTGATTTGGACGGTGCCATTTGTTTTTCTCGGGTTAGGCATTCTCGCCAAAGGTCCGGTTCATCTTTTGTTTTTCTACGGCGTTGTCATAGCGGTGATTTGGAAGGAGCGAAATTGGCGCGCGCTGTTTCATCCCGCCCATTTTGTCGGCATCGTTTTGATGGTTGGAATTTTCGCAGCCTGGGCGATTCCTTTTCTGCAAGCAACCGGACAGGAACGCGCGACAAACAAGTGGTCGCAACAATTCACCGGACGGTTGATTGGAACCGATTTCGAATTCGGCCGCTGGATCTTCAACATTCCGCACGGTTTTCTTTATCTCTTGCCGTGGGTGATTTTTCTGCCGCTCGCGCGCGTTGAAAATTTCTCGGCGGAGAAAGATCGACAGCTGGCGCGCGCGCTTGTTTGGGGCGCAATCGTTCCATTTGTGATTGTCGATCTTGTTCCGGGATCCATCCCGCGTTACGCGATGCCAGCATTAGTTCCGGCCATCTGGTTACTGGCGATGATCTTCCGTGAGGAAAATCTCCGGTGGCCAAGCTGGCTCGGCGGCAAAACATTTTCATGGAAAGCGCGCGAACGTTGGATTGTCGGCGTTGTCGTCGTCGCCTGCGTTGCGATGTGGACCTACGCGATCGCAGTTGTTCCGAGAATGGATCGGCGGCAACGAATCAAACGTCTCGCCGCGCAAGTGGAGTCGAATATTCCGAGCGGCGAGACCGTGTACGCGCTCGACCCGAATTATCAGCCGATTTTCTTCTATATGCGCTCGAAACTGGTGTACGCAAGCGAGATCGACGAGCTGCCGGCGGATGTTCACTACCTGCTCGTGCGACCGGAGCGCGAGCAGGAAGTGGTGGAGAGTAATCGCTGGGCGCCGCGCCAGCCGCGCCGGATCATGCGAAGCACGGATTATCGGAAGGAATCGATTCTCTTGCTGAAGATCGAGTAAGCCGTTGGCATTGACACTGCTTCGGAATTGGAATTAGTTAGTAAGCTAACGAATTTCCATCCGTGAAGACCAACGATGTCGACCTTTTCGGCCCGCTCCTGCACGGGACAGCCCGAGCGTGGCGGCTGAAATTGGACGAGCGGCTCAAGCCGATGGGCCTGAGTCAGGCGAAATGGCGCACGTTAATGCATTTGTCGGTTGCGCCGGGGCCGATGACCCAGGCCGAAATCGCCTCGCACCTTGGCATAGAAGAACCGACATTGGTCATGCTCTTGCACCGGCTGGAAGGCGAGCGTTGGGTCGCGCGCAAAAACGCTTCCCACGATCGTCGTTGCAAGACTGTTCATTTGGCGCCGCGCGCGCAACGAGTGATCGAGCGAATTACTGCCACCGCGTTCAAATTGCGCCACGAACTGCTGGACGACATTTCGCCGGCTGAACTTCGCATCTGCATGCGGGTGCTGGATCGCATCCGGCAGAAAGCGGAAAAAGCGAGCGGAAACGGAAAAGGAAAGAACGGAGCCGGTCGGGTTAGGGTTGGAAAGAACGGAAAGAACTGACATGGGAATCCGAATAGATTCAGGGAATGGAGCCGCTACCGAAGTTCAGGAAACGAACCGGATGAAAACGATTCGCGAGAAAAAACAACGGATACCGCGCTGGGGAACTTTCCTGTTCGTAATTCTCGCGGCGTTCGCAGTTGCACGAACTTTGCAACGCGGAGTTGAAACCGCCAAATCGACGCAGCCGCCCGTTCGCCCTGTGCTGGTGGCGCCAGTTATAAGCAAAGATGTGCCGATCTATTTGGACGAAATCGGAACCTGCGCGGCGTACGAAACGGTCCAGGTGCAAGCGCAAGTCAGCGGCAAAATTCTGGCCCGTCATTTTCAAGATGGCGCCGACGTGAAACAGGGCGATCTGCTTTTCACAATTGATCCGGCGCCCTATCAGGCCGCTCTCGATCAGGCCAAAGCTCAGGCGGCGCTCGATCAAGTGAACCTAAAGCGGCAGGCGGATCTGCGTGCAAAAAACGTAACGTCACCGCAGGATTACGATACTGCGGTGGCCAACGCGCAGAAATCTCAGGCGTTGGCCGAGGCTGCGCAGGTGAATTTCGATTATTGTTACATCAAGTCGCCGATCAATGGTCGCATCGGCTTGCGTAACGTCGACATCGGGAATCTGGTCGGTCCGTCGAGTCCCGCACTGGTGACGATTCAGGGACTCGATCCGATTTACACTGACTTCACGGTTGCGGAAACGGATCTGGCGTTGGTCAGGAAATATCTGGGTGGATCGAACCTCAAAGTGCAGACTTGGTCGCCCGACGCAAAAATTCCGCCGCGTACTGGCGATCTGTATTTCATCGACAATGCGGTGCAGCCAGGTTCGGGAACCGTGAAAGCTCGCGCGGTCACGCCGAATCCAGATCGCGCGCTTTGGCCGTCAGAATTTGTGCGTGTCCGGTTTATTCTCGATACAATCAAAGATGCGCGGCTGGTTCCTGCGCAAGCCGTCCAAATCAGTCAGAGCGGTCCGTTCATTTTTGTAATGAAACAGGACAACACGGTTGATCTTCGGCCGGTAAAACCGGGACAGCGACAGGATGGCGATCTTACCGTCATCGAAAGCGGTATTGAGCCGGGAGAGACCGTCGTGGTGACCGGACAACTCGCGCTTGCGCCCGGAGCAAAAGTGGATCCGAAACCGTATAACGCTCCCCAGGCCGCGAGCGAAGGGAATTCTGCCGCCGGTAAAAGCGCGCCGTAAAAATTCTCCATGGATCAGTCGGATCAACACGACGGAGACGGCGCATCGGAAGCGCAAGATCGACATCGTCCAAGATCGACAAATGCCGACAGCACGCCGCAATCGCCGAAATTAGTTCCGGTTAAAGGCACCGGATTGTCCGGCCCATTCATTCGCCGTCCGGTGATGACGATCTTGCTGACTTTGTCAGTCATCGTCGCCGGCATCGCGACCTACAACAAACTCGCGGTCAACGATCTTCCGGCAGTCGATTATCCAATCATTCAAGTGAGCTGTTCGTATCCGGGCGCGGATCCCGTGACGATGGCGAACAACATCGCGACGCCGCTCGAAAAACAATTCCTGCAAATCCCCGGGCTCGACATTATCACGAGCTCGAGCACGCAGAGCAATACCCAGCTCACTTTGCAATTTGTTCTGAGCAAAAGCATCACCGACGCCGCGACCGACGTGCAGGCCGCGATCCAGCGCGCGACCGGAAAATTGCCGATCGACTTGCCGAGCCCGCCGACGTTCAGCAAAACGAATCCGAATGATCAGGCGGTCTATTTGCTCGGGCTGATGTCGGACACGATGACCGACGGCGATCTATATAAGTACGCGTCGACAGTGGTGGCCCAGCGGATGGCGATCCTGCCCGGTGTTTCGCAGGTCGGCCTTTACGGCGTTCAAGCCGCGATCCGGATCAAAGCGAGTCCTGCGGCGCTGGCTGCGCGGGGACTCACGATGGATGATCTTGCGAGCGCGATCAAAGCGGGCACGGTCTACTCTGGTGCCGGACAATTTGATGGGCCGCATCGCACGTTTGTTCTCCAACCGAACGGCCAAATCGATCAGGCCGATGGTTATCGAAATCTGATCGTCGCGCGGAACAAAGATAAGTCGCCAGTTTATCTTCGCGATGTCGCCGAAGTGAAGCAAAGCGTGCAGGATGAACGCACTTCGCGCTTCTTCTGGGCGCGCGGAATTAAGTCGCCGGGATCGATCGTCGTCCTCGCGGTTTCGCGGCAGGCGGGCGCGAACGCAGTCGAGGTGGCAAATTCGGTGAAAGCGCTTTTCCCCGAACTACGCGCAAGTCTGCCTGGATCGATCGCCTTCATCCCGGTGTTCGATCGGTCGCAAACAATTGTGAATTCCGTTCACGACGTTCGCCTGACGCTGGTAATCGCTTTCGTGCTGGTGGTGATGGTGATTTACGTTTTCCTGGGACGCGCCACGGACACACTGATTCCCGTGGTCGCGTTGCCGCTTTCGCTGCTGCTCACGTTCGCGGCGATGTACATGTTCGGGTTCTCGATTAACAACCTGACGTTAATGGCGCTGACTCTCGCAATCGGGTTCCTGGTCGATGACGCGATCGTGTTTTTGGAAAACGTCATCCGTCGCGCTGAGCATGGCGAGTCGATTCTCAAAGCGGCTTACAACACTGCCGGTGAAATTTCTTTCACGATTTTGTCGATGACGCTGTCGCTGGCAGCGGTTTTCATTCCGCTGGTTCTTTTGCCCGGACTGCTCGGCCGAATCTTTCAGGAATTTTCAATCACGATCATCGTTGCGATTCTCGCTTCCGGTCTCGTGTCCCTGACACTGACTCCGTTGATGTGCGCGCGAATTCTCGGTGAGCGCAAAGCTGGTCACAAGCGAGCTCGGATGGAAAGATGGACCAGCGATTTTATTCAACGGGTGATCTCCGCTTACAGCCGGGCGCTGGATCGCTTTCTCGACCGCGCCTACCTGGCGGTGCCGATTCTGCTCGTGTGCATCATCGGCCTTTTCTTTTTCTTCACGCATTTGCCGTTCACGTTGCTTCCGGTTGGAGACAGCGGATTTGCCCGTGGGGTTTTTATTGCCCAGGAAGGTACCTCGCCGGCTCAGATGCGCGCGTTTCAAAAACAAGTGAATGAGAAAGTCATCGCGGAGCCGAGCGTCGCCCAATTTTTTACGAACACCGGAACCGGATCGCGGAGCGCATCGTCGCAGGGAATTGTTTTTTGCGTGTTCAAACCGCGCAGCGAGCGCGATCCGATTGAGCAATGTCTGCTCCGCTTGCAAAAATCGATCAGCACAATTCCGGGACTGACCGCGGTTATTTCGCCGAGTCCCGTTTTGCAAATCAACGTCGGCGCCACCAACCAGACGCAGGGGCAGTACGCTTTTACGATTAGCGGAATTGTCCCGGACGATGTTTACGCGTCGGCTGATCAGTTGATGACGAAACTGCGCGAGTTCAAAGGATTCGCCTCGTTTCGTTCGGACTATTATCACAGCACGCCGAATCTTACGGTGAACATTGATCGCGAGCGGGCTGCGACCTACGGAGTCTCGACCTCGGCGATTCAAAGTTTACTAAAGAACGCCTACTCCCAGAATTATGTCTATCTGATCAAACAACCTGACGATCAGTATCAGGTCATTCTCGAAGTGAAAGACAACGAGCGTGCGACGCCTGGAGATCTCGACAATCTTTACGTTCGGAGCAACAGCGGCAATGCAATCACTCAGAGTGGCGCGGGTGGCGGCGCAATTACGACGACGACTGGCATTGCGGCAGATCTGGTTCCTTTGCGCGCGGTCACTTCAACGAACACGGTCGTCGGTCCGCAAGCAGTCAACCATTTCGATCAATTCACCAGCGTGACGATTAATTTTAATTTGCTCCCCGGTGTCGCGATCGGTGATGCGTCGAAGTTTATCGAAGATTCTTTCGGTGAAATCCAGCGCCAGTATCCAAGTGTGCAATCCACCTTCCAAGGTGAAGCCCTCGTTTTCCGTCAACTGTTCAGCGCGCTGCCATTACTTTTGATCGGCGCCATCTTCGTGATGTACGTGATCCTCGGAATTCTCTATGAAAGCTATGTCCATCCGATCACGGTCTTGTTTCCGGCGATTGTGCCCGCGGTGGTTGGCGGTTTGGCGACGCTTTGGCTTTTTGGATCGACATTGTCGCTCTACAGCGTGATCGGACTTTTTCTCTTGCTCGGCATCGTCAAGAAAAACGGAATCATGGTGGTGGATTTTGCGTTGCAACGAATCGACGAAGGCTGGGATCTGCGCTCCGCGATTCACGAAGCGAGCGTGGAACGCTTTCGTCCTATCATGATGACGACGCTGTCCGCGTTGATGGGCGCGATTCCGCTCGCGCTCGGTTTCGGTCAGGACGCGGCTTCGCGACGCCCGCTTGGACTGGTCATCGTCGGCGGTTTAATTTTCTCGCAAATGGTCACGCTGTTTGTGACGCCGGTGATTTATCTCTGGCTCGAGTGGTTCCAGGAACACGTGCTCGACAAAGTTCCTTTTCTGCGGAGCTCCCATTACCACGAGCACGAACCGGCCCCGCCGCGCAAGGAACTTGCGCCTGCTTGAGAGCAGTTATCGCTTAGCAACAACTGGCGACTTGCTCTCGTCCTGTGCGAACGTTTTCGCTTCCAGGTCCGAGACAATTTTTTCGAATCGCGGATCGCCGCGGAGCGGATCCCAGTAGGGATGAAGTTTGAGGTTGCCGTAGCTTAACGTACTAGGGATTCGAAGAGTTGCGGAGATTTGTTCGACGGCAAGGTCCTTCTGGCCGCACCACGCGTAAATCACACCGAGATATTTCACGACCTCTGCGCCGTCGATGGAATCTTTTGTGATCGGTAACAGCTCGATGGCGTGACGTCCCTCGCGCAATGCGTCTTCCTTGCGGCCGAGTGCGGCATCAATCAGCCCAAGCACGGAAAACCCCGGACCGTAGTTGGGTTGTTCGTTCACAGTTTTACTGACTTCCGATCGAGCTTGGAGAAATGCGGCCCGCGCTGCGTTGTCCTCGCCTTTTACCCGGGCGGCGAGCGCTTTGCAGAAAGACAGGGGGAAATTTAGATCAACCGATGTTCCAGTAGGCGGGATTGCGGCCAGAGCTTGTTCGATTGCCGCATGGTCGCGTTGGCAAAGGGCCGCATAAAACCATTGAGCCGCAACGTCTCCAGAGCTCTCCGGACTTTCCGACAAAATCTTTGCCACGGTTTCGCGCAACGGTTTGGGGTCAGCTTTCCATTCAAGCTCGACCAGCGCGCGAATCAGGCGCGAATCAACATCGCGGGGAATCAAGGCCAGCGCCCGATCCAGCGCCGCGGCCATGGCTCCGAACTGGCGAAATTCCTGATAACTGAGTGCAATTTGCTGGAGCATGAAAAAATTGCGCGGGTCCAGGTCGATCGCTCGCTCGAGGTTGCGTGCCGATTCATTCCACAGGCCCTGGCGTCTGTCGATGTAACCGGCCAATTCGAAAATCTGTGAGTTGTTAGGCAAGCTGTGTTGGGCCAATGCCAATTCGGCGCGAGCGCGATTGTAATCGAGATAGCAACGGTAGAAAAAATTCGCCCGTGCCAAATGTGTTTCACCGGCATCCGGATGCAGCCTTATCACGGCCTGCAAGGCAACGTCTGCTGCTGCGAGGCGCGCCGGAGTGTGATCCAGGCCGAAGAAATACATGTAGTCGTGAGCCGCGGCCAATTGGCAGTAAGCGAGATAAAAATCCGGATCGCGCCCGACCGCCTGCTCGAGCAACTTGATTGCCGAGCGCAGTTTTTCCTCAATCTGGGCATTGAAAGCCACCGTCGCGATGAGTCTTTTGGCTCGGACGTACGAACCGTAGGCGGCGAGGTCCTTTGTCGGTCGTTCATGGATGGCGGCTTCCTCCTTCGGTAAGACTTGCACTTGAAGCTGCGAGACAATTCGCTGGACGATTTCACTTTGAACCATGAACACTTCACCGACATCTCGCTCATAATTTTCCGCCCAAAGTCGCGAGCTGCTGTGGGTATCCATCAGCTGCGCGCTAATGCTTATGTGCGTACCGCTTTGGCGCAGACTTCCCTCGATGACATAGCCCACACCCAGTGCGTTTGCGATCTCCGATAAGTTTCGCGTACTGCCCGGCACGTAACTGCTGACTGAACTCGCGCTGATCACCTTCAGGTCTGCAATTTTGGAGAGCGTGCTGAGGATGTCATCCTGGACCGCATCGGCCAGGAATGCGTTCTGTTTGTCATCACTGAGATCCTGAAATGGAAGAACGGCGATGCTTTTTTGCGGAACCAATGCCGAATTTGTTTCTGCGGTCGAAGCCGTCGAGCTCATGATTTGCGGCGATAGCTGACGCGAGACCGCCCAGAAACCGAAAGCCAGTCCAATCGCTATCCCCACCAGCGATGCGCCCGTCCAAAATCGAGTCGCGCGCGACTCGGACCGACGATGGGGCTGCGGCGCTGCGGTGGGTCTGGTGACTTCGGTTGTGAAAGAATTCATAAAGTGCGCGGCGGACTTTTTGTAATAGCCAGGTTCAGGTGGTGCTGTCGGGGAGGCAGTCCATCCACGTTTCTGCCAAGCAAAATTTGTTCCAAAGGCGGCTGCGAATTCTTTCCAATTCGGCGCGAAAATCGCTTGTGCACATATCGGCTCGGTCTTCCGGGCCACCATGCCTCGGCTTCGCGATCAACCCATCCCGAAAAAAATCACGTTTGTGATCATGGCGATCACGGCCGTCGTGCTTTTGCTCGCCTTTGGCGCTCTCTTTTATTTCCAAGCCTGCATTTTGAGGCAGCACGCGACCCACGAGCTTTCAGTCGTGGGTGAAATCACGGCGCGGGACTGTAGCGCCGCCGTCAGATTTAAGGATGAAGATGCGGCCACACAAATTCTCAATGGACTAAAGGGGATGCCTCAGGTCGTCAGCGCGCGTCTCGAACTCGTTAATCATCAACGCCTGGCGTTTTTCGGAACGCCGCTCGACGAAGCCGAAATCAGAGCGGCGCGATTGCAATCCGGTTTCAAAATGAATGGCGACCGCATCATCCTCGCTCAACCGGTGATGCTCGGCGGAACGCAGGAAGGAACGCTTTCTCTTTTGGCGGACTTGGGCGCGACCACATCCCAGTTGCTGAAACTCTATGGCAGCATCTTCACTCTCGTCTTGCTCGCCTCGCTTTTGGTTGCGTTCGTTCTCTCGGGACAGTTTTTGCGTTTTGTCACTGATCCGATTCTTCGACTGACTGACATCGCGCGAACCGTCGCTCATCAAAGCGATTATTCAGTTCGTGCCACCAAGACGTGCGACGACGAAACAGGAGTTCTGACTGACACATTCAACCAAATGTTGGACCAGATTGAATCGCAAGACCGGGAGCTGCGCGGCAGCGAGGAAAAACTTGCCCAAGCTCAACGGGTCGCACAGATCGGATATTGGGAACGCGATTTGGAAGCGGAGCGCATCCACTGGTCGGACGAAACGTACCGCATTTTTGGACTGCAGCCCGAGCAAGAAGAGATTCGGTTCGAATGTTTTCAGGAATTTATCCATCCCGAAGATCGGGAGATGGTGAAAGAAGCAATCTCCAAGGCGCTCAAGGATGGACCGCGTTACGATGTGGAGTACCGGCTCATCCGGCCAGACGACGAAATCCGCTTTGTTCATAGTCAGGCCGATGTGGTCAAGAATAGCTCGGGTCAGCCATGTCACATGTTTGGCACGGTCCAGGATGTCACTGAACAAAAGCGCGCCGAACAGGCGCTGCGCGAAGCAGAACACAAGTACCGCGCGATTTTTGAGAACTCCATCGAAGGTATTTTCCAAAGCACACCGGCAGGGCAATTTGTCAGCGCTAACCCGGCCTTGGCGCGGATTTTTGGTTACGATTCGCCAGAAGAACTCATTGAGAGCATCACCGACATTGAACAAACGCTCTATGTCGATCCAAAACGCCGAGAAGAATTCAAGCAGCTGATCGAAACGCAGGGATCGGTCGAACTGTTCGAGTACGAAGTATTTCGCAAGGACAAGAGCAAGCTCTGGCTGTGTGAGAATTCGCGCGTAGTTCGCGACGATTACGGCAAGGTGTCCTACTACGAAGGGACGGTCGAAAACATTACTGAGCGTAAACGCGTCGAAGAAGTCGAGCGGGCCAGCAAAGCAAAGAGCGAGTTCCTTTCGAGGATGAGTCACGAATTGCGTACACCGTTGAATGCGATTCTGGGTTTCGGCCAGCTTTTGGAGCGGCAATCTCCGACGCCTGTTCAGAAAAACCGCATCCATCACATCCTCAATGCGGGTCGGCATCTTTTGAACCTGATCAACGAGATCCTCGACATCTCGCGCGTTGAATCGGGGCGTTTTCAGCTCTCGCTCGAACCAGTCTTGGTCGAGCAGGCAGTTGATGAAGTAATCGATTTGATTCGTCCGGTGGCGGCTGAACGCAGTGTGGAAATTGAGCGATCAGCCATGACCGAATCATCGCTCAACATTCTGGCTGACAGACAGCGGTTGAAACAGGTCCTGCTCAATCTCTTGTCCAACGCTGTGAAATATAATCGTGTGGGCGGCCGCGTGATTGTCGATCTTGCGCCGCAAGACAACGCTCGTTTTCGTATTTCCATTAGCGATGAAGGTCCGGGTATTCCTGCGGACAAGCGCGCGCGCCTCTTTTCGCCGTTCGATCGGCTCGGCGCGGAAAACACGGAAATGCAGGGCACCGGTCTCGGTCTCGCGCTTTCCAAGCGTCTGACCGAAGCAATGGGCGGCGCGATTGGAGAAGGGGGTCCGGCGATGGGCGCCTGTTTCTGGATTGAATTTCCGCTGGTCAAAGGCGTTCAAGAACAGATCGCGACCACTCGCATTGCCCCGGTAGACTTGGCGCCGCTCAACGGCGAAACGAAAACGCTTCTCTACATCGAGGACAATCTTTCCAATCTCTCATTGATCGAACAGTTGCTTCGCGAATGCGCGCCGATCAAGTTGATCAGTGCCATGCAGGGGCAGCTCGGGATTGAGCTCGCCGCGCGTCATCAACCGGATCTGATTTTGCTCGACGTGCATCTGCCGGACATTAATGGGGCAGAGGTACTGGCGCGCTTAAAAGCGAGGCCCCGCACCCGCGACATTCCGGTCGTGGTTCTCAGCGCCGATGCAACCAAATCTCAAATCAACCGGTTAATGTCGCTCGGCGCGAACGATTACTTAACCAAACCTCTCGACGTGGATTGTTTCCTCAAAGTGATCGAAGAGCATTTTTGCGAACCAGCTGGATCGACATCGAACGGCAACGGGAACCACGCATGAAAGCGCACGATATTTTTTGTCGAAAGATCTCCCCGAGATGAACCCGAAGACCAAAATCATTCTCACCGCAGTGCTCGGCCTGGCATGGGCCGGCAGCGCTGTTTTTGGCGCGCGCGCCTTAATTAAATACGAAACCCAGCCCGGCAAAATCGGGCAGCTTTCTTCAGCTTGGCCGAGCGGTTCGGCGATTGAAATGGCGAAGGATCGGCCAACACTGGTGATGTTTGCGCATCCACAATGTCCGTGCACGCGTGCGAGCATTTCTGAACTGGCCCAGGTAATGGCGCACGTTCGGGACAAAGTGCGTGCCTACGTTTTTTTTTACACACCGCGGGAGACAGAAAGTGAGTGGCGAGACAGCAATTCGCGCCGACAGGCTGTCCAAATTCCAGGAGTAGTGGTGCTCTCGGACTTTGATGGCGCCCAGGCCGCACGGTTTGGAGCGGAAACGTCCGGTCACAGTTTTCTCTTTGATCCCACTGGCCACTTAATTTTCAACGGCGGCATCACCGCTTCGCGCGGCCACGTCGGTGACAACGCCGGCGCGGACGCCATTGTTTCTTTGATCGATAAGCACGTTGCCGGGCCCGCGAAGACATTCGTGTTCGGCTGCTCCATTGCCGGACGCAACCGGAATAAAGTGCCGTGTTTGAAATAGCAAAACACGCGGCGGCAGCAAGAGAAGCGATGGCCGCGGCGCTTGGCAAAAAGCTGATCGATTTGTCGGCCGCGCGCGCGGAAGTGTTGTTTGGAGAACAGCAGCAGAAGATTTATCGCAAAACCGATCAGCTTTTTGCCAAGCTGATGTTCTTTCAATGGCTCGCGACGATTGTGGTGGCGCTGGTCATCGCGCCACGGACCTGGGAGGGCCAATCCAGTGCCATTCACATTCACGTCTGGGCTTCGATATTTTTCGGTGGCGCGCTGACTCTTTTCCCAATCTGGATGACGAGGGCCTGGCCAGGCGCAACGATCACGCGTCACGTCATCGCAGTTGCACAAATGCTGATGTCCGCATTGTTAATCAGTGTAACCGGCGGCCGAATCGAAACGCACTTTCATGTCTTCGGTTCGCTCGTCATCCTTTCCTTTTATCGCGACTGGCGCGTGTTAATTCCGGCGACGATTGTCGTTGGGCTCGATCATTTCGTGCGCGGAGTTTATTGGCCCTACTCAGTTTACGGAGTGTTGACGGCCAGTCCCTTGCGCTCGATCGAACATGCGGCGTGGGTTATTTTCGAAGACGTCTTTCTCGTCATCTCCTGTTTCCGCAGCATTCACGAAATGCGTTCAATCGCCAACCGGACTGCCGCGCTCGAAGCCAGCGGCCGAGTCCATCATGCGATTCTTGAGTCGGCCTTGGATTGCATCATCACCATCGATCGTCACGGCCGGATTCGCGAGTTCAATCCGGCAGCTGAAAAAGTCTTTGGCTTCACTCGCGTGGAGGCTGTCGGCCAGGAACTGGCCGAGCTGATCATTCCGCCGCGCAGGCGGGAACGGCATCGGCAGGAGCTGACCGATTATTTGAACACAGGCGAGGGACCGGTGATCGGTCAACGGATCGAGATCGAAGCGTTGCGGGCCGATGGTTCTGAGATTCTGGTTGAATTGGCGGTGACCGCCTTGCAGGTCGATGGCTCGCCGATGTTCACCGCTTACCTGCGCGACATCACGGAGCGAAACCGAAACGATCGCCGCCGAGTTGCGCTCTACGCCATTGCCAAATTGATCAACGAATCTGCAAATACTGAAGAAGCCGTTCGAGAGATCTTACAGAATGTCGCCTCGATCGGTGATTGGGTTCTGGGGCAATTATGGCTGATCGATGAAACCGAACAAGTCTTGAAATGCCAGTCTGCCTGGCATGAAGACTTGGCCAAGTCGGAGAAGTTCATCGAATTGTCGCTCACCAAACAATTCAGCAAAGGCGAAGGATTGCCCGGGCGTGTTTGGGAGTCGGGCAAGCCCGCCTGGGTGAGCGATATCATTGTCGATTCCAATTTTCCACGATTGCGAGTCGCCCTCGAATGCGGACTGCGCGGCGGATTTGCTTTTCCGCTTTTCGCGGGTTCGAAACTTCTTGGGCTAGTCGAAATGTTTAGTCCCCGCGTGGTCCAAGCGGATGAAGATTTGATCGATCTAGCCGGCGCATTTGGGACTGAGATCGGACTTTTTCTGCAGCGGAAAGAGGCCGAAGAAACATTGCGCGACAAGACAAGCCAGTTGGAAAAAAGCGAGCGCAGTTTTCGCGGCATCTTTGAAGCTGCTCCGATTGGCGTCGCCGTCGTGGACATGGATTACAATTTTCTCCGGGTAAATCCGGCGTTGTGCGAAATGCTTCGCTACTCGTCGGAAGAGTTACTTGGGCGTACGACACTCGACGTCACTTATCCCCCGGACGCGGTTATAACGACGGAGAATAGGGAAAAGATTCTTCACGGCGATTCGACGATTTCATTCGAAAAGCGATACGTCCGTAAAACGGGCGAAGTCTTCTGGGTCGCCTGCACGGTCTCGGCCATCCGCGATCGAAATGGCAAGCCGCTTCATACCCTGGGCACGATTGAGGACATTTCCAAACGCAAGAATGCCGAGGAACAAATCCGCGAGCTGAATCAATCCTTGGAACAAGGCGTTGCTGTGCGGACTGCCGAATTGCGTCGCGAAATCAAGGAACGAATGCTCGTGGAACGAACTCTCGTCGCTTCGGAAGAGCGCTACCGCACGCTTTTCGAAAAAAATCCGGAGCCGATGTGGGTGTTCGACGATGAAACCCTGGCCTTCTTGGAAGTAAACCAAGCGGCGGTCAAACACTATGGCTATTCGCGGGAGGAATTTCTCCGGATGACGCTGCGTCACATTCGGCCCCTCGAAGACATTCCGGCTCTACTGGAAGATATCGAGCAGTTGCGTTCTGGCATACGGCCTCCCCCGAATACCGCGTGGAGACATCGAAAAAAAGATGGAACAATTATCGACGTTGCCGTCACGTCGAGCGAGTTTTGGTGGAATGGACATCCGGCTCATCTTGTTCTCGCGCTCGACATCACGGAAAGCAAAAGAGCGGAAGAAGCCGTCCGCGCCGCCGAGCAAAAATATCGCGCGATATTTGAAAATTCGATCGAGGGAGTCTTCCAAGCTACCCCCGATGGCGAGTGGCTGAGTGTGAATCCCGCGCTCGCGCGCATGTATGGGTGCGATTCGCCCGCAGAGCTGATGGCACGCGACATGTCGAAGTTATTTGTCGATCCTGCGCGACGCGGCCAATTTATAGAACTGATGGAAGATCAGGGATTCGTCGAAGGCTTTGAATTCGAAGTTTACCGCAGCGACGGCACCACCATGTGGTTATCGGAAAACTCGCGCGCCGCCCGCGATCAAAATGGGACCGTTATTTATTATGAGGGTGCCGTCCAAGACGTGACCGAACGCAAACGCGCGGAAAGAGCTTTGCGGGCGGCGGAATACAAGTACCGCGCGATCTTCGAAAACGCGATTGAAGGAATTTTTCAAACCACGCCGGACGGAAGATACATCAGCGTCAATCCTGCACTCGCCCGCATGTACGGATATGACTCGCCCGAAGAATTGAT
>Ga0207646_10000732_pt1 | contig 42630 bp, 17 predicted proteins | sample KBSK5502metaG_FD_184343 | JGI IMG/M metagenome (GOLD analysis project Ga0207646, IMG submission 184343) | Corn, switchgrass and miscanthus rhizosphere microbial communities from Kellogg Biological Station, Michigan, USA - KBS K5-50-2 metaG... | ecosystem: Host-associated > Plants > Roots >... | reverse complement strand
GTACGCGAGCTGTAATAGTCACGGTAACGGTGAACTGCGCCTCTTGCGGGTCGCTGAACTTCATGTGTCGCGGAGCCGAGGTCGCGCCTGGCGCGAGGCTTTGGTTGTAAACAAACGCCGCCGGGTTCGACTGGCCATCACCGCCGTTGTCGGCATTGATAACCTTAACCGTCGGATCGGAAATGCCGGTGATCCTCAATGTGATCGGCGAGTAAGTCACGCCGTCGGGCGAAGACACGCCATTATTCTTAAGCGTGAAATCATGCTCCCAGACACCGTTCGAGATAAATGGGTTGACCATCGAAACCTTGATTGACGAGGTCACGTCTCGAATCTCTGTGTTGGCAGTAGTTCCGGCACTCAAATCTGAGACGCCGGCCTGGCGATTTGGATTCAGCGAAACAGCTCGCACCGCATATTCGGTGTTCAGCATTTCATTGAAACCGTTCGTATCCAACGTCGAACTTAAGCCCGCCGGTGCGAAGAACTCAGCAATGAAACCTTTGTCTTCATAACTGGTTGACGATGCACTAGCGTAGGTGACGTGGCTCCAGCCGTTGGTTGAACCGTCACCGTCCAAATACTGGTGCAGCGGCGCGCCCGCGAATTGACGTTGACCGGCGGTGCCGGTTTTGCGCTTGAACACTTCATAAGCGAAAGCCCCGGGCACTGACTGCCAGGAAACGCGCAGCGAAGTCGCTGACGCGGGTTCAACGCTAACGCCTTGCGGCGCGTTCAGGTGCGCCTGATCGTTGGCGAATTGCGGCACGCGGGTCGAGATCGTCTGCCGCCCGCCGATGACCGAATCAGAGTTGATGCCCATTTCGTGCGAAGCGAATACCTGCCAGATCAGCGCTTCGTGTTGGCCGGGCGCGTCGAGGTTAGTCGGGTCAGTCGAATACAGAACCCGATCAGCCTCGATCACGCAATCGCGGAATTTGACGAATGTATCCGGCGAGGTCAAACCAAGCAGGTAGATCGAACCGAGATGCAGACGCTCCCACGTTTCCTGTCCCTGAGAAATTTTACGCGCGGTCGGTCCGGTGGTCAGGCCATCGAGAAATCCTGGCCGCGTGTAATTCAACTGCGGTTCGGCCGCCATCATCAGATAGCGCAGGTCCCACATCGTGGCTACATAGATTTCGCCATCTCGGTGGACTTCAAAGTCCGAACCGCCACGCGTTCCCAACTGTGAATACTTCAATGACGAATGCACCGAACGGATCCAGGCCATCCGATTCGGATCGCCACCGGTCTGGTTGGCGAAAAGCGTTCCGTCGCGCACGGCCTGCCGCCCGCGCGATCCCAGCACCACGTATTCACCAATCGCTTCCGCGTCGGTGATTGTGTAGGCCCAAAGATCGGCCTGCGCTTCATTCAGTGCGCCACCTTCCGAGCCTTCCAGGCCGGCAATCGGCGTCGATAGTGAGTGCGTACCTTCGTGATAACAGACTGCTCCGTCTTTGCCCAGATCATTGAAGAGATAGCCGTGACCATAGACAGTCGGATTGACTATGACGGTTTGCGGTCCCGCCGGCGTATCGACAGTTTCAGTGACCGGCAGCGAAAACGCGTTGTCCAGACCGAGTGCCGAACGCAGAATTGCGTCGGGACTCGAAGTATCCAGCTCTCCGCCAACGGCCGCGCCACCATCGTTCGGGAAATGCGGCATGCCTACCAGCGGCCGATCGCTGTTCGGGAAATTATCGGGGAAATCACCCTGACCCAGGCGGCTGTGGACCGCATCGTCGCGACGATGAAGATCAAAGAAGTATTCCAACAGGTAGTTAATAAAGAAAAAGGTATTCACTTCGTCGATGTGTTCGGCCGGTTCAGCCAAATCATCTGCTTCATTAGGCTGAGCTTCGAGCGGCGCATTGTTCACGCGGAAATGCCAGGTGCCCAAAGCTGCCTGCGCAAACGGCTGCTGTCCGGCCAACACGTTGCGAATCAGCGCGTGCGGACCTGAAAGCGACCCGGCGACGCCGGTTGCGTTCGTGCCTTCGTTGTAATTTCGGAGGTTCACGCGCAGCAGTCCTTCAGGCTCGTTGAGCGAATTAAGCTTCAGCTGATCGGTGTCGGGATTCTGCACCACCGGATGGTTCGGGTAGATGTCAGCGGTGTAGGGAAGGGCATTCTGCGCCAGCATCTTGTTTTCGCGGGCCAGGACCTGACCGCTGTTCGCGTCGACCTGAGTGATAAAGACGCCCAGCGGGTTGCGGGAAAACGTGATCACGTTCCACGCCAGCTTGTAGCCATCCGCGGTCGGAAAGACATTGAGCTTCGGTTGGCGGAGGACCGGCGCCATTTCTGCTGCCAGCGCATCGATAGCCGGCTTCGCTGCTTGTTGAGCGACGGCAGGTGACGATACGGAATAACTCGCAATCGCTGCCTGCGCGCTGGCGGCCGCTGCATCGGCGCTAAGCGCAGGAGCCGCGGGCACGCTCACGTCGCGAAAAGTCGAACCCATGACCATGCGGATTTGCTTGTCCGCAGTCATGAGAAATCCCAGTCCGCCGTTGACGACGTTAACGCCGCCCACGTGCTGTTGGAACTTCACCATGTAACCGCCCATCGCTTCTTTCTGATCGACGAGCTTGAGCGAAGTCGGATCGACCCCGAACAGCGTCGAGTTTGCGGCCACGAAAGTGCGGGCGACGTTTTCCGGTGTGTCGCTCGAAGGTCCCGTGTGGAAGCCCATCATCACATCGGGCGAACCGGCAAAGGAATTCCACCGCACTGAGGCAGTGTTGCCGTAGCTACTCTTGAATTGATCGAGAGCGCCCAGCTGTGCCGAGTTCGCTTTTCTCAAAGCGGCGGACTTTGCGTTCACATCCACACTGGGCACCGCGCCTTTGTATGGATCGAGTGATTTGCTGCCCGCGCCCTTTGAGCGCAATGTCGGGAAAGCGATTACAGCTACTAATACAACCAGGCCCAGCAGCGTGCCCAGCATTAGATGACGGCGTTTCGATGTCACGAGTGTTTTCCTCCTGCGATTAAATATGGGCAGAGTATGACGAATGACTCTTGAGGAATTCTTGAGAGAGCGAGACGCGCTTACGGATTTCTTTCAGGCAATCGAAATGCAATCGATTTGAAAGAAGTATGTGGGAAGGATTATTCATAAGAGGGTCGAGCAGGGCGCCCGAAGTATCGCCGTTTTAGCAAGGGGTGTCAGAAGCCCGCGCGTCAGCAAGGGCTACTTTCGTTAGTTGCCCTCCCTGACGGTCGGGCTTCTGACACAAAGTGCACGCAAAAATACGCCTCTCTGAGTCTCACATCCTCAGAGAGGCGTCTAAGTTGGGGTGAGAGAAACGCTTCGAATTTCGACGCGAATTCTCGCTTTCTATTTTCAACGTCACGGTCACCGTGTAGTTGGCCGGTTGACTGTGAACTGCAGTGGTCGAATACTCCTCCCCGCTTCAGGGTTTGAGTACTTTTGTAGTCAAGCTATTCAGCAACGGGTTATACGTTATCTGGAAGACCAGATTCGTCACTGTGCCGGTAGTGCCTGACGAGCTTCCCGTGCCGCTGCCTCCGCTACCGCCTCCGCCGGATGAGCTGCCGCCCGATGATCCGCCGCCGGGCCGCGCCAGGTTGCCGATCACATTGAAGGTTACGGTAAACGCTTCGTTGGTTGGGTTGTTGAATTTTAGCAGCCGCGCCAATGAAGTTTCGTTGGCAGTCAAAACGTTGTCAGGGCCAACGCTGGTGCTGTAATCCCAGAGCGCTCCGCTTCCGGGCCACGCGTTGTCGGCGTTGTTTACTTTGACCTTGCCGGACGCGGAAGTCAGTTGAGCTACCTCCACTCGCAACGGCACAAAGATAGTCTGCGATGACGTATTCTTTGTGGTTAGGTTGAATGAGCTGACGCCGCCACCGAAACCCGGATTGCTGGCCTGCAAACTGACCATCGAATTAACGAGCTGCTCGATGTACTGCGAGCAATCGGTATTGCCGACAATCATGTAGGTCGCCGCCGGATAACTATTGTCGGTCTGCGCCTTAACGAACGTGTGATCGACGAACAAGTTCGATCGCTCGAGCGTGCTCTCTGGCGTGCCCGGCACGTCCGACGTGAATGTCCGGCCGTTGACCGCGCCCAGCAGATCACCGGGTTGCGGGTTACCCACGGCAGATTTAGGAATATAAATGGTGATCGTGCCATCTGCGTTGTAGCCACTTCCCGCCAGAGCGTCGCCGCGCTTGGTTTCAGAGATGGCGTAGACAGCCGGCAGACCGCGGTCGGCCAGGGTGCCCCATTCGAAAGTCGGGACTCCACTTGAGCCAGTTGTCATGCCTACGTAGAACTGCTGCGCCAGCAGCTCGTCGTCAGCAGAGACTACCTCAGCGGCGAACGAGTTCCAGGCAATCCTCCAACGGCTATTCGGCGGAATGCTCGCCAGACTGTTCACCTTCAGCTTGAACATCAAGTTATTTGTTCCCGGAGGTTCGCCTACCGCGACGTAGTCAATGAGCAACGAAGCGGGCGTGTTCATCCCGAGATTTGCTTCGGGATGCGTAGGCTCGTTCCGGTGAACGATCAAACCGCTGCAAGTATCGCCCACGTAAGGCGCGGCAACTTCGTTGGCGCTGCACGAGGTGCCGGCGGCATTCACAGCCAGGACCTTGTAGTAATAAGTCTTGCTCGTATCGGTTGCCGAAGTGTCGTCATAGAGGCTTTGATTCCCCGAAACGGTTGCTAACAGGGTTTCGCCTCCGCTCGTCGTGCCTCTCATGATCTTATAGCTGGTGATAGGCGAGTTGCCGTTGTCGGCTTCGGACCACCCGAGATGTACTACATTGCCGACGCGACGCGCGGTGACCGACGGCATGCCGGGCTTCGAAGCTGAGTTCGGCGAAAGCTCTCCGATTAATCGCCGGCCGCTGGACTGGCGAGCGATCGTGGCTGCGGCGGTGTAGGCGTTGCCTTTGGCGTTCGGGCCGGCTTGCGCACAATTTCCGCCTTCGCATCCATTGACGTATCCGACAATCACACGGCCGTCACGGTCGACAGTCATGTCAAAGAAATCCAGCAGATTGCGGCAGATACTCGCGCCACCTTTGGCCCAGATACAACCTCGCTGAATGGGCGCGTTTGGTGTTGCGTCCGTGGTGGTCCACGTTTGTCCGCCGTCGAATGTGTTGGCGATGTAGAGATGCCAGATGCCATCGAAACTTGATTGCAGAGCATCCCCGGGTGTGGTCGTCCCGTAGAAGGCGACGGCCGCGCGACCGGCATCGCCGGCAATGGCTGCCGGGTACCTGATGTTCCGCAACCCATAAGCCGCGCCGACATCGCCGAGGTTTTGCCACGTTGCTCCGTGATCGGTAGAAGTCATAACAGCCGCGGCCGAATCGTCATCTGCGATTACGTAATAGACGCGGCCGTCGGCGTCGACTGCCACGGCCGGATCCTGGAAGCTGACCGACGGTTTGGTATTGAGACCGTCAGTCTTCACTTGACGAGGGGTCCAGGTGACTCCATTGTCGAGCGAGACAATCACACTGCCGATGCCATTGCAATAGTTCACCGGTAAATATACCGCGCCATCTTTGGGCGAGACCTTCACGTGCCCGTGTAAGCCACTGCACTGAGTCGATAGCGGAACTGAAACAGGTACTGACGGACCAAATGTCAGTCCACCGTCATCACTGCGCGAGCAGAACCCGGTGTCTTCCTCGCCTTCCTGCGAGCAATAGTAAACGGCATTAGGATACAGACCAGGTACGTTAGTCGGTCTGGTCAGCGGCGCCGCAAAGGGCCCGCCGCCGATCGTTTGATGATCAACACCGGATGCAATGCCGCTGCCCTGTGTCGCCGTCCAGTGGAGACCGTCGTCATCGGTAAATGAGGTCTTACACGACGGCGACAGCAGAGTGAGTGCACCCGCGAAGGTGCGACCGGTTTGCGGATCGGTGAATCCGATGGGATCTGAATTCACGGCTTGTGAAGTCGTTGCCTGACGATTGACCCAGGTTGAAGTTTGCCCGTTTGACGGACAGCTATCATCAAACGTGACGAACAGCGTCTGCAGGTCAGACTGATAAGCAGTTACACCAGTCTTCCAGTTGTTGCCGATCGAAGGTTCACCGGCGCTGCGGCCCTGATACTCAACTGAGTTGGGTTGTTGTCCGGCTGAAGTGATCAGTGTGGGAACTAAAACTCCGGGAGCTGTAAAGTTCTCGAATCCGATCTTCGGACCGGTATCCGGTCTCGCCGCGGGGATGACTCGAGGCGTAGGTGTTGGAGTCGGACTGGTAGTCGGACCGGGAGTCGGCGTTGGTGACGCGCTGCCACCGTCGGTCGTCGTAAACGTTCCGGTGTATGTGAACGGCGCATTCTGCGGCACGCCGGACGTGTTTGGCGTCTGGCAGATTTGCACCTGGTATTCACCCGGTGGTACCTGCCCGGCCGGCGCATACCGAAGAACTTCACAACATGTACCTGTGTCCTCACCTTTAACAAACACGGCGTTAGGATCGGAACCAAACAGCAGATTGACGCTGATATCGTTGGCAGGAACAGTAGCATTCACCTGAACAACGATGCTCGATTTTCCCGGACCTACGGTGAAACGATTCTTCGCAGAAGCACACGGGTATTCGTGCGGGTCATAGGTGCCCTGAATTACCTGAGTGCCATCGCCCGAGGGCGGCGGCGGCGGCGTGTTCGTTGAGGTTACATGAATGACAACCTCTGCTGGATTGCTGACATGCCCGGCGGAGTCGGTTACCGTCAGCCGAGCCACATAATCGCCGGCACTGTTGTAGGTATGGCTGAACGTTGGCGTGGGTTGAGCTGCTATCGTTGTCGCATCTCCATAATCCAGTGTGTAGGACGCGATGGTGGTGTTACACGATTGTCCATTGCTCGACGCGGAAGCATCGAAGTTGACCGTCAACGGAACGGTGCCAGAGGTTGGATTTGCAGTCAGGCTGGCGTTAGGCACTCCGGTGGCACATGACGTATTGCCTACTCTGGTGTACTCCTCGCCGCTGGTCGTTTGGACGGCCTCAAGGAAGCCTGCCCCGACGCCGGCGAGGATATAAGTAGTTCCGGTAACGACCTGGGCCGTGCCAATGTCTGTGCCGACGGCGCTGCCGTCCCAGATAAATGGCGTACCCGTCCCGCCTGTGCCTGGCGGGCCGAAGCTAATCGGCGTCGACAGATCGAGTTTGAGTATGATCGTTCCGTCTTTGTTGAAGTTGGCCGATATCTTTGGACAGGTGTTCGTTAGATCATTCGTGCAAACGCGCGCATCAATGGTTCCCGTGGCGGTTGGATCTCGCCTGCCGATTACGACGCGCGGGTTGACGGGACTATTAGGCGAAAAGGTATCGACTGCGACAAATACTCTCTCCGCATGGCCCTCGGTGTCAGTAATGCCAAACAAGATATGCCACTCTGAATTAGGCGGCAGTACCGCCATGCCTGTGTTTTGCGGATCGAGGGTCTGCACCTTCATTATGAAAGTGAGCGAGTTGTCGGCGCAGCTCGCGAATGGCTCGCCTACGTTGAGCCGTTCAATTGTTAGTGAGCCGCCCGTTGGATCAACGGGCACGGTGGCCGCGATGCCCTCACCACCCACCGTAATGTAGGGATAGAGACACGAGCTCTCGTAAGTAACGACAACCGGGACAGCTTCGCCGCAATAAGGACTTTCGCCATAGTTATTGACGGCTGTGACTCGATAGCCGTTGCTCGTCGCAGGCGCCGTGAATCCATTGTCGGAAAAACTGGTGCCGGTAACACTTCCAACTAAATTGAACGAGCCATTAGCGCCATCGCGTCGATAGACTCTGTAGGACGTGATCGGCGCACCTGCATCGTCAGCAGCCGGCCATGAGACAACGGTCGGACCGCCGGCGCTGCTGATCTCCGCTTTCGGCTTCGGCGCACCAGGCAAATTGGGCTCGGACGGATCGAATGCCGCAAATAAGCGGCGACCGCCCGACTGACGAGCTACCGATGCCCGTGATGTGTAAGAATTTGGGAACGCGCCAGTCGGCCGCGTACGACAACGTCCCACGCAACCATCGGCGTAAGCGACCAGAGTACGGCCCTGCGCATCGACGGTGGCATCATTAAAGTCGAGTAAGTTCCGATCGTTCGGGGTGTGACCGTTGCAGCTGGTGGTTCCGAGATTGCAAATCGATCCTCGCTGTACCGGATCGTTGGGCGTGGCATCTGTCGTGGTCCAGGTCTGACCACCATCAAAGGTCGTTGCGATGTAAAGATGCCACGGCGCGCTTTGGTCATAGGTAGCCTGGTTCGTGTAGTTACCGGCGACAGTAGTTCCTAAGAAGGCGTAGGCCGCGCGATTATCATCTCCCGCTACCACTTCCGGGAATGTTGAGTTTTGAATCCCGAAGATAGCCCCGACATCCTGGTCATTAACCCAGGTGTTTCCCTGGTCGTGAGAAACTGCGATGCGCGGGTGACTATCAGAATCCTGATAACCGAGATAAATGGTGTTGCTGGCTTGCCCGTCGGGCTTGCCGACATTGTTCGTGCCCACACCCACCGACGGGTCAACCAGGAAACCCGAGGTGCTGCTGGACGGGGCCGGTCGCACGGACCAGGTGACCCCGTTGTCATTGGAAACGACGACCGCTGCTTTGCTGCTGCAGCTTCGGTTCGGGACATAAACAGTTCCATCGGGCCCGACTTTTACGTGTCCGTGAATTCCGGTGCACTGCAAGGCCTGATAGATCGGAATGCCGGCGCCGAAGGTAGCGCCGCCGTCATCGCTTCTCGCACAGAAAGCCGTCGCGACGTCCTGCGAACAATAGTAGACAGCGTTCGGGTAACTGCCACGCGGCCCGGCCGCGGGCGTGGTATTGGGCTTGTATGGGCCCGCACCAATTGTTTGGTGATCGACGCCCGAAGGAATGCCGCCTCCCTGGCTCGGCGAATACGATGTGCCGTCGTCGTCGGTAAAGAAGGTAATACTGTCCTGTCCGGTCAACTGCGAAACAAATGTTCGATTGGGCGTGCCCGGCGGCAGCGCGTGATCGGTGAACAGAATTGGATCAAGAGACACAGCCGACGGAATGCTCGTAGCCGTCCAGGTGTCTTTGGCCGGCGATGAGCAGTCTTCAAAGCTGATGCGGATTGGGTTGTACGATGCGAGGTAGATCGCGTTGCCGCTCTTCCAATTCGCGCCAATTGACGGTTCCCCGCCGCTGAAAGAGCTACCCGGTACGTAAACCTGAAACCTCGGCGTACCCGGACCGGGCGGGATGGGCGATGGAGCAGGAGAGCCCTCCGGAGTCGGAGTCGGTGTGGCGTTGGGATCTACCACGGGCATCGTCACCGTTGAATCACACGGACCCTCTGTACCTCCAGGACAAGCTAATGACGAATCGTAAAAGATGGTCGCGCCTGCGCCCGTGTCGCTATATTGAGTGTCGAGATGAAGTACGAACTTGGTATTTGCGGTAATAGTCGGAAGATTTACCGTGGCTGTGAGCAACGAAGGCACGCTCGGCAGCGCGGGCGTTGCGTCGATGTTCTCCTTGGTAAACACGACCACTCCGTCAGCCCACAAACGGACTCGCCAGGTGCCGCCCAGCGCAAAACACTCGGCGTTGCATGATTGCCACCATTTGATGGTCATCGGGCCGCTCAGCGTCGTCGGCTCTGACAAATTCCAAATCCAGTTTGGATCCACCTCATTACGGTCAACCGAATCATTTACTGCTGAGACGGCCACCCATTTGGCAGCCGGCCCGGACGACAAGCCGGCAGTCTCGGTCAGGGTGGCGCAATTGTTGGAAGACGGACCCGTCGCATCTACCGACCCGACTCCCGTACAACCGCTGTCCTCGGGCGCATTGCCGTTGAAATGCAACAGCCTCGGTCCGAACTCCGCCGCGGGCGCAGCTGCGCCGCGCGAAAGTAAAATCGGCGAAGCGATGGCGGCAGCGATCAGGCAACACGTGACGATCAAAACCAATGTGAATCGTCCGGAAGTTGAGAAGGAATGTTCGACACGCGTCTTGCTAGTCATCTCAAAGGCTCCTTTTCTTCAGTTGACCTGCATCACCTTCACCACACCTGCCTGGCGTTGCTACTCTCCGAAAAGAGTTGCAAGCATCAAGGGTTTACCAGCCGCGCTGTTACGGAATTCAGCAGCGGGTTGTACGTTATCTGGTAGACCAGATTCGTCACCGTGCTGGTCGTATTAGTGCCGGAGCCGGAAGACCCGCCGCCGCCAGACGAACTACTGCTCGACGATCCACCGGCCGAGGCCCGGTCAAGGTTACCAATGACGTTGAAGGTAACAGTGAAGGATTCGTTCCGCGGATTGTTGAAGCGCAGGTTCCGAGCTGCAGACGTTTCGTTCGCTGTCAGAGTGTTGTCAGCGCCAAGTTTGGTGCTGTAATCCCAGACAGCGCCCGCGCCCGTCTGACCGTTGTCAGCGTTGGCCACAGTGACTGTGCCGCTGGCTGAAGTAATGCCGGTCACTACCAAACGCATTGGCGCCAGAATGCTCACCGACGAAATATTCTTCATGCTCATGTCGTAAGAGCTGACGCTAAGCGATGTCCGCGGATTGGCGGTGATCAGATTGACCATCGAAGTCACCGGTTGCTCGATGGTGGAAGCTACGGTGAACGACCGCGAAACCACTGGAGACGGATCACGGCCGTTGATACGCTGGCGCACGTAAACCGTGTGCGGGCCTGGTATCAGGTCCGCGGCCGACAGCGGCAACTGCCAACTTGCCGCGCCGAGATCGCTTGAGAAAGACGCGACTCGCGGAGCGTTGAACGCCGGGTCGTCGAGCGAGACCTCCACGATCCCATCCGTTGCTGCAGCACTGGCGCCGACTGTATACGTGACCGCGCCTGAAGCGTCGAGCTGCACGGGCAGCGAGGTCGGATCAGGCGTGACACCACTAGTCTTCGGCGCCGGGAAGGGCCCGTTTGGAAGGGCTGTTCCAACCGGAACAAGTGGTCCACGCTCCGAAAGGGCGTAACCCGTAACCGAATGGAACTGTGCGCCCGCCGGCGGGCCGCCCACCTGGTTCTTCGGAATGCGAATCGTTACTACGCCCGGCGCAGCTTGAGTCATCTGTCCCTGAACCTGCTGCGACTTAACCAGGTCGGGGTTATATGTGATGAATTTCTTCGACGTCGCCGAGCGAATCATTCCGAGCGTGCCCGTGTAGAAGCTCGTGCCAGTTGAGCGGACTTCAGCACCGAGCCAATAGATCGTGTCGGCATAGTCCCACTGCGTCAGATAGAGCATTCCATCGCCGTTCGCGACCGAAGCTGCCGCGCTCGACCTTGCTGCGGCCGTCAAATCTGCAACCTGCATCGTGAGTACGAGCGAGTCGCCTTCTTCCCGCAAAGAGACCGAGCGAAGATCTGCCCCCGGCATATTGGCGCCCGTCGAGCGGAAGTGCGCGTCGCCGGTTTCGTCGCGGTCGAAGTTTTTGGGCGGAAGGGTGTGTGTGCCCTCGATGGTCAGTGTCTCGGTCCTTACCGTCGAGTTAGCTGCCGGCGCTGTGATTGAAACTGTGCCGGACTCTCCTCCCAGCAATCCGACCGAGGCCAACAAACTCGGCCCGGTCGCCTGCTTCGCGGTCATTACATATGCGCCTTCGGCCTGGTTCGTGTTGTCGTTGTAGACGATGACGGCCGCGCCCCTGGAGTCCATATCAATTGATGGATATTCGAGGAAGCTTCGATCACGCCCCTCCGCGTCGCAGGTGGTTCCATCCGTGCAGATTTCTCCACGATGGACAATGTTCTGGCTCACCGGCACGGTCTGGAAAGTTGGTGCGGCGTCAAACGCGTTAAGCGTTTGGCCCATGTGAATCATCCACTCGCTGTTTACGCTGTTTGGGTTACTGGCAACCGAACTTCGATACCAGGCGATTGCTGCGCGACCGGGATCGCCCGCAACAATCCACGGCATGATGTTGGTGCCCGTGAAGGTGCTGACGCGCTTGCGCGGCGACCAGGTTTGACCCCGATCGGTGGAGGTCGCCATGTAAATCGTCTGACTGGTGCCCGGAGTTGATTGTGTCTGCGACCAGGCAGCATAGAGATTGCCCGCGCGGTCGACTGCTAGTACTGGAAAGACGTTGCTAACGTCTTCACTGCCACCGTTGTAGATGCGGAAGTCTTCGACTGTTGGGTCTGAGCCGTCATCGAGGTCCGTGATACGGAACATCCGAATATCGTTCCCGTTGTAGTAAATCTGATAAGCAGTGATGGCGTCGCGCTCCTGGCCTGCAACGTTTACGCGCCGCTTGGTCTTATCGATCTTGAGTGGACCAGATTGGGTGACATTGCCGAGTACGCGACCTTCATCCCACGTTCGACCCGCGTCGCGCGTTCTGAACATGTAGAAGGGAAGTGGCGAGAGACCCGTGAACCTGCGCCAGGTCATGATGGCTCTGCCGTCGCCGTATCCCGCAATCCATTGACGGTCGTCAACCGCGCCGATGGTCTCGCCGCTGACGCAGGAAACGGAGCTCGTGCGGTCTGACGGGAAGGTGTTGCCGCCATCTTCCGAGACAGCAACGGTGACGCATCCCGCCCAGAGGTCAATGAAATAAACCCTGCCCATGTCGTCGAAGTCGACGTCCGAATCGCCGCCGCCAGGCGCCAACACGGCATCACGCAGGACGGGAGGACCCAGCGGTAGATAGCTGCGCCCACCATCGTCCGAACGCCACAGCATGCTGATCGTCGTACTTAAGCCAAAAGGCGTAGTGACGAAGATGCGGTCTTGCTTGTCGACCTTGATGATTGGCTCCCCGCTGGTTGCTGAGAAGTCCGCCATCGTATTGCTTGCGAAAGTAATCGGAGCGCCTTCAGGCGTTGGTGTCGGCGTTGGCGTCGGTGTCGGAGTCGGAGTTGGCGTCGGCGTCGGCGTCGGTGTCGGAGTCGGAGTTGGTGTTGGTGTTGGAGTTGGCGTTGGCGTCGGCGTCGGTGATCCGCCGGTTGACCCAGTACTGTCCGCCAAGAAGGTTCCAGAGTACGTGAATGGGGCTGTCTGGGGCACACCCTGCGTGTTCGGCGTCTGACAGATCTGCACCTGATACTCACCAGCCGGGATTCCACCTGCCGGCTCGTAAGTCAGAACCTCGCAACAGGTACCGGTGTCCTGAGTTGTAATTAATTCCGGCGCCGGGTCAGAGCCAAACAACAAGCTCACGCTGAGGTCGTTATTAGGAGTTCCGGCATTGACCTGAATCACAATGCGCACCTTGCCCGGGGCGACAACGAAATGATGCCTCTGCGTCGCGCAGGCGTAAGCATGCGGATCATACGTTCCCTGGATTGACTGTGGTCCTTCCGCAGGTGTTCCTGTCGGTATCGGAGTTGGTGTCGGGGTTGGTGTCGGCGTTGGCGTTGGCGTCGGATCCGGCGTGGGACATACGTCATTAGCCCTGAACATCCGCAATCCGGTCATCTGCCGGGCTATCGCGCCCTTGGCAGATCTTGAATTGGGGCCGCCTGCAACACATGCGCCGATGCAGCCGTCGTCGTATCCAACCAATACTCGGCCTTGCTTGTCGATGGTTGCGTCAAAGAAGTCGAGCAAATTGCGGCACGGATCGTCACCGCAAATGCCGCCGCGCTGGATTGGATCACCGGGAGTGGCATTGACTGTGGTCCATGTCAGGCCACCGTCATACGTGGTCGCGATGTACAGGTACCAGACGCCTGGGAAACTATCCGTTCTATAGTCACTGCCGCCCTGGGTCGTTCCGAAGAACGCGAAGGCCGCACGATCAGGATCGCCCGCCACCACTGCCGGGAACATGCTGTTCTGAATACCCAGTTGCGCGCCGACGTCGCGATCGTTAATCCACGTCCGTCCCTTGTCTTTCGAGACAGCGATACGAGCGTGGCCGTTGTTAGCCTGGTATCCGAAATAGAGCGTGCCGTCCGTTGCGATTCCGAGTGACGGATCGCTTGGGGTCCCAGTTCCATTGCCCGTCGAAGTTGTGACGGGACGGATCTGCCACGTCTCGCCGTTGTCCTCGGAAAGGACGACCGATTGCTTGCTGTTCTCATGGAAGGGCAAGGTCCCGCCGCATCCCTTGTTCGGAATATAGGCAGTCCCATCCGCGGCGATTTTGATGTGACCGTGCAGTCCCGAGCAATCCTCGACCGTGTATATTGGCACCGCCGGTCCGAATGTTTCTCCGCCGTCGGTGCTCAAGGCGCAGTTCGCATAGGCAACATCCTGCGCGCAATACCACACACCATTTTTGTATTCCGGAAAGTCCGGATTGCCTGTTAGCGGAGCCGCCAGGGGGCCGCCACCAATCGTCTGGTGGTCAACCCCGGAATTGATTCCTGAACCCTGACTGACTGTGAACGTCCGCCCATCATCGTCGGTGAACTCCATCGTGCTCTGTTTGGTGCCGCCGAGGAGTTGTGAGACGAACGTGCGGCCGGTGTCGCGGTCAGTGAACAGAATCGGATCGCCGAGTACTCTCGGGATGTCCGCGACCGTCAGCGGCGCGTCCTCCCAGGTAGCGACTGGAGCGAATCGATTAGTGTCGTCAAAGGTGACACGCATCGCGGAAGGAACATTTATTCCTCCATAGCTCATCACTGTGCCGCCGTTGGGAGTTCCGTTGAATACTTTCTCGGTCTTCCAGTTAACGCCTATGGATGGCTCGCCCCAGCTATTTGCCTTGCCTGCCGGCGACATGTGAATCGAGAACGTAGTAGCTAAACATTCACCCGGATTAGGCGTTGGAGTCGCCGTCGCCGTCGGTGTCGGAGTCGGGGTCGGGGTCGCGCACGCATTGCCGGTGTTGGTGAACTCAACGTCGTCCACCCACCAGGCGTGACCGGGCACGAGCACGCCGTTGTCGAGTGCCAACCGCCAGCGCACCAAAACGGCGTTGCCCGCGAATGCGCCGAGGTTGACCTCGACACGGTTCATGTTTGGAAGTGACGCGGAATTGCCTGTCCACGCTGCCTGGTTCGCAATCGGGCTTTCGAACCCGCCGTCGATGGTTCCGTTATAGCCGCCGGAGATGAACGATGCGCTGCCAACGTCCTGCCAGGTGCTGCCGCCGTCCCTGCTTACTTCCAGGACGCCGCCATCGTAACCGTCCTCGAAAACGTGCTGATGCCAGAAGATCAGATGACTGGTTTCGGTTAAGTTCTGAGGCGGCGCAATCAGCCGGTCGTCTTTGATGTCGGGAACACTCGCGTCACTCTTGAACGAGTGGCTGAAGCTATGCGCCTGTGGATCGTTGGCCAGGGCCCAGGTTGGGCTGGGCAGATTGTTCTGCGCCGTCTGGAATGTCCAGCCCGCATCCTGCGCCGGCTCGAGGTCGTCGCTGTAATTACCCGTCGGCCCGCATTCCGGCGAAGCGCTTGGTATTGGCGTGGCCGAGGATGGCTTCGACGCGTTCGCCGTTGGACCAATCCACAAGGCGACGGTCCCAAGCGCCGTTATGCCGGCAAGCAAAAGCACGAGTGCGATCGATTTGAAAGAAAGAACTGCGCGCACCTTTGGTATCCGGTGTAGGCCTTTGGTTCTCGCCTCTTTTTTTACCAGTCGGGTGAACATTACCGAGTCTCCTTTTTAGCTTTGCCAGAACCATAGTCGGCGCTGGAAACCGATCTCACTTTGCGCCAATCAACTTGATCGATATCGAATTCAAGACGGGGTTATAAGTCAGTTGGTAAACCAGACTTGTCACGCCGCTGATTGACGGCGATGAACTGGCTGGACTACTAGCGCCACTACCGCCGCTGCCGCCACTACCTGGAGAGCCGGTTGGTGAGCAGCAACTGGGGCCGGTGTATGGCAAGTTGCCGATGACGTTGAAGGTAACCGTGAACGCCTCGTTGTTTGGATTACTGAATCTCAGAGAGCGCGCGCCCGAGACTTCGGCAGAGGAAAGCACGTTGTCGTTGCCAACCAGACTGCTGTAGATCCAGTTCGCGCCTGCGCCTGACAGCGAGTTATCAGAGTTTGCCGCTGCGACCCGGCCTGAGGCTGAGCTGATTTGCCCCACCTCAGCGCGTAATGGAGTAAAGATCGTCTGCGGCGACGTGTCCTTGATAGCGAGATTGAACGAGCTGATGCCGGAGGCCGTGGACGGATTGCTCACTTGCAAAGCAACCAGTGAATTCACGTTTTGTTCGGTGAGTCCTCTTGGATCAAACGCCGAGAAGAGACCAAGACCATTCGATTGGCGAGCGATGGTGGCCCATACCGATTTGGTGGTGTTAGCTGGATTGGTCGCGCACGCTCCAGTGCAGCCGTCAGCATATCCCACGAGCACACGACCCTGCGCGTCAATCGTGGCATCCATGAAATCGAGCAAGTTGCGGCACGGATTACTGCCGCCCCCCAGCCAAATGCAGCCACGTTGCGTGGGGTCGCTGGTCACTTTAAGGGTGGTCCACGTTCTGCCTCCGTCGTATGTATGCGCTACATAGAGATCCCAGACGCCGTTAAAGCTTGCATCCTGGAAAGGGCCGGCCGTCGTAGAGCCATGAAAAGCAAAGGCGGCGCGGTCCGGGTCGCCCGCGACAACCTCCGCAAACGCAGCGTTCTGAAGACCGAACGGGAGCCCCACGTCGATGAAGGTTGCCGTGCCCCGGTCGGAATTCCAGGTGTCCCAGGTCACTCCTTTATCATGTGAGACAGCCATCTCTGGATGGCCATCGCCATTCACGAAACCGAAATAAACTGTGCCATCAGTGGCGATGCCAATAGATGGATCGCTTTCGCTGGCTGCGGTCTGCGGAATGGTCCGTATCGCCCAGTTAATGCCATTGTCGGTCGAGACTGCCAAACCCTGCTGGCCGTCGCAGCCCCTGTTCGGCACATATACGGTACCGTCCAATTTAGATACCTTGAGGTGACCGTGGAGCCCGCCACACTCGGTAATCCACATCGGCACTGCGGGCCCAAAGGTCGTGCCGCCATCCAAACTGAGAGCGCAATTTGCCGGCCCCAAACCCTGGGCGCAGTAATAAACTCCGTTGGGATATGGTCCTGGCAGGTTTGGATCGCGCGTTAAGGGTGGAGCGAGCGGCCCGCCGCCGATAGTTTGGTGATCGATGCCGGAAGCAAGTCCGGATCCCTGGCTGGGAAGAAACAGGTTGCCGTCATCGTCAGTGTATTCCAGCGTGGAGAAGGGCGTTAGGCCCTCCAACTGATCGGCGAAGGTGCGGCCGGTTTGCGGATCGGTGAAAAGAATGGGATCTGCAGCGGCCCGCGGTGTGGTGGCGATGTGTTGATTTCCGCTGACGTTGGTCCACGTTGCGGTCGGCGGACTAACCTGATCGTTGAAGTTGTTTACGCGAAATGTCTTGAGCGTGCCGCCGCCGGCAAACATCACGTTTCCTGTTTTCCAATTAACTCCGATCGAAGGTTCGCCAAAGCCACTCGTGCACGTTTGGCCCACCGGACATGGAAAGTTTGCATAGCCGACGTTCGCCGTTCCCGCAGGAGCTGAGCCGATGGGTGGCTGCGGCATCAGTTTAGCTGTTGCGATGTAGCTGTTTCCGTCTGAACCCACAACTGGCGAAAACGGAAACGCGCCGATCCTGTAAGTGCCGGCGGGAGGATTGAACAGCGTCACGACTTCATTCGCGTAAGCGCCGTTTCCAGAGCTGGTCCGGTATTTGGCGTCCGGATTGTAAATCTCCATGTCCCAATCGCCCTGGGGCACGAGCCGAATTTGCACGATGTAGGGACCATAGGACGCGGCTGGCGGAACAACCGTCAGAGCGAAGTTGTCACAAGCACTCTCGTTCGCGCCGGCGCATCTCGGGGAATTCAGCAGATCGGGATTAGCTGGCAAGACGGCGCCTATCCAATTTATTTGCGGATTGGCTTCCGAAACTGTGCCGCCTGCGGGATTGGCTCCGCGGGTGATCGGGATGATCACTATGGCTAAGACCGCCACCGCCAAACACAGCACCGCGGCATATCTCGAGCTGCTCAAGGTTTTCAGGGTGCTGGTGTTTGTTAGCTTGCTGAACATTTCCGGGTCTCCTTCATTTGAGTATCGCGATTAATGCTCCTGAAGTGGTCTTCTATTACTACCGGCTCCCGTAAACGGTGGTGCGAAAAGAGCCAGGCAGATGTCTCTGCCTGGCTCAGGCTCGCCTCCCCCCGTTATTTCAGTTTGATGAGTTGCGCTGTGACTGTCTTGGTGAGTGGGTTAGCTGTGAAGCGGATTGCCGCCGTGATCTTGCTCAAGGGCAACAGACCGCCCGTTGTCCCGCCGCCCGACGGCGGAGCTTGCGCGCCGCTGCCTTGCGAAGATGAACTCGAGCCTGATCCGCCGACGTAAGCCGTCACGATCACGTCGAAGGTAAACATCTCGTCAAAGTTATTCTGGAAGCGGAGCGTGCGGGCGGCAGTTCTTTCACCGGCTGAAAACTGCTCGTCGGCGCCCAGCTTGTCTGAATAGCCATACAGTGCCGCGTCAGCCACAGACGTGCCGCCTTTAAGGTTGTCGGCGTTGATGGCCTTGACGCCGGTGGTTGAGCTGAGACCAATCACGTTCATGTCGACCACCGGAACGTAAGTTTGAGTTGAATTGTTGTTAAGCGAGATGTCGACCTGAAACACATGGTCCAAGTTCGAGACATTGGAAATGGTCCGATTCACCAGACTGGTGATGTCAACTTTCGATCTTTGGCTAACCACGATCGAGGCCACATTGCCTGGATCAGTGACGTACTTGCCGATTTGGCCAGCGTAGATAGCGCGAGCGCGGAAGAAGTACCGATTATCCGCCAGACCGCTGAGGTTGAAGCTTGTGTTGGTGGAGTTCACGTTACCCAGAACCTGCCAGGTTTTTTGATCGTCTGGTATCAGGTTACCAGCGCCGTCTTTGTAGTCGGTCGACTGTTCAATCTCATAACCCTGCTCGCCGCCGTGTGACGCCCAGCTAAGGGTGACATTTCCGTCGAAGTCGATTCGGTCACCACCAGCATTCGTGAAATCAGCCGGTAGTGCTGCCAAGGTCGGCGCTGAAACCAGGTTTCCCCGAAATTGGTTGCTAGTGATCTCGAAACTCGTGTCCTTCGCAAGATAGCCATCAACGCGATAGCGGTAATTGCCGGCGCTGATGTCAGTTGTGCTGATGTGTTCGGGCCCGCCCGAATTCGTTGATGAGGTCACAACATTTCCGGCTGAGTCGAGCAGATAGACGTCGAGATCGGAATAGAGCCCGTCGACAACTTGAGGAAACGTTATGTCTGCGTCGAGTTTGAAGGTGCCTTCAGTGATCGTGAATGGCACGTCAATGTAGTCGAGGCCGTTCGACACTTCAGAGCTGAGCGTGCCGGCTGGCACCGTGCCCGTGTATTTCTGTTCATCAACGGTATATGCGGGCTGTGATGATACCGGCTTGTAATAGAACGGCATGCGCAGACTCTCGCCGCCGTCGCTGCGACGCGCCGTCACGTACCACTGCATCTGAATCGGTCGGGTCGTGTAAGTCACTGATGAACCGTTGACGATCGCTTCCGCCACGTTGGGATCCCGGATCAGGTTGCCGTCAAATGTCGCGTTCACGGTGAATGTGGCCGAGCCACCGGCCGGAACGTTCACACTAGAAGGCGAAGTCGTAACGCTGACTCCATTGATTTGCGAATCCCGGCTATCGGCAACGCCGAGGTTGTAAGTGCCTCCCTGACCGGAAAGGTCCTGGATCGTAACGGTGACGCTTTGTGTGCTCGTGACGCGATTGTTCACCACAGGCACTTCGCCGTACGAGTGACTGCCGAGGATTTCAGGCGCTGTCACTCCGTTGCCTGTTTCACCCATCAGAGCTTTCAGGTTTACGGCATGGTAAATGTCGATCAAGCCACCGCCCTGGGAATTGACCGAGACGAGGCCCTCCGACTGTGGAACCTGGGCTTCGGTGCGCAGGTTCGTCGAAGAATTAATCATCGCCGTGCGAATCTGATCAGGCGTCCAATTTATGTGCGCAGATCTAAGCAGTGCGACTGCGCCGGAAGTGTGCGGCGTGGCCATGCTCGTACCGCTGATAGCGATATAGTTCACGCCATTCTCACCGGCCCCCAGCGCGGCCAGGGCGCTAGCGGGCGGAGCGGCCGCCAAAATATTTACGCCAGGCGCAGTGACATCGGGTTTCACCTGTCCAAATCCCTGTACCGGTCCCATCGAGCTGAATGTCGCCATTGCCTGCGAGAAGAAGAGCGCCTTGTTGATGCGAATCTGCTTGGCCGAAACACCGGTTGCATCTGCGGCGATGCCTCTCAGCGTTTCGCCATTCGCTTTTGATATCCCTAATGCCGGTATTGCAGTCTTGTATGCCGTGACGGCGGTAATCTCGCCGTCGGCGTTGTTGTAAATCACGGCGGCAACGGCGCCCGCTGCCGTGGCATTGGCTACCTTCGTTGCGAATAAGCCGGTGCCCGCGCCGGGAGGCGCAATTGGCGATTCGAACGGCAACATGCCCACGACATCGTCCGTATCGACAGTGCTACCTCGTTGGATCAGAGCTATCCGTCCCCTAACGCTCGCCGGAAAGTCAGCTGCTGTTTCGCCAAGTCCGCAGAAAACGAAATTGTTGGTGATATTCGCATTGACGTGAGCAGAGCCGCCCAGCGGGTAGGCGATCATCCCGGTAGCGCTTCCATCCGTGACATCAACGGTATTAGCTCCCGTGCCTGGATCGTTCGAGGCTGCGACTGAGATCACGCGACGACCCGCTGACGGGGCCCCAAGTGTTCCTTCACCGTCTGCACCATCGTTGCCGGCCGCTGCCACGACGCTGCAACCCGTCAAGGTAGCGTTGTCGGAAGCAACCGCAGTTGGCTCAAACGGGCCACCGCCACCGCCGAGACTCATGCTGATGATGTGGGCAATCGGCTTCGGATATCCCGTCACTGTCACGGGGCTGACCGAGTCTTCGATCGCCATTACAATGCTCGACGTTAAGCAGCCGCCGACCGCGCCGGTCGCGCTGCCCACCGTCGACAGCGAATCGCTGCACACTTTGTACGACATCAACTTCGCCTGTGGTGCGACGCCATTGAGCGCAATATCATCAGCACCGAAGCCTGTGGCTGAATCGATTCCGTCGTTGTGAGTGCCAAGCACGGCATCTGGGCCCGGCGCATACGCAAAATATCCCGCAATTGTCGACGCTACGTGCGTTCCATGGCCGAAGCCGTCGGTGACAATGTCAGCCAGCGGCAATTGATAAACGACCTTCTTATTTGAAGGCGCCGTGTTGTCCAGGACACCAAGGCGCGGCGGGGTGTTATCGCTGCCAAACATCGGATGTGTCCAATCAATTCCTGTGTCAATCACTGACACATAGATTCCTTCTCCCTGGTTCCCAGACGCTGCACCGGGAAACGGAGTCAAGTGTGTACGATCGCCGTAAAGTCTGGTGGCCCCGATGTACGGAACACTCTTGAAGAGGTTCGGATGGAAGACAGAGTCGTTGTGAACTTTCTTCACGCCCGACATGCCGGCGATCGCCGGTATGGCAGTTTCCGGCACGGTTAGCGTCAGGCCGTTGTACACAAGCGTGTAGCGCAACGCGACGTTACCGGCTACATTGCCGGCTGCATCCTTGACCGGAATCGTTTGCAACTGTGCATTGATGCCGCGGCTTCTTAGTGTGCTCAGAAACTGATCTTGTGCCGCAGTCAGGCTATTGCGATACGACTGAACTTGCTCAGTCGTCGGAAGAGCCCCGGCCTGTTTTGCCTTGGCAGCGTACACCGCAGCAGGATCGCCGCTGAACTCGACAATCACAGAAACTGTGTGAATGCTGGTGCCCGCGCTGGAAATCATGAACGGCAGGGCGAGTAAAGTTGCGGCGATTGCGGCGCCGGCGACGAATCTTAGAATACGAAACATGGGTGAACCTCCTCAGCGTTTCAAGAGAAAATCGGGTAACAACGATGCGAAGGTTAAGGAATTGGCCTTGAGAAATACTTGAGTAATGCTTGAGAAGGGACTTGAGGCGGGGACGGCAATGTAAATGCAATGGTTTTGAAAGATCAGCCGGTGTCACAAGCCCGAGGGTGAGGAAGGGCAACGGCGGAGTGCTCGATTACCTTGAGTGCTGACGGATTCAATGGCGAATCTTGCCCTCTGAGCCCCGCAGCAGGGCTACCCGGCCCAGGGTTGGGGCTTCGGACAATTGTCAAAAAAAGTGAAGATCTCCCGCTTTTCCGACGGGAGACCTTCGAAACCACCTGAAATTGATTTTCAGATGTCAGCTTTCAGATTTGAAATCCAGACAGCTTTTCTTGATCAGTCACTGTTTCAAGACTTTCCAGGTCAGAGTATTCAGCAACGGATTGTAGGTTACACTTAACACCATGTTCGTGACGGTACCGGTCGGACTGGTCGCGGAACCGGAAGTCCCGGAACCGCCACTGCCGCCACCACCGCCTCCGGAGGTGCTTCCGCTCGGCGAACTTGAACCAGGTCCCCCGAGATTGCCGATTACGTTAAATGTCACGGTGAATTGTTCACGGTTCGGGTTGCTGAATTTCAGCGTGCGCGCCCCCGAAACTTCACCGGCTGAGAGAATGTTGTCGGCGCCTACTAGATTACTGTAATCCCAGAAGGCTCCTGATCCAGTCTGTGCGTTGTCGGCATTGTTTACTCTAACGTAGCCGGACGCGGAAGTAAGTTGAGCTACATCAACGCGCAATGGAGTAAAGATCGATTGGGTGGATGTGTTCTTGATGTTTAGATTGAACGAGCTTAGTCCGGACGCGGATCCAGGGTCGCTGACTTGCAGGCTAACCAGCGAATTGATCACGATGCCGGCATCGAAGGCTGCGAATAAACCACGTCCGCCGGACTGCCGCGAGATAGTGGCTTTCTCTACATAGTCATTACTCCGGTAGTCATTCGGGCCCGCGTTAATACAGGCCGGAGAAGTGCAGCCGTCGGCATAAGCCACGAGCACGCGACCCTGGCGATCGACAGTTGCGTCAATGAAGTCGAGCAGATTGCGATCATCGGGCGTGTGCGAGCAGATAACAGTTCCGGAATTGCAGATGGAACCGCGCTGCACGGGATCGTTTGGTGTGGCATCAACCGTGGTCCACGTCTGGCCGCCATCGTAGGTAGTGGCAACGTAGACGTGCCAGACACCCTGGAATCCCGCTCCGGTCGAAGGATTAGTTGGATCCTGATAGTAGCCGCCGGTCGGCGTTCCAAGGAATGCAAAGGCGGCCCGATCGTCATCGCCGGCGACCACAGCCGGGAAGGTCGCGTTCTTAATTCCGAACGACGCGCCCACATCCTGGCTTGGACTCCAGACAATCTTGTGATTGACCTTGTCCAGATGGCCGACCGCTATCGACGCCGCGCCATTGCTGTTGGCATAGCCATAGTAGATGGTTCCGTTGGCGCCGATGCCGATCGAAGGATCGACAATCCCCGGCGCCGGATTGCTATCGGGAATCAGTTGCGGTTGTGACCAGGTAATGCCGTTGTCTTCAGAGAACACCAGCGCCTGGCGCGCAGTCGCGTTCGGGAAATTTCCGACGGTGGTTGCTCCGGCAGACGAGCAGTCGCTGTCGGGCACGTACACGGTTCCATCCGGGGCCACCTTAACGTGACCGTGAATTCCAAAACAGCTTACGGTGTAGATCGGAATTGCAGGACCAAAAGTCAGTCCGCCATCGAGACTGAGCGCGCACGAAGCGGCCTGGGTTCCATACTGCGAACAGTAGTAGACGCCGTTCGGATAACCCGCGGCCGTAGTCAACGGCGCATGCAGCGGTCCGCCACCCATCGTTTGGTGATCGATGCCGGCCGGGAAACCGCAACCCTGACTCAGCGCCCACAGGTCGCCGTCATTAAATGGAGCCGCCGTGTCGGTAAACGCAGCCTTACTACAAGCGCCGCCAAGCTGCGAGGTAAAGGTGCGGCCAGTTAGGCGATCGGTAAAGAGAATTGGATCGAGAGAGCCGGGCGCGTTCGGCGCGCTCTTGTTTTCCCAAAGCGCCTGCGCCGGAAACACTGTGTCATTGAACGTGACGCGCAACATCTGGGTGCCCGATTGATACATCGCGCGACCTTGCGGGAATTGCGCCGTGGCCAGCCCAACGCCAATCGACGGCTCGCCTGAGCCGTTACCCAAATTCGCAGGCGCCTGGAAGGTCTGGAAGGTGGGCGTGCTAAGAGTGCCTTGCACCGCCGGCCCCACCTTTTGCTCGAGACTGGCTTTGCCGCGGAAACTATCGCCGAGTGGAATCGTCGGCGATACACGTAATAAGTACTTCCCGGAAACTGCCGAGATGGTGACCACGTCGGGATTCACCGCGAAGAAGTTTGCGGCTTGTAGTTTTCCGAGCGACCCGTCGGCATTCAAAGTGTAAACAAACAAATCGAACTGCGCGGCTGGATTCGTCCAGTTCACTTGTACTTTGATGTAGTGCTGATCGTCATAGCCGGCCGGAACGTCTACGTTCAAGACAGTATCACTGCACGGCAGAGTTCCGTCACAGGTTGGCACGCCGTCAACTTGATCGGTCGGGTTCGGAACCAGGAACGGCCCGCCGCTAAAGGTGACTGGCAGACTGCTGACTGACAGAGTCTCAGGCGGACCAGGTGTTGGCGTAGGCGTCGGCGCAGACGCCGTGGTGGTGTCCGTCGTGAAAGTTCCAGTGTAGGTGAACGGTGCATTCTGCGGCACGCCCGAAGTGTTGGGCGTCTGGCAAATCTGGACCTGGTACTCGCCCGCCGGCACGCCGCCCGCAGGTTGATAAAGCATCGCTTCGCAGCAGGTCCCTGTGTCCTCAGTGTCGATCAGAACCGGATTAGGATCAGAACCAAACAACAAGCTGACACTAAGATCGTTGGTCGGAACAGTCGCGTTGACTTGAATCGCGATGCGAGCCTGGCCAGCGCCCACCTGGAATCGATGCCTTTGCGTAGCACACGGGAAGACTTCAGGATCGTACGTGCCCTGGATAACAGTCGTTTGCGCTCCCGAGCCAGTGTGCGGTGCCGGTGACGGAGTGGGCGAAGGCACGGGCGTCGGAGTTGGCGTCGGGGTTGGAGTTGGTGTTGGAGTCGCCGTCGGAGTCGGCGTTGGCGATGGTAGCACCACAGGGCCCGAAGGCAGCGGCCAGACGTATGCGCCGCGGCCACGTGTCCAGACTGACAAGGTGGTAGCACCACGATCGATCTGCATATCCCAGATCATTGAGTGCGGCAGTCCGTTCTGGAATCGCGACCAGCTCGGACTTATCGCAGTGATGTCGTCGGTGTAATACAGACCCCAGTCAGTGCCTGCAAAAACCTGCTTCGGAAAATTCGGGTTGGCAACGATCGAATCCACCGGGATGTCCGGCAGATTGCCGGTCTTATCGTGCCAGATGAACGTCGCGCAGTTGTCAGCGCAAACAACCTGGAAGACGTGACCGGGCGTCGCCGGAGTGTTGGCGTTGAATCCGCCGACGGCTGCGTAGCCAATCGGCGCCGCGGTAGTGAGCGGATCGAACACTACGTCAAGGATGGGACGATTGGGCAGGACCGTGTTGCCGCCAGTTACGTTGACCCACGTGGAAAGATTTGCCTGGTTACCCAGACCAAAACCGATCTGCACATTGCCGTCGTTGGTGCCGACGATCACGGTCGTGGGAAGAGATTGCTCAAACGCGAGTTGATTTATGAACGAGCGGTCGGCCAGCGACTGCTTGGTCAGGTTAAGGGGGCTATTCACGTACCAGCCCGCGCCGTTGGTGACCGTCTCCCATACTCGAACTGTGCCGACGATCAGATGGTTGCAGCCGGTCGCTGGGCAATCGATGGCCGGGTTGTTCGGATTGCCTTTGTAAATCTCATAAGGCAGGACGAACGCTTGAACATCGGGCGCTGCCGGGTTGCTCCAGGGGCCCTCGATATCGGTCCAGGTAGCTCCGGAGGCAGTACAGTTGCTGTTGCAGAGACTCAGATGACCGCCGTTATTGCCTTGCCAGAATCGACCACCTACCGGATCGATGCGGCCATAGAAACCGTCACCGCCTTTCCCCATTTGCCATTGCACCGGGCCGGTCGGCGTGCCGGAGAAAGTAACCGACATCGAACCATTATCCTGTGCGCCACCATTGGCCTGCGGGGCCGCGGAGGTAGCGAAGTTGGCGCTGATGTCACCTGAGTAGAACTCGATCGTATTCAGGCCCTTGTCCATATTGAACCAGGTCGGTTTAGCGCTTGAACTCGCAACGTTGGCGTTAGTCGTCCCGTGGACGCCGCCGTCGTTGCCCGCCAGCAAAATGCTGGACGAGCCGGGCACAAACGCCAACGCGTGCTGGTCGACGTGCACCACTTGAGTGTTGCCGCTGTAACCGCACGTGGTGTCGTTCCATGACGCATTCCCGTCCTGCCAGAACCAGATTTCGTAGGTGTCAAAGAAGACGCGGTTCGGATTATTTGGATCCACAGCAATGCCCTGATCATACCAATTCTGCGGATAGTCTCCTGGCGAGCCGCTACAATTTAAGAGCGAAGCACCCGGCGAACCGGGGATTTGGGCCCACGTCGTACCGCCGTCGATGCTCCGGAATGCGCCCAGCTGGCAGCCGGCTTTGCCGCCGCAGCCGCTGTTGCCGTTCGGAGTGATCGACTGGAGCTGAGCATAGATGTAGTTCGGGTTGCTGGGAGCAACCGCAATATCAATGCGACCGACCTGGTTGCCGGAGCCGGCGCTGACATAGCCTGTGCCGCTGCCGGCATTCAGTCCAGTCCATCCGTTACTGTTGTTGGCGACTGAAACAAAGTCGCTCGGACAGCCACTGGAGGGAATTGTGCCTCGGTAGATTCCGTTAGCGCCGTTCTGATTGAGGTTGTACTGAACTGCAGTGGCGTAGCCGCGCACGCCGACTGCAGCAATGATCCGGGTGCTGCCGCCGGCGTCGCTCAGAGCCAGACCAGTGATGTCCTGACGCATGTTGCTGAAATTGTTGGTAGTGCATGGACCGGTCCAGCTGTTACCAGCGTCATAAGAAAAGTAGAGACCTGTCTTGGTGCCGGCCACGACGTTATTGCTGTTGCGCGGATCGACGCGCACCTTGCCGACAGCCTGGTATTGCGGAAACTGACCGGCCGGTGACGGCAACGCCGGGCCGAATACTTCGGCGCCCAACACAGTCCAGGTTGCCCCGGCGTCCAACGACTTGAGAATGCCCTGGCTGCCCATCGAAAACGATCCGTAGTTCAGATCGCCCGTGCCGGCATAGATCGTATTGTGATTGTTCGGATCGATTGTGATCGTATCGATGCTGATCGTGCTCAACAACGGGTCGTCAGTTACGACGCTCCATGTGGTGTCAGTACTGCAGCAGTTCGTAGTCTTCCAAACGCCGCCGCCCACTGTTGCCACATAGGCCACGTTAGTTGTGACCGGATCAATGGCAATGTCATTTACGCGGCCCTCGGTCAGCGAATAGTTATAACAGCCGGAACATCCGGTCATTCGCAGAGGTTTTGGGCCGAGTGAAGTAAAGCTGGTTGTGTTGAGGGATGTTGTCGATGCCGATTCAGTCGAGGCGCTCAGGCTTGAACTGCTCTGGTTTAGTTTGTAAGTCAGCACGCCGCCGGGAATCCCGTTCGGGATGAGCGCGTCCTGAGCGAGTGCCGCTCGCACCCATGCCGGATTGAATATGCCGGTCGGATAAGTGAGACGGTTGTGCCATTCGGACTCCAGACGATCCAGGGCCGCTGATTCGTCCTCTTCGCCACCCGGGACAGGCATGTAGCGTTCCAACTGATCTACATCAGAGTCGCCATTGTCGCAATTCAAGTTGTAGGGACAACCAAGCCGAGGATCTAAAAGCTCGTGGTCTTCGGAACCTGTTCGCGAAGGCACCCAAGATCCGTTTGCCAGCGAGGCCTGCACGGTTTCACCCGCGAACCGGTCGAGTTGTTGTTTGACGATGGTCTTTGCATTGGGAAGGCCGGGCGACGAATGCCTGATGGTCGCGATGATTGCAGCCACCGTCAGGCAGGCAACTGCGGCCAGGCAGAGGGCAGTTCTTATTTTGGCTAATGAATTGAATCGTGCGGAACTCGAATTTCGCGGCATGACAAGTCCTCCCCGTCGTTTTGAAGGCCACTCCCGGTTTTGGTACTGGCAGCCTACGTAGTCGGACTTGAGGAATTCTTGAGTGGGTGTCAGTGTGAAAGCGTTAAGACAGGGAGCAACAGAAATGCAATTGATTTGAAAGAGAGTGTCCGACAAACTTCAGTTGTCGCTTGTTGGACGAGCTGCTGCTCGCAAGATGACGGACAAACGGATCAGCGACAAACTGAAGTTTGTCGGGACACTAAGACACGATGCTTAGTCTTTTGATTCTGGAGGGTTTGCTTCGAGAGTATCCGCTTAGACCGTCACGAGGGTAGCTTCGGTTTCTTCTTTGAGCTTTTGGGCCTGATAGTGGGTGGTTAGCCCTTCGATGATTTGATCGAGCGCGCCGTCCATGACGAGGTTTAATTGGTGAATAGTTAGCCCGATGCGATGATCCGTAACGCGGTTCTCTTTGAAGTTATAAGTGCGGATTTTTTCAGAGCGATCGCCGCTGCCAACCATCGAGCGCCGTTCGCTGGCGACTGCGTCGTGTTGCTTCTGCTCTTCGATCTCCTGCAGGCGCGAACGGAGGACGCGCATCGCCTTCTCGCGATTCTTGATTTGCGATTTTTCGTCCTGCATTGAGACGACAACGTTGGTCGGCAAGTGTGTAATGCGCACCGCCGAGTAAGTCGTGTTCACCGACTGTCCGCCCGGACCTGAAGAACAGAACGTGTCGATGCGTAGATCTTTGGGATCAATCTTCACGTCGACTTCTTCCGCCTCTGGCAGCACGGCGACCGTGATCGCCGACGTGTGAATCCGCCCGCTGGCTTCGGTCTGGGGGACGCGCTGGACGCGATGGACCCCGGATTCGTGCTTAAGTTTTGAATAGACCTTCTCGCCTTCGATCAGCGCCACCGCTTCCTTCAGACCGCCAATTCCAGTTTCCGAAGCGTCGAGAATCTCCATCTTCCAGCGCTGGCGCTCAGCGTACCGCTGGTACATCCGCAGAATATCAGCGGCGAATAGCGACGCTTCGTCGCCGCCCGTGCCGGCCCGGATTTCCAGGATGACGTTCTTTTCATCGTTCGGATCCTGAGGAATTAACAGCAACTTAAGGCCTTCCTCGTTTTGCGTCAGTTGGGCTTGCAGGGATTCGATCTCGACGCGAGCCAGCTCACGCATATCTTCATCTTCCGCCTGCTCGTTCATCTCGCGCGCGCCGGCGAGTTCTTCCTTGAGCGTCTTCCACGCTCGATACTTCTCGACCACCTCGCCCAGGCTGCGATGTTGCTTGGCGGCTTTCCCGTACGCCGAGGGGCTCGACAACAACTCTGGTGAAGAGAGTTCGTTGGTCAACTCCTCATAACGAGTTTCGATTTGTGCGAGTTTGTCCAGCATGATCTTGTGAGTTTAGAGTTCAAGCTTTAGCTTGCAGCCTAAAGGCTGAACTCTCAACGTTTACGATAATGGCGCGAGTTCCGGTTCGGCCGGCTTCGGTTCGAGTTTCAAACTTTCCTTCAAGGCCTCAATCGCTACTTCCAGTTGCAAGTCATCCGGTTCTTTCGTCGTAATGTTCTGGAGCCAGACGCCCGGCCGGGTAATCATCTTAAAGAAGGCGCCGCTCTCTTTCCTTGCCGAAAGCCGTATGATCTCGTAAGAGATTCCGGCGACCACTGGAATCAAAGCGAGACGCACCAGAAAATTGAAAAGCAATGAGTCGAACTTGATCACCGAAAACAGGATGATTGACACCAGCATCACGACCATCAGAAAACTGGTGCCGCACCGCGGATGCTGTCGTGGTTGCGGTCGCGCGTTGGCTACCGTCAGGTCGAGCCCTTTCTCCCACGTAAACACGGTCTTGTGCTCAGCGCCGTGGTATTCAAACACCCGGCGGATGTCTTTCAGCAGCGAGAAGCTGACAATCATGATCAGGAAAAACGACATGCGGATCATTCCGTCAATCAAGTTGAACCCTATCGATGGTCGCACCGGATGCAGATAGCCGCGGACTGAATTCCAGGTGCGCGTGTACCACGGTTGTTCCGTAGCATGCGCATCCTGCGCATGAGCCACGGGCGAGACGCCGGTGCCACCCGCGGTGCTCGTCGAATTAACCCCTGCAGGTGTCGCCCAACCCGTGGCGATGAACAACGCGTTCGTTAACAGGAGCGGTGCTGCGATAAAAAGTAGCACGTTGAAAATCAAAGCAAAGACGATTGAGCTGGCCGCCGCGGCGGTGCCGCCCTTCTTCAGTTCATCTTTCGAGCGCTTTTTTGTCGGCAACGGAAACAAACCCGGCACGCCGCCGGTCAATCCGGCAAAGTCGCCTTCGCCTTCGACCACGGCGGGCGTTAAAGCCACTTCCACCTCGGCGGCTTTCGCATCCTCAACTTCGGTGAACGCCTCACTGGCCGAATAGTTCAGCGCCTTGATTCCGAGGCCCATCGACTGCACCAACACGGCGCCCCCGCGCAAGATGGGCAGCTTCAGGATCGGAACCTTGTCGCTCCACTTTGGCAGCACCGCGGCAGTGTTAACGATCGTACCGTCGGCTTTACGCACGGCGATCGCGTAGGCGTTCGGAGTGCGCATCATGACACCCTCGATTACTGCCTGGCCGCCGACTATTAGATCTCTTTCGTTCGTGCTCATATTTTTAAGTCCAATACGCCCTATAGGATTATTGGACCTATAGGTTCTTACAACAATGCCGGCGATCTTGATTCTGGCCGCAGGTATGTCTATACAACTGTAGCGACCAGCGTCGAAACACGCCGGCTATTTACAAACCATCGGTTGCTAATGCTGTTTTTGCATCATCTCGGGCGTGACTCACTGCGCCGGCGAAGTCTCAGCCGCAGGCTTCTTGCCATAACGCCGATTGAATCGATCCACGCGTCCGGCCGTATCAATCAACTTCTGCTTGCCGGTAAAGAACGGATGGCAGGCGGAACAGATTTCCACATGCAACTCGCCTTTACGCGTCGAGCGCGTCTTGAAAGTCTCGCCGCACGCGCAGGTCACGGTTATTTCGCTATACTCAGGATGAATTCCGGGTTTCATTTCTTACTCACCTTATACAGTTGTCAATTAGTCACCTTACTCAAACAACCAATGATACGGTCGTATGGGTGCGTCGTCAAGCCGCCAGTCCGCACCGGAATGATGCGTTTTCCTTCCCGGATCGTTTGCCTGGTCGCGACCTCAGACTCGTCTGAAGAGTGAATTGACAATCGCGTAAATCGCATGCTACAAGTCACTTGTCCGACCTTTTCGAAATTAGCATTAACACGTGAGCGTGGCGTTTCCGAAGTTTCGCTCGCCCGTGGCCGCAAGCCAGAGCGTCCTAACTCAGAGTGTATTAGCTGAGCGTTATGGCCGAGGAAAGTAAACCGCCCGAACCGGGTTCACAGCCGAACGCGCCATCAGAACAGCGCGAGCAGGATCAAGCTCGCGTTGCAAAACCTTCGTCACTCACCGCCGACGCTGAAAAAGACGCTCAAGTCGAAGCCGCGAAAGCGCGAGTAATCGCGGCCCGGGACGAAGCGCAGAAAGCTGCCGCCCTTCCGGCGGGCGCTCCCAAAGCTCCAGTAAAAAAGAAAGAGGAAGGCCCTAAGCCCCTCGAAGCTTCCGCGCATCCGCTGGTTAAGAAATTGCGCGAACAGATCGACGGAGCGGTGGTTGAAGCGACAGAGTTTCTTGGCCAGCTCTCTATCAGGATCGAGCGTGGCCGCATTGTTGAGGTCTGCGATTTTCTAAAGCGCGATCCGGACATGCCGTTCAATTATCTTTCAGACTTGACCTGTGTCCACTATCCGGACCAGCGCGAAGCGCCGTTTGAAGTGGTCTACAGTCTGTATTCGATTCCTAATAATGAGCGCGTGCGTCTTAAGGTTGCCACGAACGGTGAAGGCGTCGACAGTGTCACCGGCGTCTGGCCGTCGGCCGACTGGCCTGAGCGTGAAGTTTACGATCTGTTTGGTGTGAAGTTTCGCGGGCATCCGGATTTGCGCCGTATCCTCTTGCCGCCCGATTGGGAAGGGCATCCGCTGCGCAAGGACTATCCGCTCGAGTTCGTTGAGAATCGTTGGACAGAAGCTCATCTGCCCGAGTTTACCGGCGTGCAGAAGGAACAACTGGAACAGCGACGCGCTTACGGACTGGAAATGTTGTCGGTGCCACAAGAACGCGAAGTGCGCGAGATCTTCAAGGGTGGCAAAGAAGTGATGCCGAAAGATAAATAGGCAGTAGGCAGTAGGCAGTAGGTCAGTACCGGGAGCGGTAGCGACCGGGTTCAAGCCAGAGTCGAGGATCGATGACTCCTAAAGAGATCGCAGCCCATTATGAAGCGAAGGTTTTTGATTCGCCTGAGGCGGCGAAGACTGCGGGCTTTGCTTTGACCGAAACGCACGCGCCGCGAAATGTCTGGAATAAGGCGAGCGCGGCCCAATCACTGCTTTTGAAACTGCGCGAGAAAAAAGAGAAGGGTGAAGCAAAAGAGATCGGTTTAGTAATTGAGCCCTGGAGCGTGACTGGTTGTTATGTTCCGAATGAGGCTGCGGCATAGAGTTCAGAGTTCAAGCTTTAGCTTGTCTTTCGAATCACAACCTGAAGGTTGAACTCTAAACTTATTTCTTTATGCATCAAGTAGAGATCGCCACAACTCAGAATACGCTGCTCGACAGCCCGCAAATGACCCTGAACATGGGGCCGCAGCATCCGTCCACCCACGGCGTTTTGCGCGTAATTCTGAAGCTGGACGGCGAAACCGTGATCGATCTCGATTGCGACATCGGCTACCTGCATCGCGGCATGGAGAAGATTGCCGAGAATCGCATGTACAACATGATCGCGCCTTACTGGGATCGTCTTGATTACATCGCGGCGGTCTCGAACGGCCTGGTCTGGGTTGAGACCGTCGAGCAGATGATGGGTCTCGACGTGCCGAAACGGGCGCATTACATTCGCACGATTCTGACTGAGTTGAATCGCATTGCTTCGCACCTGCTCTGGCTGGGCACGCACGCCCTGGACATCGGCGCGGTAACGATCTTGCTGTGGGCGTTTCGCGAACGCGAAGAGATTCTGAAAATTTTCGAACGGCAGTTTGGTGCGCGTTTGACTTGTCACGCATGGCGCATCGGCGGAATGCCTAACGACGCTTACGACGATTTCGAAAGTGATGTGCGCCAGTTCATACACAACTTTCCGAACCGGCTGGATGAGTACGAGACCGTGCTGAACGAGAATCGGATTTGGCTAAGCCGCACGGTTGGCATCGGCGTGATCTCTGGCGAGGATGCAATCGCGATCGGATTGTCGGGTCCTGCCTTGCGCGGTTCGGGCGTGGCCTGGGACATACGCAAAGCGCGTCCCTACGCTGCTTACGGGGACATGGATTTTGATGTGCCGCTGGGTGAAAACGGCGACACTTACGATCGTTACCTGGTGCGCATGGAAGAAATGCGGCAGTCGCGACGGATTATTCAGCAGGCGATCGACAACTTGCCCGGTGGCCCCGTCAATGCGAAGGTCCCGAAACTGATCAAGCCACCGGTGGGCGATTACTATCATTCGATCGAAGGACCCAAAGGCGAGATTGGCTGCTATCTGGTTTCCGATGGAACGCAGCAGCCCTGGCGCGTGCGCGTACGCCCGCCGTGCTTCATCAATCTGCAAGCGCTGAAGCGACTCAGCATCGGACATCTGGTAGCGGACGTCGTGGCAATCATCGGGACGCTGGATATTGTGTTGGGAGAGATTGATCGATGATCTCCGTGTCCTCCGTGTCTCCGTGGTGATTCTGATCAGAAAGATTCACCACGGAGACACGGAGGACACGGAGAACGAAAAGAGCTTATGGCACTTATTGCACTCTTAGCAGCACCGAATTTCATCGACACTCTGCTCCTGAAGTTTTTCAGCGAGCAGACGGTGAACTATGTCATCTGGCCGTTCATACAGGTCGGCGCCGTAGTGACGATCACCGCAGGCTGGGTTGCTTACGCCACTTATCTGGAAAGAAAGATTTCGGCTTTTATCCAGGCCCGCCTCGGCCCGATGCGCGTCGGACCCTGGGGACTGTTGCAGCCGATCGCCGACGGATTGAAACTGCTGGTGAAAGAAGATTTCATTCCAGAGAATGCCGACCGCTGGGTCTTTTTCGTCGCGCCCTACATTGCGGTGGTCGCGGCTTTCGTCGTAATGGCCGTCGTCCCGTTCGGGCCGGACTGGGCCGTGATTACTGACGTAAACATCGGCGTCCTGTTCGTGCTCGCGGTGTCCAGTGTCGGCGTGCTGGCTTTGATTCTCGCCGGCTGGTCTTCGAATTCGAAATACGCTTTGTTGGGCGCGCTGCGTTCGAGCGCGCAGATGGTTTCGTATGAAGTGTCGATGGGTCTGGCGATTATCGGCGCGCTGATGTTCGGGCGCACGCTTTCGCTTTCGGGCATCGTCGGGGCCCAGGCGTCGGATTCAATTTGGTTTCTGCTGTACCAGCCGGTTGGCTTTGTAATCTTTCTGATCAGCGGAATCGCCGAGAATAATCGCGCGCCCTTTGATCTGCCGGAAGCTGAGTCAGAATTGGTGGCCGGCTTTCACACTGAATACTCCGGGTTCCGCTGGTCGCTCTTTTTCATGGCCGAGTACGCCGCTATGGTCGTTGTGACTGCGGTGGCCACGACTCTCTATCTTGGTGGCTGGTATTTTCCGTTCGTATATCGCCTGACCGAGGCCAAGGGCTATCACAACGCCTATGTCGTCGTGAGCCTGATTGTGTTTCTGGCCAAGGCCGGCTTGTTGCTCTACCTGTATTTCTGGCTGCGCTGGACCCTGCCGCGCTTTCGCTACGATCAGTTGATGGACCTTGGTTGGAAGTGGATGCTGCCGGCTGCTCTGATTAACATTGTCGTATCGGCAATCGGAGTTGGCACGCTCCAGGGTCTCGACGGCTGGCATGGAATGGATACGATCAGATCGGTAACCAGCGGGCTGGGTCTGACGCCTACCGGAAAGGTGATTGCGATCGCGTTCGGCGTGGCGAATCTATTCCTGACCGCGGGAATCCTTTCGCTGATCAACTGGCGGTCGCGCGATTTCAATCTGAAGAAGCAGCGGAGCAAGATTCGTCTGGTAGACTTGCCGAAGGGCAAACCGGCGGTTGCGCCGGTAGCAGTCAGTGAACCATAAATTGAATTGCAAATTCATAATCTGAAATCCAGGATCTCAAAATGCCATTAGTTCCAGTGCCCAAACCCACGTTGACGCAGAAGCTCAAACGCTTCTTCATGGTCGATCTACTTAAAGGACTCGGTCTGACGTTGAGGTTCAACCTGGGCGCTCTTACCAGCAGCGATTCGGTCGCCGGGAAGGGGATTTACACCGAACAGTACCCCAAGGTTCGTCCCGATGTGGCACCGCGCTTTCACGGCGCGCCGCGTCTGAACATGGATCCTGAGACACATGACACGCTGTGCATCGCCTGCAACCTGTGCGCCCTGGCGTGTCCGGAAGATTGCATCGACGTGATTCCCATGGACGTAGAGGTGGTGGTGGCGGGCAAGCCGCGCCGCAAGAAAGTTCTCGACGAATTTATTTTCGATACTTCGCGCTGCATGTTCTGCGCGCTTTGCCAGGAAGCCTGCCCTACTTATTGTCTCGAGTTAACGCAGGACTTCGAGTTGGCTACCTACTCGCGCGCGGGTTTCGTCTGGAATCGCGAGATGCTCGAGCAGGGACGCGAGACGGTTAAGTACGAAAGCTGACGCATTGCCGATTGCCAATTGCCGATTTCCGATTGGCTTTGCGAACACGGACGTGGTTCTCCCAAGCCATGAACGCTGATGACCTTAAGAAGCGCACGAAACAGTTTGCGCTGAGAGTTCTAAAGCTTGTTGCTGCGCTGCCGAATACTGTTGCGGGTAGAGCAATCGGCGGGCAGTTGGTGCGCTCGGGTACGTCAGTTGGTTCGAACTATCGGGCTGCTTGTCGTGGAAGATCAAGAGCAGAGTTCATCGCAAAGTTGGGAGTGGTCGAAGAGGAGGCTGACGAGAGCGCATTTTGGATGGAACTAATAATCGAAGGTGAACTTCTGAAACGAAAACAAGTTGAGGCACTGTTGAGCGAGGCTTACGAGCTGACGAAGATAATGGCGCAGTCACGAATCTCTGCCGCAAAGGCTCTGGCTCGAAATGTGAAGCGGGCCTCATCGAAAGTGATTTCAAATCGGCAATCGGCAATTGGCAATCGGCAATGATTTTATCCGGCTGGGAATCAGTCTTTTTCTGGGTTTTCTCGATCGCTGCGATTCTGGCGGGGCTCTTGACCGTGATGGCGCGCAACGCGGTGCACTCTGCGCTGTTTCTGATCTCTTCGCTGGTTTCCGTGGCCGCGCTGTTCATTCTGCTGGGCGCGGAATTCATCGCCGGCGTACAGATACTGGTTTACGTGGGTGGCGTGATGGTGCTGTTTCTGTTCGTCATCATGCTGGTCAATGTGGGAGCAGAAGAAGAAGGCCGCGCGGCGATCTTCAATCGCCCGCCACAGGTAATTGCCGCCCTGGTGTTTCTGGCATTGCTGGCCGGCGTCCTGGTGATTTACGTAATCCCGAAGGGAGCCAGAGCTCTGCAGGAACCGGGCAAACAACAACAGGCCGCGAAGGCGAGGGAAGCGAGCGAGCAAAAACTGCAAACCGGAGCGACCGGAGTGAGCCGGCTTACCAAAGAAACGGAACGCGTCGGCACCAGTTTGTACACCTACGCTGCGCTGCCCTTTGAAATAGCCAGCGTGTTGTTGCTGGTGGCGATCATTGGCTCGGTAATGCTCGCGCGCACGCTCAAGCAGGAGATTGCCGCAGACGATGTCGATCCTGACGTGTTAAAGACATCAGCATCCGAGGGCGAGTCTGTGGAATCGTAACGCGCCAGATTTGCTTTGGGTGAATGATTGAGCGTGAAGCAACCTGGACCACTCCAGGATAAACATTTTGCCGCTACGCGGCTGAACGAGAAACGATGAATCACCTGTCGCCATTCTTTGCGTTGCTGTTTCAAGACGGACGCGCGTCTACTGCTCTCGAAAGCATAAAGCATCCCGACCTGTCGAAGTTTCTGGTGATTGCTGCGATCCTTTTCATTATCGGTGTCGCCGGCGTGCTGACGCGGCGCAACATCATCGTTATCTTCATGTCGATCGAACTCATCCTGAACGCCGCCAATCTGAACTTCATAGCTTTTTCGCGATACTTGCAGGATACCGGCGGCGCGAATCCGCTTTCCGGACAGGTCTTCACGGTCTTCATTATTGTGGTTGCTGCGGCCGAGGCGGCAATTGGTCTCGGCATCGTGATCGCGCTGTATCGCAATCGCGAAACGATCTGGGTGGATGAGATTGACATTATGAAATGGTAATCCAAAGTCCAAAGTCCAAGGTCAAGAACCAGACGGCGGACGTTGGACCTTGGACTTGTGACCTTGGACTTTATGTATCAATACATCTGGCTAGTTCCGCTATTACCGCTCGCCGGCGCTGCCATCAATGGCATCTTCGGCCGGTGGTTTCGCTTTCCGGAAAAGCTGATCGGCGGAATTGCCGTCGGCACGGTCGCGCTGTCTTTTTTGATCAGCTTAGCGGCCGTCTACTCCTACGGTTTTAGCGGCAACTCCCTCTGGCCAAATCCTTACGTGACAACGCAGACAGCTTTTACCTGGATTCCCGGCGGTGCGGTGCGAACCACTCTGGGAGAGCCAACCGAAGGTCCGGAAAGGACGATCACGATCGCGGGTCAGACGGTCAAACTTGGATCGACGGGCGGTTCCATTCTCAACATCGAATGGAGTTATCAGCTTGATCCGCTCTCGGCGATCTTCATGTTGGTAGTGACCGGAGTTGGTCTCTGCATCTTTGTTTTTGCCACCGGCTACATGCATGGCGAAACGGGCTTCTATCGTTTCTTTGCCTACATGGGTCTGTTCATGTTCTCGATGCTCGTGCTGGTGATGGGCTCGAACTTCGTGATGATGTTTGTCGGCTGGGAGGGCGTCGGTCTCTGCTCGTACCTGCTGATCGGTTATTACTTTAATCGCGCGGAAGCCGCGAACGCGTCGCGCAAGGCCTTCATCACTAATCGCATCGGCGACTTTGGTTTCATGCTGGCAGTCTTCGCTGTGATTGCCACGTTTGGATCGGCGCAATACACCGAAGTGATTCAAAAAGCGGCCGGCTATCCGGTTGAAACGCTCGGGAACTGGGGACTGATGTCGTGGATTGCTTTGGGTCTGATGATTGGCGCGTGCGGAAAATCAGCGCAGTTTCCGCTGCACGTCTGGCTGCCCGACGCGATGGCCGGGCCCACGCCGGTGTCGGCGCTGATCCACGCGGCCACAATGGTCACCGCCGGTTTGTACATGCTGACGCGCACGAACGTCATCTTTCAGCATTCGCAGACGATGATGTTGGTGGTCGCAGTCGTCGGCGCCTTTACCGCGATCTTTGCGGCAACCATCGGCATCACGCAAAACGACATCAAGAAAGTTCTCGCCTACTCGACTGTGTCACAACTTGGTTTCATGTTTCTCGCCTGCGGCGTAGGCGCGTTCGTGATTGGCATCTTTCACGTGATGACGCACGCGTTTTTCAAAGCCCTTATGTTCCTGGGCTCAGGCAGCGTGATTCACGGCATGCATCATGAGCAGGACATGCGCCGCATGGGCGGACTGAAGAAGTACATGCCGTATACGTACCTGACGTTCCTGGCCGGTTGGCTGGCCATCTGCGGCATTATTCCGTTTAGCGGTTTCTGGTCGAAAGACGAGATTCTCTGGCGCACTGCTTCGACAAGTCACATTCCGCTCGGTTGGCTGCTTTGGATCGTGGGGACAATTGCGGCGACTTGCACCGCCTTCTACATGACCCGCCTGGTTGCGATGACGTTTTGGGGTAAAGAAAGATTTCGCGACGCTCATGAACACACTCCCGGTCACGAAGTGCATGAAGATCACGCCACGCCCGGGCATCACGCACACACACCGCACGAATCGCCAAAGTCGATGTGGATCCCGCTGGTGGTCCTGGCGATTCTCGCGACCGTAGGTGGATTCGTCGGCATCAGCACAGCGTTCACTGGCGGCAAACACGTTGGCGGGCGAATGAATATCGTTAACTGGTTGGAACCAGTTATCTGGAACCCTACAACCAAGTCGTTCCACCGTAACGAGCCATTTTCACCAGCCGAGGAAGCTAAGATTGCCGAGACTCCTCATACGTCGGAGTTACGCGTTGGCAGTTCGCCGGAGGAGCATGCCGGTTTCAATCTGGCTGAAGCTTTGGAACACAAGATTGGGAACGAAACCCTTACCGAATTGTTGTTCGTAGTCATTTCGCTCCTGGTGGCGGGCCTTGGAATGTTCCTTGGCTATTTGTTCTATATAAAGAAGACAGGCCTGCCGGACGTCTGGGCGAAACGGCTCGGGCCTTTGTATCGCGCCAGCTACAACAAATACTGGATTGACGAGTTTTACGGCTGGGCGTTCACCCGCCGGACGATGGACCTGGCGCGTGGGGTTTTTGCTTTCGATTCCAAAGTTGTTGATGGCGCCGTCAACGGTTCGGCATGGCTGACACGCTTGTCCAGCCGCCTGACCGGCGGCACCGATAAATACTTTGTAGACGGCATGGTCAATGCCATCGCCGGCTTTGTCGTTCGCTTGATGTCGCCGATTGTACGGGCGGCGCAAACCGGTTTCATACAGAACTACGCGCTGGTCATGGTGATCGGGCTGCTGGTGGCTGTGGCCCTGTTTTTTGGGAAAGACGTTATGTTGGCGGTGAAGAGCGTATTCGGTTTCGGCTGGTAACTCTGGAATAAATTTAGAGAAGAACTCAACTCGCGAGGACTGACGTGTTAACTAATAACATTCTCTCAATAATTACCTGGCTGCCGGTCATAGGCGCGATTCTAATCCTGGCCCTGTTCAAAAAAGAGCAGAGCAGCCTGATCAAGAAATTCGCGACCGTCTGGCTGGTGCTGGATTTCATCGCCTCGCTCTGGCTGTTCGGATATGACCGCGCGATGGGCGGCATGCAGTTTCTCGAAGATCACCAATGGATTCCGGTAATTGGCGCGCGCTATCAGATGGGCGCGGACGGTGTTTCAGTTCTGTTGATTATTCTGACGACGTTCCTGGGCGTGCTGGCGGCGTTGTCGTCCTGGAAGTACATCGCCAAGCGCGAAAAGGAATACTACATCCTGCTGCTGCTGTTGCAGACGATGGTGCTCGGCGTGTTTTCATCGATGGATTTGTTTCTGTTCTACCTGTTCTTTGAAGTGTCACTGGTCCCGATGTACTTCCTGATCGGAATCTGGGGCGGAGAGAACCGCCTGTATGCGGCGATCAAGTTCTTTCTCTACACACTGGTCGGTTCGGTGGTGATGCTGCTGGGCGTTTTGAAGATGTACTTCCTCACCCAGGACGTGGGCCTTACCAAACAAATCACTCAGGCGACTGTGGATTTGCTGGCCGGCAACGCGAAAGCCAGCGCGATGGTCGCCAGCACCTTGCAGCACGCGGCGCAGAATGGCACCGGCAACTTCAGCATTCTTTATATGCAGGCGATCGGTTCAGTGATGCCGATGGGCTCTCTACAGGTGCTTTTGTTTTTTGCTTTTGCACTGGGTTTCGCGATCAAGGTACCGATGTTTCCGTTCCACACCTGGCTGCCCGACGCGCACGTCGAAGCGCCCACGGCCGGATCGGTGATCCTCGCGGGCGTGCTCCTGAAACTGGGCACCTACGGTTTCTATCGTTTCAACCTGCCAATGTTTCCCAAAGCATCTGCGGACGAAAGCTTTTTCTTTGCCGGCACGGGCCATCAGTTTGGCGTGCGCAGTGTGATGGTCTTTCTGGCGATCGTTTCGATCATTTATGGCGCGTTGGCCGCGATGTATTTCGTGGTCAAGAAGGACGGGGACGTCAAGAAACTGGTCGCCTACTCGTCGGTATCATCGATGGGCATCGTGATGCTGGGATTGTTCGCGCTTAATCCCAACGGGCTGAACGGCGCCGTCCTGCAGATGATCAATCACGGAATCTATTCCGGCGCGTTGTTCCTGCTGGTCGGGATAGTTTACGAACGGCGTCACACGCGCAAGGTTTCCGAGTTCGGCGGTTTGTCGCACATTATGCCCGGCTATGCCGCGGTGTTTTTGATAATGGCCATGACGGCAATTGGCTTGCCGTTGCTGGCAGTGTTTATTTCCGAATTCCTGGCGATGCGGGGAGCGTTCGAAGCGAATCCCTGGTGGGCGGGTTGGGCCGGCCTGGGAATAATTCTCAACGCCGGTTACATGCTGTGGCTATACCAGCGCATGTTCTTTGGCGAGATCGAAAACGAAAAGAACAAACTGTTGCCTGATCTGAGCGGGCGCGAGTGGGCGTACATGCTGCCGCTGGTAATCATGTCACTTTGGATTGGCATCTATCCGGGCCCGTTCCTGCGTTACATTGAAAAGCCGGTGAACGCACTCGTCAAACAAATTCGTCCGAACTATGTGATACCGCCTGAGACAAAGACGGCTGCCCCGGTGAGAGCGCAGAAGTAGGACTTTGGACTTTGGACTTTGGCTTTTGGTCTTTGTTGATGCTTTGAATGACAGCCCTAGAAAACAAACCCGGGTGGGAATCAAAGACCAAAAACCAAAAACCAAAAACCAAAGACCTAAGACCAAGCACAGTTAACTAACAAATGCTTTTCCTTTTCCAAACCAACCTGTTCAATGTGCGCGATCTGCAATTGATCGCGCCTGAGCTGATCCTCGCCGTCGTCGCCTGTCTGGTTCTGGTGATGGAAGTCGTCCTGCCTTACAAGCTCAGCAAATGGACCGCGTGGTTCTCACTCGTCGGGATCGCTTTCGCGCTGATCTCTCTCGGCGCCCAGTTTGTCAGCATGGGCGGCACATTCAACCTGTCGGCGCTACAGAGTGTCGCTGCCGTCGATGGCTTTTACGGGATGGTGCGCATCGATGGCTTCGCCCTGGTTTTCAAAGCCATTTTCCTGATTGCCGCAGCCCTCACAGTTGCCATTTCAGCCCGCTATCTGGATATGGAGCGCGAGCAGCACGGAGAGTATTACGCGCTGATCTTATTTGCCACTGTGGGCATGATGTTCCTCGGCAGCGGCTATGATCTGATCACCCTCTATATCGCCCTTGAGTTGATGGCCCTGACGTTCTATGTGCTGGTAGCGTTTACGAAACGCCAACGCCGTTCGAACGAAGCCGGAATGAAGTATTTTCTGCTGGGCGCCTTTTCGTCCGGCATCCTGCTGTACGGCATGTCCCTGCTCTACGGGGTCACCGGATCAACAAATCTGGGAGACATCGGTCGCGCCGTGAGCGAAGCGCTAACTCAGATGAAAGGCGCCGGACCGGCCGACGCGATCCAGGGATTGAGGCCGATGCTCTTATTGAGCATGATCACGCTCGGCGCCGGACTCTTCTTCAAGATTGCCGCCGTTCCATTTCATATGTGGGCGCCGGATGCTTACGAAGGCGCGCCCACCTCAGTCACAGCATTCC
>Ga0207646_10000731_pt1 | contig 42637 bp, 41 predicted proteins | sample KBSK5502metaG_FD_184343 | JGI IMG/M metagenome (GOLD analysis project Ga0207646, IMG submission 184343) | Corn, switchgrass and miscanthus rhizosphere microbial communities from Kellogg Biological Station, Michigan, USA - KBS K5-50-2 metaG... | ecosystem: Host-associated > Plants > Roots >... | reverse complement strand
GCCGCCCGCGCCGTCCTAGCCCTGTGACCCGCCTCGTGCGGCCCTCGGCGCCCCCGCCGGCCCCCCCAGCCCCGCCGGCCCCCCGACCCCCGCCGGCCCTCGGCGCCCCCGCCGGCCCTCCAGCCCGCCGGCCCCGCGACCCCCGCCGGCCCTCCAGCCCCGCCGGCACGCTGCTCTGCTGCCGTTCCGTGCCTGCGCCGGCGATGCCTTCGAGGAGGAACAGGCCCGGCAGGTGCGGGTCCAGGTCGGCCGAGCGCAGCCGGTCCGCCACGGGATCCGTGGTGAAGTCGGCCGCGACGAACCGGATGTGACCGCTGCGGATCCGAGCCGGTCGAGCCGGGCGCGCTTGTCGTTCTGGGTGGCCGGGTGATCGACTTCGAACCAGAGCACCCCCGGCTTTGCGTATCGCAGCGAACGCCCGTCGTAGCCGGCCGCACCGGTCACGACCTGCGTGCAGCCGCGGCCAAGAGCACGCGTGACCACGCCGTCGAAGAACCGGGTGCGCGCCCGCAGGTACTCGCGCATCGGCCCGGGCGCCGCGCTGGCCGCCGCGGCCACGTCCGTGGCGAGCGCGTCGTCCGCGCCCGGGTCGCCGTACGGCGCAGGGAGCCGGTCGAACGTCAGGCGGTGCGCGGCGACCCGCTGCGCCGTCACCGACGCCTGGCCGGGCCTCATCCAGGCTTGACGGCGCGGGTAGCGATGTAGCCGGGCATGATGCGGGCCGTGGCGTCGGCGTGGTGCGGGCCCTCGGCCAGGTGGGTGAGCAGGAACCCGGCGGCGAGCTGGCCGCCGATTTGCTCGGTGAGCGTGTGGCTGTACTCGATCGGGCCATCACCGTAGGCCCGGCTGCGCTCGTCCTCGCGCAGGTCGAGCGTGCTGAACGGGATCCGGTGCCGCACCACGAACTCTTCGCGCTCGTCGAGCGCCGCCAGGTCGAAGATGAAGATGTCCGGGTTCATGAAGCCGGACATCAGCAGGCCGCCGGGGCGCAACACCCGGAAGCACTCCCGCCAGACCGGCGCCAGTTCCGGGCAGAACACGTTCGACACCGGGTTGAAGACCATGTCGAAGCCGGCATCGGCGAACGCGCTGAGGTCGCGCATGTCACCGAGGACGGTGCGGATGGCCAAGCCCTCGCGGGCGGCGACCTCCTCGTCCCGGGCGAGCTGCCTGGGGGAGTTGTCGAACACGGTCACGTCCGCGCCCACCGCCGCCAGCACCGGGCCCTGCTGCCCGCCGCCGGAGGCCAAGCACAGCACCGCGGCGCCGCGCAGGTCGGCGGGGAACCAGTCGCGCGGCGTGGGCTGGTACCCGATGAGCACCACCGACCAGTCCCCGTCCCGGGCCCGGGCGATGACGTCCGGCCCGACCGGCTGCGTCCATTCGTTGCCGCTGTCCACCTCGCGGTCCCACGCCGCGCGGTTGTGCGCGACGGGGTCGAATTGCTCGGGCACAGCGGACATCCTAGGCGGCCACCGGCCGGTGGCTCAGTCGGCGGCGGGCTCGGTGGCCAGCGCCTCGGGAGCCAGCGGGAGGGTGATCCGGAACGTGGCGCCCTGCTGCGGCGCGGTGTCCACGCTGACCGTCCCGCCGTGCGCGCCGATCAGCGCGGCGACGATCGCCAGCCCGAGGCCGCTGCCGCCGGTGCGCCGGCCCCTCGCCTGGTCGGCCCGGTAGAAGCGCTCGAAGACCCGGCTGGCCTGCTCCTGGGTGAGGCCCGGGCCGTGATCGATGACCTCGAGGACGGCGCACGGCACCGGCGGGTTGCCCTGCTGCTGACCGGCGACGATCCGCACCGTGATCGGCGAGCCCTCGGGGGTGTGGGTGAGGGCGTTGTTCATCAGGTTGCTGATCACCTGGCGCAGCCGGCCCTCGTCGCCCAGAACGAGGAACGCCGCGCTGGTGCCGACGGTCAGGTCGATCGCCCGGCTGGGCGCGACGATGCGCGCATCCTGGACCGCGTCCGCGGCCAGCGTGAGCAGGTCGACGGGGCGGCGCTCGATCGGGCGCTGCTGGTCGAGGCGCGCCAGCACCAGCATGTCCTCCACGAGCCCGCCCATCCGGAACGACTCCTGCTCGACCCGCTCCATGATCCGGTCCATGTCCGCCCGGGTGAGCGGCTCGCCGTCCTTCGATGCGCTGGCCAGTGAGCCTTGTACGGCGGTGGTAGTGACCGGGGTGTTGGCCGTAGCGGCGCCGGCCGCGGCGGCGCTCTCTGCGGTCCCGGCGCTGGTGCCCGAGGTGTTGGTTTCCGCGGTGTCGGCCGCGGTGGCGGCCGCGGCGCCGACGGCGGCTCCGGTGGCGGCGGTGTCGGCTGCGGCTGTGGCTTCGGCTGCGGACCCGGTCGCGGCCGAGCCGTTCTTCACCCCGCCGCGCTGGCGGTAGTACTCGGCGTAGCCGCGGATCGCGGTGAGCGGGGTTCGCAGCTCGTGGCTGGCGTCGGCCAGGAAGCGGCGCATCCGCTCCTCGGAATACCGTGCGGCGGCCTCGGACTGGGCCCGGGCACGGAAGGCCGATTCGACATGGGCGAGCATGACGTTCAGCGACCGGGCCAGGCGGCCCATCTCGGTCCGGGGGTCGTGGTAGGGCACCCGGCTGGACAGGTCACCCGCGGCGATGGCCACCGCCGTGTGCTCGATGTCGGTCAGCGGCCGCAGGCTGGCCCGGACCATTGCGACCCCGACGATGGCCAGCGCGATGACGACGATCGCGCTGACCACCAGGTCGATCTTGGCCAGCCAGCTGACCGCCTGGTCCAGGTGGCCGAGGTCCGCGCCCAGGATCAGCGTCCCGCGTATGTTCGGCCCGGGGCCAATCGGGGTGTTCATGTGGTAGTCGACGGGGCGGACCAGCACCCGCCAGGTGTCCCCGCCGCTGGTGGCCGGGACCGTGACGAGCCTGTTGTTGTTGGCCGTCAGCCAGGACTGGCCGGTGGGCACGCCCGGGCCCGTCGGGGCGCCGGAGGTGCACACGTTGCACGGCAGTTGCTGTCCCTGGGCGTCCCGCAGTTCTATGACGTATCCCTCGAAGCTGAGCGCCTGGGAGCCCGCCCCGCTGAAGCCTGTCGGGCTGCCGACCTGCGCGCTCAGCGCCCGCAGCTGGGCGTCCGCGCGGTTCTGCAGGTAGCCGCGGAATTGCGTGAGGCCGACCCCGCTGATCACCGCCAGAGCGATGACGACGAGCGCGAGCAGCGCAGCGATCAGCTTGATCCGCAGCGGTACCCGGCCGGACGCTTGCCGCAGCGCCTGCAAGCGGCCGGTGGACGCGGGCGGGGGGAACGGATTCATGCCTGTCAGGACGACGGCAGCCGGAGCACGTACCCGACGCCGCGCAGGGTGTGGATCAGCCGCGGCTCGGCGCTGTCCACCTTGCGGCGGAGCACCGATACGTAGGACTCCACGATCCCGGTGTCGCCGCGGAAGTCGTAGTCCCAGACATGGTCGAGAATCTGCATCTTCGACAGCACCCGGTTCGCGTTCCCCATGAAGTAGCGGAGCAGCTTGAACTCGGTGGGGGAAAGCTGCACAGGCTGCCCGGCCCGCCACACCTCGTGGCTGTCCTCGTCGAGTTCGAGGTCGGCGAACTTCAGCCGGGGCGTCGGCTCGGCGCCGTCCCCCCGGGTGCGCCGCAGCACGGCCCGGATCCGGGCGATGACCTCCTCCAGGCTGAACGGCTTGGTCACGTAGTCGTCGCCGCCGAGGGTCAGGCCCCGGATCTTGTCGTCCATCGCGTCCCTGGCGGTCAGGAAGACCACGGGGATCCGGTCGCCACCGCCGCGCAGCCGCCGGACCACGTCGAACCCGTCCATGTCGGGCAGCATCACGTCGAGCACGATGAGGTCGGGCCGGTACCGCTGGGCGGCCTGCACCGCCTCGGTGCCGGCGCTCGCGCTGATCACTTCGAACCCGGCGTAGCGCAGGCTCGCGGCGAGGAGTTCGAGGATGTTCGGCTCGTCCTCGACCACGAGCAGTTGCGCCTCCGGCTGCTTCCGCCCGTCGGCCGGTGGTGCGGTCATAAGAGAATCCTGGCCAATGACTCTGAGAGTTTGCTGAATGCGCGCTGGAACTTACCTGTCGAGCCTAAGCGACTGGCCAGGTGAGAAGGCGCTGCCGGGGCGCGGGACGGACTCGGCACGGCGGCGCGCCGGGAACCGTGCGGAAGGTCGGGGAGCGTGACGCGGAGCAGGCTGGCGGCCTGCGGCGCGCCGTCAGGTGAGGCTGGCGGCGCCAGCACCGTTGCTGGCTTCCGTCCAGCGAACGATGGCCGCCGCGCGCGATTCCGCGCCCAGCTTTGCGTAGATCCGGTTTACGTGGTTCTTGACCGTCTTCTCGGCGAGTACAAGCCGCGCGGCGATTTCGCCGTTCGACTGTCCCGCCGCGATGAGTGACATGATTTGGGCCTCGCGCGAAGAAAGACCAAGCGGGCGGGGTGTTCGAGATGCGCCAGCGGTCCTCACTCAACCTCCGACCAGTATGCAGTTATGAGATGCGACGCATGGTATCGAACCTGGACCTCTCGCGCGCAAGGTTCAGATGCCGTCTATCGTGCAACGATGCAGGCCCGGACGCCCGCCGCTCACCCGCCGCTCAGCCCTGCAGGTGCGAGCCGGTGATCAGCTTCTTCGGGACCGGTGTGCCGCTGTTCAGGTCATGGAACAGCCGGGCGGCCTGCGCCGGGTCCCACAGCACGGCATCGCCCTGCGGGGTGACGTAGTTCGGGTTCCCGATCGGGACCGTGGTGGTTTCCGGCTGGCGCAACGCGAACGCAACGCTGATGAGCTGATTCAGGTGGGTGCCCTCGTCCACGGTCAGGGAATCGACCGCGCCAAGCGCGGCAGGGACGGACGCGAACGGGTTGAACATGACTCCCGGGCTGGTCATCTTGCTCAGCAGCGCCCTGATGAACACCCTCTGGTTCTGCTCCCGCTGCAGGTCCTGACCGGCGAACTGGTGGCGGGTGCGGACGAAGCTCAGCGCCTTTCCGCCACTCAGCGTCTGACATCCCTTTCTCAGGTGCAGGCCGGAGGCGGCGTCATGGAGCGGGTGCTTGAAGCACATCGTGACACCGCCGACCGAGTTGACGACATTCACGAGCCCGCCGAAGCCGATTCCCATGTAGTGCTCGATACGCAGGCCGGTAACGTTCTGGACGGTCTCGGCGAGCAGTTTCGGGCCGCCAAACGAATAGGCGGCGTTGAGCTTGTTGTAGCCGTAGCCGGGAATCTTGACATACGAATCCCGCGGCAGGCTGACCAGCACCGCGGGACCGCCGTTCCCCGGAATGTGCAGTAGCAGGATCGTGTCGCTGCGCTGGCCGCTCACGTCGATGCCGGTGTGGTACCTGCGTTCCTGCTTGCGGGTCAGGCCCTGGCGGCTGTCGGAACCGGTGATCAGCCAGTTCGACCCGGACCCCGCGGCCGGCTGGCCCGCGTACGACACCAGCACGTTGGACCTGTTGAGCTTGCCGTCCAGGTAGAAGTACCCGCCGATCACCAGGATCAGCAGCACCACGACCAGGCCCGCCAGGAACGCCAGCAGCAGGCGCAGCCGTGGCCGGCGCGGCCGCTTCCCGCCGGTGTAGGCCGACGGCCCGCGCGCGCCCGCGCCCGGTGCCGAGCGGATCGGCGGCTGCTGCGGCCAGGGGTCCGCCGGGAGACCCGTGGCCGTGTTCGGATAACCCTCGCCGCCTGCCCCGGAGCGGGCCTGCATCCGGACCGTGGGGTCGCTGGCCACGCCCGGCACCCCGCCGGCGCCTCCGGCCCCGGCCGCCGTGCCCCCCGCGGCCGCGTTTCCCGGGGCGGCGTTTCCCGGGGAGGCGCTTACAGCGGCACCAGGCACGGCGTTCCCGTCGTCCGGTGCGGCAGGTTTGTCCTCACGGAACCAGCCTGTCGGCCACTCGTTCACGTGGTGCCCTCCCACCAGATCGTGACCACGTCCCGCCCTGATGACCCCAGATCCCCGGGCCGTTCGGGCTGGCTCCCCATTTCCAGCAGCGCGGTCTGCACGTCGCTGGCGCGATCGGCGGGCAGGCACAGCCGGCGCCTGGTGACGTCGACCAGTTCAGCGAATCCCTCGTAGTCCGCCTCCGTCGGACGGCTCCATTCAGTGTGCCCTGCCCGCACGCCTGCTTCGGCCAGGATCGCCAGGAGATCCGCGGCGGTGGGCCCCTCCGGCCTCCGCAGCCCGTGAAACCGCAGCCAAAGCGGATTGAGCGAGGTCAGCGGGTGCACGGCGGTCAATTCGAGCACCACCCGGCGGCGGGCGTGGCTGGTCAGCGCCGTGAGGAACGGTCCGATGTCGGGGACGTTGTAGGCCACGTGGTGGCAGGTCACCACGTCGGCCGGGGCGGCCTGCGACGCGACATCCGGCCAGCGGCCGTGCACCGTGAGCAGGTCGAGCCCGGCACGGGCCGCCCGGTCGGCCAGCAGGGCGAGCATGTCCACGTCGGTGTCCACGGCGGTGATCGTGGTCGCGAGCGGGGCCAGTGGCAGGCAGGCGGCGCCCGCGCCGGACCCGACGTCCAGGACCGTTCCGGCCGGTTCGAGCGCCTCCCGTGCGCGTTCGTAGGAGGGCCCGGCCGGCTCGGCGATCACACGGTCCGCCCGGCGCGCGAACACCTGCCGCGGCAGTACCCAGGGCGAGTCGGGCACGCCGGCCGTGATGTGCTCCGGTATCGCCCACGCCGCCAGGTCAGCGCGCCAGTTGTCCAGCAGCTCGCCGAGCATCGTCACGGCCAGAATCTAGTGACCTCCGTGAGGTGAGCCAAGTAGCCCCACCGGCCGGCCCCATCGGTGCGGCGTGTCGCCCGGTCGCGCCGCATCAACCCGGCGCCTGGCCCGCGGCCGGGGTGGGCGTCGTGCTGGGACCGGGTATGGGGGAGGAGCTGGCCGTCGGCGTCGGGCCGCTGGTCGGCGTCGGGCCGCTGGTCGGCGTCGGGCCGCTGGTGGGCGTCGGGCCGCCCACGGGCAGCGGGCCACCGCCCAGGTCGGACCGGTCGTGGCCGGGAGTACCGGGTTTCTTGTGGTGCCCCGATGCCCGGCCCCGGCCCGGGCCCGCCGGGTTCCCCGGCGCCAGCGTCCCGACCAGGACGACCGTGGTGTCCCGTGGCACCAGGCCAGCCGGCCTGACGGAGAGGACCCGGCCCGGCGGCATCCGGTTGCTGGGCTGCCAGCGCACCTGCACGTTCAGGCCGAGGCGGCGCAACTGCCGCCGGACCGCGGGCACCGGCCTGCCCAGCAGTGTCTTCCCGTCAACCATGACCATCGTGCCCCGGGACGGCGCCGCCGCCGCCACGTGCTGCGGGCTCTGGTCGATCATGCTGAGCAGCAGCACGGCGGTCAGGGCCGACGGGTTGCATGACACCCCCTGCTACCACCAATCCGTCAGATCAATCGCTTGTGGACACCGATGCGCCCCGGTTAAGTCTGCGGAGGCCCGGCTCTGACGTGGCAAAACGCATCACGGCCAGCTGGGAAGCGAATGGGAGCGCCCTGCGTGGCTGGCGGCCCGAGACCGTGGTCCCCACCAGGCAAGGGCGTGCCCGGCCGGTGGCGGGTACTCGCGATGTTGGGCCCTTGTGACGCGGGGGTGTGCGGCAGCTACTTCACGCCGGCATCGACCCCCAGCCGCATCCCCCGCCTCCCCAGTCCAGACAGCGAGGTCATTGCGGGCGATCAGTGTGTCGGGGTGCTCGCGGCCCAGCACACGCTCCATGATGGGCAGCAGCGCGGCGTACTGGTCGCGGGCCCCAGCCTTATCCCTGCCCGCCCGCAGCCCGTCACCCAACCCTCGCACGCCGGGGCCAGGCTCCCCACCCACACCACGCCGGCGAACGGGCGGGAGCTGGCGCCTTTGGCTCGAATAACGGCGCCAACGGCCGCCGTGATACGCAACCGAATGGTTCGATGAAAGCGAGCCGATGGGTATGACGGCGGTTGCCTCCCGGGAGCGGGGCCGGGCACCGCCGAAGGAGTCATCGTGCCGGCAGCGAACGGCGAGAGCAGCGGCGGCCCGGAGCGGATGCTCGGCGCGGTGCCCGGCGTCCGGGCGGTTGGCCTGGGGCCAGCCCCGGACAGGGGTTTCGCGCTGGCGTGAGGGAGGCGGACCATGACGCACGCCAGCCCGGCGGTCCTGCTCGCCGCCGCCCGAGTCAGCCGGGAAGTGGTCCCGGCTCGGGCGCAGATGGCGACCACGCTCGGGTTTCACATCATCCTGGCCTGTTTGGGGATCGCGCTGCCGACGGTCGTGCTGCTGGCCGAGTTCATCGGGCTGCGGCGGCGTGATGCGACGGCACTGCTGCTGGCGCAGCGCTGGTCGCAGGCGATGGGGGTGCTGATCGCTGTCGGCGCGGTGACCGGCACGGTGCTGTCGTTCGAGATGGGGCTGCTGTGGCCCGGGCTGATGCGCAGGTACGGGGCGGTGCTGGGGTTCCCGTTCGGTGTGGAGGGGGTGTTCTTCTTCCTGGAGGCGATCTTCGCCGGGATCTACCTGTGGGGCTGGCGGCGGCTGGCCGGCTGGGCGCACTGGTGGTCGGGCGTGCCGATCGCGCTGTCCGGGATCTTCGGCGCGATGTCGGTGATCGCGGTGAACTCGTGGATGAACCAGCCCGGCGGATTCACGCAGCGCGGCGGCCGGATCGTCTCGGTCAACCCCGCGCAGGTGTACTTCAACCGGGCGGCCATCTACGAGATGCCGCACATGATCCTGGCCGCCTACATGGTCACCGGGTTCCTGGTGGCCGGGGTGTACGCGGCGGGCATCCTGCGCGGCCGGCGGGACCGCTACCACTACACCGGGTTCGCGTTCGGGTTCGTCCCGGCCGCGGTGCTGACCCCGTTCCAGATCTTCGTCGGCGACACGGCGGCGCGGGCGATCGCGCACGGCCAGCCGGTGAAGTTCGCGGCGATGGAGTACGTCCCGCGCACCTCCCGGCACGTCCCGGAGTGGCTGGGCGGCGTCTACGTGAACGGGCACGTCTACGGCGGGGTGAAGGTCCCCGGCCTGGACTCGCTGCTGGTCGGGTTCGGGCCCGGCACGAAGGTCATCGGCTGGGACACCGTGCCCCCCGCCTACCGGCCGCCGGTGGTGTGGCTGATCCACTTGTGCTTTGACGTCATGGTGGCCCTGGCGTTCCTGCTGCTGCTGGCCGGGCTCTGGGCCCTGCATGCGTGGTGGCGGCATCGCCGGCTGCCGCCGCAGCGGGCGTTCTGGTGGGCCGGGGCGGTCAGCGGGGTGGCCGCGGTCGTGGCGATGGAGTGCGGCTGGGTCGTCACCGAGGTCGGCCGGCAGCCCTGGGTGGTCTACCGGCTGCAAACCACTGCCGCGGCGGCCACCACCAACGGTGGCGTCATCACCAGCCTGAGCGTGGTCATCGTCGTGTACGCGGCGCTCGGCACCGCCACGATAGCGATCCTGCGGATGCTGTCCCGGCGCTGGCGCCGCGGCGACCCGGACGAGGCCGCCGTCCCCTACGGTCCCAACCCGGCGCCGCGTGATCTGGCGGCGGGCGAAGTGGGGCGCTGATGGCCGCGGACGTGGTGGGCGGGATCCTGCTCGCCGGGATCACCTTGTACGCGGCGCTGGGAGGAGCGGACTTCGGCGCGGGCCTGTGGGACCTGCTCGCCGGCACCACCGCGCGGGGGTGGGCTCCGCGCGCGCTGATCGACGAGTCGATCACGCCGGTGTGGGAGGCCAACCACGTCTGGCTGGTCTTCGACCTGGTCATCTTCTGGACCGCGTTCCCGCAGGCGTTTGCCGCGGTGATGACCACGCTCGCCCTGCCGCTGTGGCTGGCACTGGCCGGGATCGTGCTCCGCGGTGCAGGGTTCGCCTTCCGCAAGGAAATCACCCGCCTTTCCCTCCGGCGCGCGGCCGGCGCCACCTTCGCGTTCTCCTCCCTGATGACCCCGTTCTTCATGGGCACCGTGATCGGCGCGATCGTCACCGGCGCGGTGCCCGCCGACGCCAGCCACGCGAGCCTGGCCGCCTGGACCAGCCCCACGGCCCTGCTCTCCGGGTTGTTGTTCGTGAGCGCCTGCGGCTACCTGGCCGCCGTCTACCTGGTCGGCGAGGCAGCCCGCCGCGGGGACCGGCGCCTGCGGGCCTACTTCACCTACCGCGCCCAGGCCGCCGCCATCGTGGCGGGCGCCCTGTCCCTGGCGACCCTGGCCGAGCTGAACAACGCCAGCCCGGCTCTCTACGCCCGGCTCACCGGCCGGGCGCTGCCGCTGGTGATCATCGCCGGGGTGTGCGGCCTGGCCGTCGTGGCGCTGCTGGCCGGGGGCCGGCGCGGCCCCGGCCGGCACAGCCTGATCCGGGTCATCGCCGCGCTCGGCGTCGCCGCCGTCGTGTGGGGGTGGGGCGTGGCCCAGTACCCGGTGCTGCTGCCCGGCACCCCGGTCACCCTGGCCAACGCGGGCGCACCGCACGCCACCCTGGTCGCGCTCATCGCCGTGTTCAGCGCCGCCGCGGTGCTCGTCGGGCCGTCCTTCGCCCTGCTCTTCCGCATGCAGAGCCGGCGCCTGCTGGGCGAGGGGCAACACGGCACGCTGTCGGCCGCCGTCATGCCCGGCCGCACCGGCCTGCCCCCGTCAGCACAGCACCAGCAACGGCCATCCCCAGAGCGCCGCCGCGGCCCCGCGACCCGGGGCGCCGTGCTCGGAACGATCGTGATCGCCGCGGTAATCCGCCGGCCGCGGCGTCGCTGACCGGAGTCTCAGCTGGGCACATCGCGATGCGAACGGCGTATACCCCCGGGAGGGAGCCTGGCGGGCCGATGGGGAATGGATGCTCACCCGCCGGGCTCAGGGCGAACCCGAGGGAATGAACTATATACCGAGTATACTGTTCCGCATGGTATCTGCTCTGGTGGCTCGTGAGTGGCCGGCACGCCCTGCTCGCGCTGCTGAGTGAGGGGCCGAAGTACGGGCTGCAGTTGCGCGCGGAGTTCGAGGCCCGGACCAGCGGGATGTCGCCGCAGAACGTGGGCCAGCTGTATGCGGCGCTGGGCCGGCTCGAGCGTGACGGACTGGTGGAATCCGACGGCGCCGAAGCAGCCGGCCGGCAGAGGGTATTCCGGATTACCGCCGACGGCGCGACCGAGCTAGCCGCATGGTTGCGCACGCCACCGAAGCTGGCGTCCCCGCCCCAGGACCAGATGACGGCGAAGGTTCTGGCAGCGCTGCGGGTGCCTGGCACCGACATTCATGAGCTGGTCCAGGCGCACCGCCGATACCTGGTGGAGCTGATGCAGCAGCGGACCCAGGTCAAGCAGGCCCAGGCCGGTCACGGCCTGGGCCTGGTACTCAGGATCGACGCCGAGTTGTTCAGGCTGGACTCGGTGATCCGGTGGCTGGACGCCGCCGACAGCCGCCTCGCGCACGCCGCGGTCAGCCCGCCCCGGCCAGCCCCGCGGGTGTTGCCACGGCTCCGCGAGAGTGCGGGGATGCTCCCGGGCAGGGCGAATCACCAGGGGACGAGCAGTTCAGCAGATAGCCATATCCGGGTCTCCGATGGCGACCGGGAGCGCGCTACCGCCCGGCTGTGTGACCACTTCGCCGAGGGCCGGCTCACGCGCGAGGAACTGGACGAGCGGATCACGGCGGCGCTGACCGCAAGGACCGTCGGCGACCTCCGACGCGCCACTGCCGACCTTCCTGGGCCCACACCGTCCGTGCAGCCGGCCCGGACACCGCCAACGGCGGCGGGGCCGCGCCCGGTCCGGAGGCGGCGCGGCGATGACCTATGAGGAGTTCACGTCCGCGCACTGCCGCCTAATAGAGACTTGACTTGAGTGTTGCGGGGTTTGCCGTAACGTTCAGGGGTCCGATGGGCTGGCTCCATTAACCGCCGCTCTGCGCTGCTGGCGGAGTGTGATGGCGCGCCCCGGCCTACGCACGAGGCTGGCAGCACGGAGTGTCGTGAATCTACCGGAACTGCTGTCGCCCGCCTTTACCCGCGATGTGACTTGTGGTGGCGGTGTCCGTGTGGCACGAGGGAGGTTCCGTTGTATTGCAAGGCGGTGATGGTGTCGGTGAACGCTGCGCCCAGCCGCACCTGGGTGTCCGTCACACTGACCAGATTGACGGTCAAGTCCGTGCTGGCACCCTGCTCAGCGGCGAGCGCAAACGGGTAGTTGGTCGCTGAGACCAACACCGTGCCGGTGGGGTCGTAGGCGGTCCAGGCGGTGCTGCCGTCGCCTGTGGTGCATGTGAGGTAGCCGCCGCCCCTGAAGCCGATCAGAAGGACCGGCGAGCCGGACCCGGTGGCCGCGAACGCCGGTTCGGCGGCTGGTGCGACGGCCGGAAAGTGGTGGACCACGATCTCTGCGAACTGCGCCGGCCCGCGTATGCCCGGGCCGACGCGGAACCGGACGGCCTGCTTCATGCGCACCCAGTGCGCGCTGCTATCGGTCCCGGCGGCAAAGGAGATAGTCATCATGTGCCTGGGCCCGTGGCTGGCCAGTGCCGGGCTGGCCGCAACCCCGAGCGAGCCGACTGTGACGGCGACGGCGATGGCCAGGACCGTGAGCTTGTGCACGTTGATGTCCCCCCGTAGATGGTGGCGCTATACCACCTGCCACTTGATGGCACCGGAACCACCCCTGCCAGCGCAGCCTGGGGCGCTTAGTCTCCCCACACCGGTGACTCCTCGATGATAACGCCATGAATTGAGAAAGTCACGCAAAGTTACACGCACTGACCAGGGCCTGGGAAAGCCGGTGTCGACTAGGGGCTGGGGGCCGGCTCCGAGCCGTGGTAGTGCACGATCAGCCACGTGTTACCGCAGCGCTGGAGCACAAGGGTTATTCGGTATGGCAACTCCAGTGGTTGTGGCCCCTCGACGAGAAGGGTTGCCTGGGTCACCAGCCAGGCGGTGTGGCCGCTGGCGTTGATGTGGAGCTGGCCCCAGCGCCAGTGGTAGATCTCCTCGCGCGCAAAGAGCGCTTCGAGGAGATTCCGCAATTGTGCCGGTCCAGCGGCGATCTCGTCGGCTTCTGAGCCAATGAACACGGTCTCCGGGCCGGGGGCGAACAGGCTGAGTACCTGGTGCACGTCACGCTGTGTGAACCCCTCGTTCAGCCGCTCGAGCAGGTTGCGGATTGCTGGCTCGGCGGCCGGCAGACTGGCCGCGGGGGGGTTGGTCATGGCAGGTCGGCGCGAAGAGTTGCGGCGCCAGCGGTGGCCTGGTCGGAAGGCCCGCTGTGAGGCAGCCGATGGCCTTCGATGCTGCGCATGCCTGGCAGGAAGAGGCCTGCCAGCGTCACGGCGGCGCCGAGCACGCCAGCGCCTATCAGGGTGGCACGTGGCCCGACCGCCGCGGCGACGGGGCCGGTGATGGCAAAGGACACCGGGAGCAGGCCAATGGAGATGAACCAGTCGAAACTGGATACCCTGCCCAGCAGCGCGGCGGGGACGAGGCGGTGCTTGGTGGTGGCCCACACCACGGTTCCGGCTGCCTCGAGAGCGTTGAAGACAAGGCTTGCCAGCATCAACTGCCAGGCCATGGTGGCCAGCCCGTACCCCGCGACCGCCAGGGTGGCAAGCGTCCAGGTGATGTAAATGAAGCTCATGAAGCGGCGAGGGTTCCCCCACTGTCCGGTCAGGAACGCGCCGGTGACGGCGCCCAGGCCACCCACGGCGAACACCAGTCCGAGCTCGGTGGCGCTGCCCGCGAGCTGGTGCTTGACGACAAAAGGCACCAGCACCTCGGTGGGGCCAACGAACAGCAGGTAGGCGAAGGTGGCGGCCAGGAAGGTGCCCCACAGCCAGACGTGCCGGCGCACGAAACTGAACCCTTCGCGGATCTCCCCCAGGGCCGAGGCCGGCGCGCCGTCGGTGGCGTGGCGGCGTTGGGGGGTCATGCGGGCAAGCATCGCCGCCGAGACCAGAAAGCTGGCCGCGTCGAACAAGAAGGCGCTGCCGGTACCCCACATGCCGATCAGCCACCCGCCGAGTGCAGGCCCCGCCAGGCGCAGGGCCACGGGGCGGAGGATCTGGTCAACGGAATTGGCCGGGGCGAGCACGTCCTCGGGGACCAGGTCGGGCACTATGGCGTCGAAGGCAGGGCCGAAGAAGCCAGCTCCCAGCCCGTACAAGGTGGCGAGGACGAACAGGTGCCATAGCTGGAGGCGGCCGGTCAGCGCCAGCAGGCCCAGCAGCCCGATGACGGCCGCCCGCAGCAGGTCGGCGGCCAGCATGACGCGGCGGCGGTCAAACCGGTCGCTAGCCACCCCGCCGATCAGCAAGACGACCACCTGCGACAGCGACATGGCAAGGCCCACCTCCGCCAGCGCGGTGGGGGCGTTCGACAGCTGGTAGACCTGCCAGGCGATGGCGACCAGGAAAACGCCGTCACCCAGCAATGAGGCCATCATGCCGGTCCATAGCAGCCGGAAGTCCCGGACGCGCAGGGGCTCCAGCACGGCCAGGCGGGCGCCACCTACCATTGCCCGAATCCGTCTACTGCTGGGCGGGCTGGAGCGGAAACTGCTCGGCCACTTCCTGGAGTACCTGCAGCAGGTGCGTGATCTCCGCATCGGTGTTGGTGGCGGTGACCTGGATGCGGAAACCGACCTGCGAGCGTGGCACGAGCGGGTAGGCGGCAAGTGTGACGTAGATCCCGCGGTCGAACAGGTAGCGGCCGACGGCGTCGATATCGTCGGGGTTGGCGAGCGGCACCTCGATAACGGGAGTCCCTGTTCTGTTGGGGGTGGCGACGTTGAGCTGTCGCAGGCCGTCCAGCACACGGGCGGTCTTGCGGTGCAGGCCGGCGCGGATCGTATCGCCGCGTTCGGCGTTGACTTTCAAGCCGGCCACGGCGGTGGCCAGGGAGGCGACGGGTACAGGCCCCGAGTACAGGTACGGCGGGGCGGCGACCTTCAGGAGGTTCTTCACGCTGGTCGGGCAGGCCACAAAGGCCAGCATGGAGGAGTAGGCCTTGGAGAACCCGCCGACCAGGATCAGATCTTGGTAGCTCTCGCCGAAGTAGCGCACCACGCTGTTGCCGCTGCTGCCGTAGTCGCACAACTCCCCCGGGCTGCGCTCGCCGATGATGCCAAAACCGTGCGCGTCGTCCACGTACAGTTGCGCTCCGTGCTGGCGGGCGATGCGGGCGAACTCCGCCAGCGGGGGGATGTTGCCGGTCATGCTGTTGACGCCGTCCAGGCAGATCAGCCGGGGGTACCGGTCGCAGGCGCGGAGGAGCTGCTCCAGGTGGCCGGGGTCGTCATGACGGAAGCGTTCCAGGGCCGCGCCTGTCGCTGTGGCGCTCACGCAGCCGTCGTAGATCGTCTTGTGGGCGCGGGCGTCGAGGAAGACCGCTCCGCCTGCGGCAAGCACAGGGATGACCGACATGTGGATGAGGGTGATGGTGGGCAGCAGCAGGGTGTCGTCGGCACCGAGCAGCCCCGTCAGCTCGGCCTCGATCTCCTCATACAGCCGTGGGCTGCCCAGCAGCCGTGACCAGCTGGGATGTGTGCCCCACCTGGCCAGGTACCCGGGCACGGCCTCGATGATCTCTGGTTCCAGGTCGAAGCCGAGGTAGTTGCAGGAGGCGAAGTCGGCTAGCCACTGCTGGCCGATCCGGATCTGGCGCCGGTCGATCTGGTCGATCACGGCGTCCAGCATGGGGTGCGCGGCCTGCAGCCGGGCCAGGTCCGCCCCGGTCGCCCGCTGGCGGGGGATGGAGGTGCCCGCCGGCGTTGATGGGGCAGGGGGCGGGGCGCTTTCCTGCCAGGGCCGGTCAAGCAGGGGCCTGCGCGAACCTTGCCTGTGCATAACTTCCTCCTCCAGAGGCATCCGGCCTAGGAGGGGACCACCGTGATGCGTTCAGGACGGCTCTAGTTTAACGGAGCCTATTACGCAAAGTAAACAGGTAACTACTATATGTAGCCAGATATCTCCCACTCGCATGTAGTAACTCCAAGTAATACTCCGTACGTTGCGCAATAAAAGTGCGGCTTGCCTGCGACCGCGCAAGCGCGAGTGCCCGGTGGCCGGCTCCCCGTGCTGCTCCGGGAGTCGGACACCGTCATGGCAGCAGCCCGGGTCATGATCACGGCCCGGGCTGCTGACGAGGCTACCCGCCTAGCTCATCGGGCCGTCGGCCGGTCTGGGCTGCTGCCCCTCAACGGCAGCCGCTTGGGCCGGGGCGGCTGCTGGCCGCGATGGCAGGTGCCGGTGGCGCAGGGTGGCCGGGCCGACGTTCTTACAGGACGGTTCAGAAGATGAGCACGCAGCGTTGCGGTCCGCCGCGCGCGTGGATTCGGCGGGGTTCGGGCTCATTGACCGGTGGGCACGGTGATGCGCATTGTGATGTTGATGCGGCCGTGGGTGAGGCCGGACCTGGGATGGCCTGTGCCGGGGTAGATCCGGGGCTCGTCGTGGCAGGCGAAGCGTGCCTGTCGTCCGAAGACGAGGGCGTCTCCGGAGGACAAGGTGAGGTCGGTGCAGGGGTAACCATGGTTGCCGGTGTTGCTCAGGCGGAAGGAACACCGGTCACCGAGGCTGAGGGATACGGCCAGGTCGCTGGTGGTCTCGCCGTCGTCATGGCGGATGCGCAGGGCCTGGCCAGGCGGGGGGGCCAGGTTACCTGGCGTGCCCTCTTTCCAGCTTGCGTCGGCCGCCTTGCCGGCCGCGAAGGCTGCATAAGGCATGAGCAGGCGGCTGCGGACTGCACCGCCCCAAGGGCGCAAGCCGGGATCGTAGTAGTTGACCAGTGCCGTGTCTGGCCGGTAGGCCACGGCCGCGAGCGGTCCGTAGATGGCACTGATGGCTGCCTGGCCGATGTAGGCGAGCCAGCCGGGGAACTCGGTGACACGCTGGCCGTCTGGGACACTGGCGTTTCGCGTAGATGGCTGCTGGTGCCGGCCGAGACGGAGAGTCCGGACCGACATCTGGTGGCCACCCGGCAGCGAGGTGGCCCGGATGGGGAGGGGCCCGGTGGACCATTCGTGGAAAGCCTCGGCGATCTGTCGCTCCTGGGACATATTCAGCCAGCCCTGCAGGTGGATGGCGCCGGGCCTGCTGGACGTGCTTCGTACCTCTGAGCAGGCCGGGGAGATCACGGTGAGCATAGTCATGGCGTGCCGCTTTCGGGTCGTCTCTGAATAGGAGCCGGTCTGCTTGGTGGCGGACCGGAACCTGAAGGCATCGGTGTGCCAGGTCGCTATGGCCGCCGATGGCCCGGTGGTCGGTAGTGTCGTTCTTCTGGCTTGCTCGGCCATGCCTGCCGGGAAGGCTTACGGGACGCCGTAGTTGCGTTGCGGCGGGTTCATGCTGGTGCCCGTGGCCGATATCGGGCAGGTGGCTCAGCATCGCGTGGCGGAACCAGGCGGCCAGCCGCCAGTGCGGCGGCAGGTCGAAGCTGCGCCGGCGGCCGACGAAGTACTCCACGAGCTCGCGGGCGGTCATGTCCGGGCGGGCGGGGGCGCGCAAGATGCGCGGGACTGCTCTTGTCGGCGAGGGCCTGGAGCGCGGCATCGTGGCCTTCCCGAGCGTAGGCCACGCGTATCAGGCCCGGATCGGTCGCGGCGATCAGCAGCGGGCCTGCCGGGCTGTCGATGGTGGGGGAGGCGGTGTCCAGGATGCGGTATTGCTGGGCCGTGGCCGCCAGCCGGTCATGCAGCTGGCTCAGGCGGTCAGGACCCACGGGGAACGCCCGGGTCAGGTCCCAGGATCGCTTGTCCGTTTCCACCGGGAGCTCCTTTCAGGGCTGGGGTGCCTGGATAGGAACGCCGGAGGGCGGCGATGCCATCGGCGGCGGCCCGTCGCGCGGCGTCGGCGCTGCCGCCGATGATGGCGGCGACTTCGGCGTACGGCAGCCCGGCGAGGTAGTGGTAGGCGATGGCTTGTTTCTGCTTGGCGGGCAGCTTGGCGAGTGCCTGGGTCAGTTCGGCGGCGGTGTCCGGCACGGCGTCGTCGGCGGCGGGGGACGTTGCGGTATCCGGTGTCTCGGCGACAGGGATCGCGCGGCGGGCGGCTGCACGGGTGACGTCGATGGCCTTGCGGTGGGCGATGGTCACGAGCCACGCTTCGACGTTGGCGTCGGCGGGAAGACCGGGGTAGGACTTCATCGCGGACAGGAAGGTTTCCGACCAGGCGTCGTCGGCATCCGCCGGGCCCAGGACCGCCCGGCAGACGCGCAGTACGGTGCTTCCGTGCGCGGAGACGATGGCCTCGAACGGCTGCTTGCCTGTCATGTTCTGAAGACGTCCATGGTCTAGGTTTCGTGAGGTCACCTATGGCCGATTCTTGTCGTGGTGATCACCGGGCCTGCCTGCGCGGGCGCGGCCGCCGGGCGGTGATAATGGCGGCCGCATGATGCCCGCCGTGGTCAGGCTTCGGCGATCAGTCCCAGCTGCCGCAAGACGGTGACGCCGTCGTCCAGGCCGACCTCCTCGGTGATCAGGCCGTTCTCGACCTTCAGGACCGTGATGCCAGTGAAGTGCATCGGTTTGCCTGTCCCGGCCGGCAGGGAGCCGAGCGGCATGTCGTCGAACGCGTCGCCGGTCTGGGTGCCGCCGCCCTCCCACTGGCCGACCACGTAGTCGCCCTCGGCGATCAGGTCAGCGGTGCCCCAGAAGTTCAGGTCCGGGAAAGCGGCGCGGAACTTGGCGGCGAACTGCCGGACTTCCTGGCGGCCGCGGCAGGGGGCGTGCAGCGAGTACTCGAAGCGGATGTCGGGAGCGGCGAGTTCGTCGATGACAGCGGGGTTGAAGTCCTTGCCCCAGAACTCGGTGAACCACCGTCCAACGACGGCCTTGTTCTCCTCAGTCGGCATGAATCGTCCTTCCTGAAAGTGATTGCGGGTCGTTCCCGTGGCCGGGTACTCGCCGGGAAGACGTGTGCGCCGGCCGGGATGTGAGATGAGCGACGCGAATCTTCCGGCCCAGCCGCTGCCCCTTGACCCGCCAGGCCACGTCGGCGAAGCGGGTCCCTGATCACAGTCTCATGCTCCTCGATCGGCACGAATCGTCTCCTCCGACGGGCTCCTGCCGCTCCCGTTCCGGGTGCGCTCTCCCGGAACGCGCGAGGCCAGCGAACGCGAGATGGCCACGCTCGCTCATCGCGAAGAGGCCACGCGCTCAGGCAACGCTCCGGCTGGTCACGCTCGCTTTCCGGGTCCGCAGCGGGGCGGCCTCACGAACTGCCTGGCGCGGACGTCTTCCAGGTGCAGAGGACGCGATCGAAGGAGCAGACCCATGATGACCGAAGCGTGCACGCTGACCGCGCAGCACACCGTCGTCGCCACGCCGATCGGCGACCTGACCGTCGTGAGGGCGGGCCACCCGCTGACGGGCCTGTACTTCCCGCATCACTGGTACAAGCCCGACCCGGTCACGTTCGGCCCCAGGAATGACCGGGGATTCGAAGGCGTCGCGGGCCAGCTGGAGGAATACCTGGCGGGCACCCGGACCATGTTCGACCTGCCGCTTGAGCCCCGTGGCACGGAGTTCCAGCTCCGTGTCTGGGAGCTGATCACGCAGGTTCCCTACGGGCAGACCACCAGCTACGGCGACCTCGCCCGCCGTCTTGGTGGCCGCGAGAACGCCCAGGAGGTCGGCGCCGCAGTAGGCCGCAACCCGCTGTGCATCCTTATCCCCTGTCACCGGGTCATCGGCAGCAACGGCAAGCTGGCCGGCTACGCCGGCGGCCTGCAGCGCAAGCAGAAGCTCCTGGAGCTGGAGCACGCGGAGGTAACCCGCGTGCGCCGCGTTCTCGCGCCGGCTCTTTGGTAAGGAGTGGCTACGCTGGCGAAGCCGAAAGCCCGGCCGGGAGTCCAGCCGGGCTGGCCGCTGAGACGGCCGACGAGCTGCGCGCATCCGGCCGGGGTCTCGCCAGGATCCATGCGTCGGGCTGGCTGCCGGCCAGCCGTTTCGCGGGCCGCAGCCACGATGCGGCTGCAGCGGGCCGGTCGACGACGGCCATGACCTGGCCCGCGCCGGCGGTCCAGGCGGCGGCCAGCGCGTCGGCAGCACCGGCCGAGGCGGTATGGCGGCCGTGGCCGATGGCGATCGTCTCTGCCCTGGAGGCGCGGAGCATCTGGATGAGCCGGTCCAGTTCCGCGGCGGTATGGGGCTGTGGCGGCTGGCTGGCAGCCGGGTAGCGGGCGAGCATCGGCTCGGGTACCCGCGGTGACTCTGCGGCCGGCCAGGCATGGATTGTCGTCATGGTCATCGGGCTTTCCATGCTGCGTAGGCACCGGGCAGGCAAACGGCGCAGGGCCGGTACCGGGCTGCGACGGCGGTCCGCTCATCGGCGAAGAAAACCCGGTGGGCGGCGTAGCCGCCGCCCACGATGGCGCGCAGCGCCGCCGGGCAGTCAAGCCGGCCATAAATCCTGCTCTTGCGGTGCCCGCCGAACCGGCCGGGGGCGGCGCTGCGATAGAGACGCCGGTCAGCGCCCAGCAGCGTATACGTCCTGCCGCCCGGCTCCGGGACAGTACCTGCGGTGCTGGCCATCAGGCGGCGTCGTGGAAGACCAGGGCGAGCGTGAACCGCTGCCCGGACCGGATCACGGACACGCCATGGCGGACCGGCGCGGCTGACCAGCCGTGCCGGGATTGCACCGGCCGGTCATGCGTGGTGAAGACCAGGCCGTGCCCGTGCGGGATAAGGGTGGCCGTGGCCCGGGACTGGGCGCGGGGCCGCTGCTCGTACAGCAAGAACTCCCCGCCGGTGTGATCGACACCGGGATTGTTCAGGTTGATCACGGCCTGCAGCGGGAACACCAGATCGCCATAGAGGTCACGGTGCAGGGCGTTCCAGTCCCCGGCCTGGTACTTCAGCAGGATCGGCGTGGACTTGGCCTGCCCGGCGGCGTGGCACATCGCCAGCCACTCCGGCAAGCTGTCCGGCCATGGCGTCTCGCGGCCGAGCCGGGTCCACCAGTCGCGGGCGATCGGCAGCAGCCGGGGATACAGGGCGCGCTTGAGCCCGGTGACCGCTTCGGGGAAGGGCTCGGCGAAGTACCGGTATTCCCCCTCGCCGAAACGATACCGGCCCATGTTGATCGTGGACCGGAACCGGGAGTCATCATCGTAGAGAGCGGCGATCTGCTCGGCCTCCTCCGGAGTGAGCAGCGGGCCGGTCAGGCCGCAGCCATAGGCATCAAGGTCGGCGCGCACGCTGTCCCAGTCGGTGGCGCTGGCACGTTCCTCCCACCGGTCCAGCTGCGCGCCGTCAGCGGGGATCATGCTGCCTCCAGGGTGAGCAGGGTGCGCTTGGCGTCGGCGCCGCCGAGGTAGCCGCCCATGCTGCCGTCGGAGCGGACGACGCGATGGCAGGGCACCACGACCGGCAGGGGGTTGGTCGCGCAGGCGCTGCCGACGGCGCGGACCGCCTTCGGATTCCCGGCCAGCTGAGCAATGGTGGCGTAGCTGGCGGTATGGCCATAGCCGATCTCAGGCAAGTGACTAAGGACGGTGCGCCGGAACCCGGCCGACAGCCGCCAGTCCAGCGGCAGGTCGAAAGCGCGGCGGCGGCCCGCGAAGTACTCCTCGAGTTCCCGCGCGGCCAGGTCCAGACGGGCCGGGGCATGAAGAATGCGCGGGCTGAGCTTGTCCGCGAGAGCCTGGAGGACAGCGTCGTGGTCCTCGCGGGCGTAGGCCACGCGGACCAGGCCCTGCTCAGTCGCGGCGAGCAGCAGCGGGCCGACCGGGCTGTCGACGATCCGGTAGGCGACATCCAGGATGCCGTCTCGCTGGGAAGCGGCGGCCAGCCGGTCGTGCAGCCGACTCAGGTCACCGGGAGCTTCAGGGAAGGCCCGCGCCAGGTCACGGGACACATCGTCCGTGTTCATCGGGGCTCTCCTTTCCATACTGTCGCGTCCCGCAGGAACGCCGGGGGGTGGCCGCCGCCCAGCGCCCCGTGTGCGGAGACGAATGCCTCGAACGGCTGCTTGCCTGTCATGCCCTGAAGACGCCCGGAGCCCAGGACTTCGTGAGGTCACTCGGCCAAAATCTCGCTGCGCGGCGGCTGCCCGTCATCGTCGGCGCAGGACGGAGCGGTGTCTACACCGAGTGTGAACCAAGCCGGGAACCTGTGATGCTCAATCTGGCCCCCCGCCTCGCCGCCGTGTTTGTGGTCCTTGTGATACATACACCGTGAACCAGGCCAGCTACGACGTGGCCCGCCTGACCCGCGCCGCGCTGATCGCCTGGTACCTCGCCACCTGCCCGCCCCGGATCTGCACCTGCGTCAGCGATGAGCCGCCGTGGTGCCCGGGGGAGCGTTACGTCTTCCTCGGCCCGCAGGGCGGGCACTTCCGGCGCTTCAACTACAGCTCCCGGGTTTCCGCCCGGCAGCGGACGGACGGTACCCGAAGCGGGCGGGCCGCGCCGGGCGGCTGGAGATGCCGGTGCTGGCCGATTTGACCGGGCCGCTGCCCGGACGGCCGTTGCCACCATGGCCATCGGCCACGCCCGGCGAGGATTTCGAGCCGCCCCAGGGCAGGGGGATACGGCGGCTCGCCGCCGACGGCAACATGGCCGGTGCCCCGTCTGCGGTCGGTCCATTCTGCTGCGCCCGGACGGACGCTCACCCGGCACAAGGTCGACGGTGCCGGCTGTACCGGAAGAGGACGCGAGCCACCGGAGCAGGTGATCGCTTCGTGGCGGGCTGTGCGGCCAGGCTTGACCCCGCATAGGTTGCAGCACGGCCAGGGCGTGTACGGCCACATCATGCCTCAGAGGCGGCAGCGTCTCCGGGCTCAGCTGCACGAACTTTGGGAGGCGTCCCGCCAGGAGCGAGCGCGGCTTGACGAGCGGTCGGCCGTCAGGGTTCTGGACGGCCTGCTCGCGCCATACCGCCTCTGAGTGATGATCTTGCCCCAGTCCTGCCCCCAAAAACGGACAGTGAGAAGCAGGAGGGCCCGGCCGCCGTCTGGGGCCGGGCCTTCTAGCGGTTTTTAGTGGGGTGAGCGAGGGGACTCGAACCCCCGACACCCAGGACCACAACCTGGTGCTCTAACCAACTGAGCTACGCCCACCATCGCCGACTGGCTGGATGAAGCATAGCGGGAGCGGGCCATTCTGCCGAACCCGCTTTGGCGCCAACGGTAACCATGCCCTGTGACCGGCGGGCTGCCCGTGCCTGGCGATGGAGGCGCTAGTCGTCTCCGTCGTGAGCACCGCCGTCAGTGGGCCCGTCGGCGGGCAGCGACGGGTCGGGCCCGCCGTACCGCGCGGCAATCTTGCGCGCGGTGAGCGAGTCGGGCCCCGGCGGCGGCACGAACACGGTGTCCCGGTAGTAGCGCAGTTCTTGGATGCTCTCGGTGATGTCGGCCAGGGCGCGGTGCCCGCCGCGCTTGGGCGGGCTGGCGAAGTACGCCCGCGGGTACCAGCGCCGGGCAAGTTCCTTGATGCTCGACACGTCCACCATCCGGTAGTGCAGGAACGCGTCAAGTTCCGGCATGTCGCGCGCGATGAAGACCCGGTCGGTGGCGATGGAGTTGCCCGCCAGCGGCACCCGCCGCGGCTCGGCGATGTACTTGCGCACGTAGCCGAGCACCTGATCCTGCGCCTCCGCGAGGGTGACGCCCGAGGCAAGCTCGGTCAGCAGCCCGGAGGCGGTGTGCATCTCACGCACCACGTCTTCCATCTGGTCCAGCGCCTCGGGCGGCGGCTTGATGACCAGGTCAAGACCCTCGCCGAGCGTTTCCAGCTCACCGTCGGTAACCAGGCAGGCGATCTCGATCAGGGCATCCCGCTCCACGTCGAGCCCTGTCATCTCACAGTCGATCCACACCAGCCGGTCGGTCATCCCCCCAGCCTAGGGCTATGTCCGCGGCATCGCGCCTGCTGGTGCCTCATGCCCGGCCCGTGCCCGACATTCCTCCCTTTTTATGCCGAACGATGCGGCCCCGCCGGCCCCGCCCGTACCCGGATGTGATCCGGGGTGACGATGCCGGGATCGAGCGCGGGGTCGGGCACCGGCCGGCCGAAACCCACCGCCATGGGCACGACGCCGGCCCAGACCGGCAACTCCAGGTCCTCCGGCTCGTCGCCGGGCGGCCCGGTGCGGACCTTGACCGAGGCCTCGCTGAGCGGGATGGCCAGCACCGAGGTGGCGGCGAGTTCCTTGCGGGTCGGCGCGCGCACCGCGTCCCACCGCCCGGGGATCAACTGCTCGGTGACCGCCCGCAGGCCCGCCAGTCGCTCATCCTCGCCGGTGACGATGCGCGCGGTGCCGAAGATCACCGCGCAGCGGTAGTTGACCGAATGACTGAACACCGACCTGGCGCAGACCAGCCCGTCGACGTGCGTGACCGTGACGCAGACCTGCTGCCCGTCCGCCTCGTGCAGGCTCCGGTTGGCGGAGGACCCGTGCAGGTAGAGGGTGTCGCCGATGCGGCCGTAGGCGGTGGGCAGCACGAGCGGCGCGCCGTCGTGGATCACCCCGAGGTGGCAGATCATCCCGGCGTCGAGGACCGCGAGCAGGTCCGCGTGGTCGGTCTTGGCCCGCTCGGAGTGACGGCGCAGGCGGGTGCGCGGTGTCGCGGACAGGGTCTGGCTCTCCGTGCTCATGACGCCTAGGGTAGTGGCAAAGTGGCTATTCACTTAGAGCCACTTTTGAGGTTGAATTGAGGACCACTATGGCCCGCCCCACGCTGGAACTGTCCCTCCTGACCGACCGGGACGACCCGGGACCGCTCACCGCACAGATCGCCGGGCAACTCCGCGGCGCCCTGGCGGACGGCCGGCTGGCCACCGGGGAGCGCCTCCCGTCCACCCGGATGCTCGCCGGGCAGCTCGGCGTGAGCCGGACCGTGGTCACCGGCGCCTACGCCCAGTTGTTCGCCGAGGGCTGGGTCGAGGGACGGCACGGGTCGGGCACCTACGTCGCGGACGGCGCGCCGGGCCGGCCCCGGGCCGGCGGTGCCCCCGAAACGGCCGCCCCGGGTGACCACGGCGAGGGCCCGGCCGGGGATCAGGCGCTGGCGCCGAGCGTGGCCCCGATGATCGACCTGCGGCCGGGGATCGCCTGGACGGCGGGGATCGACCGCGCGGCGTGGCGCCGTGCCTGGCGCGGTGCGGGCATGACCGTGCCCGCCGGCCTGCCGGATCCGCGCGGCAGCGCCGGCCTGCGCGGCGCCCTGACCGGGTACCTGCGGCGCAGCCGCGGCGTGCACTGCTCCGTAGGCCAGATCGTCGTGACACGTGGCGTCGCCGGGAGCCTTGGCCTGATCGCGGCCGCGCTACTGCGGCCGGGCGACCGGGTGGGCGTGGAGGAACCGGGATACCCGGCGGCCAGGGCCGTCTTCGCGGCGCGCGGGCTGCGGGTCGTGCCGTGCCCGGTGGACTCCGGCGGCCTGCGGGTGGACCTGCTCCCGCAGGGGCTGCGGCTGGTCTACGCCACGCCCGCGCACCAGTACCCGCTGGGCGGCCGGCTGTCCGTGCCCCGCCGCCGGGCGCTGACCTCGTGGGCCAGGGACGCCGGCGCGCTGATCGTCGAGGACGACTACGACGGGGAGTTCAGGTACGACGTGGCGCCGCTGCCGGCCCTGTTCGGCCTGGACCCGGAGGTCGTGGTGTACCTGGGCACGGCGACGAAGATACTCACCCCGGCGCTGCGGGTCGGCTGGCTGGCCGCCTCGCGGGGGCTGGCGGCGCGGCTGGCCGGGGCCGTCGGCGCGCTGGGCGACTATGCGTCCGGCCCGGCCCAGGACGCGCTGCTCGGCCTGATCGCGACCGGCGACCTGGAGCGGCACATCCGGCGGATGCGGCATGACTACGCCCGGCGCCGTGCCGCGATCACCGCCGTGTTCGGCGGCGGGGACGCGGGCCGGCTGCTGGGCGACGAGGCGGGCATGCACATGGTCCTGGAGACCCACGCGCCCGCCGCCCGCGTTGCCGCGGCCGCCGCGGCGCGTGGGGTGGCGGTGGCGACTTTGGAGCGGTACTTCGCCGGGGTGGTGACGAGGAACGGGCTGGTGCTCGGGTACGGCGGAGCCCGGCTGCCGGATGTGGCCCGTGGCTGCGAGATCCTCGCCTCGATCCTGGCCGGCGCCTGACCTGGGCCTGGCTGGCTCGCGACCTGGGCCCCGTGGGAGGCGTGGGCCGGAGGCCGCGGGGATGGGCGTGGGCCGAAAGGCCGCGGGGATGGGCGTGGGCCGGAGGCCGACCCCGGCGCGGCTGGAAAAACGCCGCGCCGGGGTGACACTCCGGTCCACGTGACGGTGTCGCGGGCCCTCGGTGCGCGGGGCTGGCCGCCACCGCCGGAGAGGTCAGTGCGCGCGACGCACGGCTGCCAGCGAGGCTGGGCGCCGGAAGGCGAGAGGGTTGGGCACGCGGGAGGGGTGCCGGGGGGCTCGGGGCCCGGTAGCCGGTGGGTTGCGGGGGGCTCGCGGGGGCGGGAGCCGCCCGGCGCCGGAAGCCGTGAGGGTGGGGGCACGCGGGAGGGGTGCCGGGGGCCCGCCGTTCTGGCAGATGTAGGTTCCGGGGGACTGCCGGGGGATCGCCGGTCTGGCAGGTGGTGGGGTTGCGGGGGGTGCGGGGCGGGGAGCCGGCCGGCGCCGGCAGGCGGGCCCCGGGGGACTGTCCGCCTGCCGGCGCTTGCGGCGCACCGGCATGGCCGTGCGCCCGAGCGGTGCGTCCGGCAGGGCCGGGGGCACCGCCGCTCTGGTGACCGGGATCCGGGGAGCCGCATGTGGGGTCCGGAGAACCGGCGGGGCCGGGTTACCGGGCCGCTGGCGGGCGGGAACCGCCAGCGGCCCGGGATCACCGGGTGGATGGGGCCCGTGGTACCCGCCGGGCCCAACGGCCCCCCACCCCGTTGATCGCGCGCGCCTACAGGCCGTTGGGCAGGGTGGCGAGGACGGTGGACGGGAGCAGCGAAAGGACGGCCTGGGGCAGCCTGGCCAGGACGGGCACGGGCAGCTGGGCCAGCAGTGAGACCGGCAGCTTCGCCAGCGCGGGTGCGGGGACCCTGGTCAGTTCCGTGGCGGCGAGCCGGGCCCGGATGGCCGCGGGCAGCCTTGCCCGCACCGGAGCGGGCAGTCCGGCCAGCACCGAGGCGGGGAGCCGGCGCAGCGCGGTCGCGGGCAGGCGGGCCAGGGCGGAGCCGGGCAGCCGGGCCAGCGTGGCGGCGGGCAGCCGGGCCAGGCTCGACGCGGGCAGCCTGGCCAGCACCGAGGGTGGCAGCTTCGCCAGCACCCAGGGCGGGAGCCGCCGCAGGGTGGCCAGCGGCAGCTTCGCGAGCACGTGCACAGGGAGCCGGGTCAGCGCCGGGACGGGCAGTCGGCGCAACACCGGCACGGGCAGCCGCGCCAGGGCGGAGCCGGGCAGCCGGGCCAGCGTGGCGGTCGGCAGCGTGGCCAGGACGGGTGCCGGCAGGCGGGCCAGCGCCGTGGCCGGGAGGCGGCGCAGCGCCGGTGCCGGGAGCTTCGCCAGCATTGAGCCGGGAAGCCGCCCCAGCGCGGCCGCCGGAAGCCTGACCAGCAGGGGGAGTGGTAGCCGTGCGAGGGCCGGCGCCGGGAGCCCGGCAAGCACCGGCCGCGGCAGCGTGACCAGCACCGGCACCGGGAGGCGGGCCAGGGCCGCGGCGCGCAGCCGCGCCAGCACCCAGCGCGGCTGCCGGGCCAGGGCGGCGACCGGCACGGCCGCGAGCCCGGCGACCGGCAGGCTGTTCAGCCGCTGCGGCGCGGGCGGGGCCGTCAGGCCCAGGGCGAGCGCGCATAGGTCGGGCACGCCTGCCGCCCCGCCGGCCACGGGCGCCAGCCCGGTGAACGCTGGATGCGTCAGGACCCGGGGCAGCGCGGGGCTCGCGAGCGCCTGCGCGCGCTCGCGGGCATCCAGGCTCTGCGGCCCGCCCCGCTGAGCGGCGTTCGCCCTGCCGCGCTTGGCGCCGGCCGGGCGGCGGGCCCCGGTAGCCGGCGGGGCGTTTAGGATCGCGTGGACGTCCCCGGCCAGCGCGAGGCAGAGCCTGGTCACCGGCACGGCTGGCGGGCGCGCGGCTCCCGGCCTGGCGCTGACCGCGCCCCTGGCGCCCACCCCGGACAGGTGCCCGGCTCCCCGTGGCGCGGGCAAGGACCCGGACGTGGTGGGCGCGCTCGCGCCTTCCCCAGCGCGCGCTGGGCCCGATGCTGATCCGGGCCGGTTCGGGCTGCCGCCCGTCATTGTGGCGGCGAGCGCGATCCCGCCGGTGGTGCACAGCACCAGCACGAGCGCGGCAATCTTTGTGGTCAGGAGCCTGGCAAGCGGTGGAGTGACCATCTGTTCTCTCCGGGATGCGGCGATTGGGCGAAGACGTGCCGCGTGAAACGCGGCCACCGCCGTGTCCTCGCGCGCCAGTTCGCCAGGCTGCGGCGGTGCTGCCGCGCTGGCCAGCAGGCGCGCCAGCGGATCGGGCACCGGCACCGGGCAGCCGTGCAGCAACTGCTCGGCGGTGCCGCGCCGGATCCGCTGGGAACGGCGTATTTTCATCTCGCCCTCTTCAGCGCCGCGTCGCGCACGCGTATCACTCCGCCATCGGTGTTGTTCGCCGTGGGCTGTTCCAGCCATGCGGAAAGCCTGCGCAATCCCCGGTAGGAAGCCGTGCGGACCGCGCCGGGGCGTTTACCGAGAACCCGTCCCGCGGTCACCGCGTCCAGTCCCATCACGACCCGCAGCAGAACCGCCTCGGCCTGGTCCGTGGGCAATTGCGAAATCAGCCTTATTGCCGCGTCCGTGGCCATTAGTTCCAGCGCCTGGCCGGCCGTGTCGTCGGCGGCTGCCCGGGTCTCCACGTCCGCGGCAGAGACCGTGGCCGGCTGGGGCCGGCGCCGGGCCCGCCGCAGGTGGTCGGCGGCGCGGTGCCGGGCGATCGTCGCCACCCAGCCACGGAAGCCGTCGCTGTCACCGGAGAAACCGGGCAGGTCACGGGCCACTTGCAGCCAGGTTTCCGAGGCCACGTCCTCCGCGTCGGCGCCGACGATCGCCTGCAGGTAACGCAGCACCCGGGGATGGGTATCGCGGTAGAGCGCACGGAACGCCATCTCGTCGCCGGCCCGCGCCCGTTCGATCGCTCGACCAAGGGCGCGTGGGCCCCACGCGATCTCAGCGGGGGCTTCGGGCTGCCGGGGCCGGGAGTCCATTGATCGAAATCATGTGCCTAATGGTGGGTCATTCGCGCGGCGACGGGAAAGCGTCCGCAAAGATCGGGCATGCGGTTATTGGGGCGGGTTACGGATATTCGGTCCGGGAGGAATGGGCGCTTCAGGCCGTGGGCATGGCCGGAGTTGTTGGAACTTGCGGCGTCGAGGAAGCCGTGCGGTTGAGTGGTGGGGAACGCGAGGGGTGGTTCCGGGGTGGTGTGTTTCGACCGGGAACCCGGGGGCGGGCGGGGGTGGTTGGCGGGGGCGGGGGTGGGAGTGGATTATGCAAGGACACCGCGCGGCGGGCGGCCGCGCGGCACAGGTAAGGGAGCGGTATGGGCGATGCCGGGGCTCCGGGGGTGGAGAACACCGCCGGGCTGGCGCGATGGATCTCCGAACACGACCTGCCCGGCGCGGGAGACGACCTGACGGTCGCGCTGATCGCCGGCGGGCGGTCGAATCTGACCTACCGGCTGGAGTTTCGCGCTCCCGGTGCGGCGGGTGCGCGTGCCCCGGCCACCCGCCTGGTACTGCGCCGGCCACCACTCGGGCATGTACTGCCCACCGCGCACGACATGGGCAGGGAGTACCGGGTGCTGTCCGCGCTGCACGGCACCGCCGTCCCGGTGCCCCGCCCGGTGGCGATCTGCCCGGACACCGAGGTCATCGGCGCACCGTTCTACCTGATGGAGTGGGTGGACGGCGTCGTCTTCCGCACCAGCGAGGACGCCCGGCTGCTGAGCCCCGGCCAGGCCGCCCGGATCTGCGAGAACTTCGCTGCCATGCTCGCCACGATCCACGGGCTCGACGTGGCCGCGGTCGGGCTGGACGGGTTCGGCAAGCCGGACGGGTACATGGCCCGGCAGTTGGCGCGGTGGCAGCGGCAGTGGGACCTGTCGGTGACCCGGGAGATGCCCGGTTACGCCGAACTTGTCAGCCGGCTCGCCGCCGGGCTGCCCGCCGAAGGCGGGCCGGGCTCGCCCCGGCCGGGCGGTTCCGCCGGGACCCTGGTGCACGGGGACTTCCGTATCGACAACATGCTGATCAAGCCGGCCCCGGAAGCACGGATCGCCGCGGTCGTGGACTGGGAGATGTCCACGCTCGGCGACCCGCTCGCCGACCTGGGCCTGGCGCTGGTCTACTGGACCCAGGCCGGCGAGGAGGATCTGCTGCCGCATGCCATGGGGGAGTCGGTGACCACCGGCGCCGGGTTTATGACCAGGGACCAGGTCGCGGCCCGGTACGCCGAACTCACCGGCCGGGACCTGTCCCGGCTCGACTACTACATGGCGTTCGGCTGCTTCAAGCTGGCCGTGGTGCTCGAAGGCATCCACGCCCGCTTCCTGCAGCACAAGACGGTGGGCGAGGGGTTCGAGCGGGAAGGGCAGGCGGTCGCCACCCTGATCGGGCGGGCCCACCAGTACCTCGACGGCACGGCCCCGTGACGAAGGAACGGGGCCTTTGGCCATCGGGGGGTTCCGGGGGGTCGCTCCCCCGGGCCAACGGAGCATGACGGAGGCGGTCCCCGGTTGGGGACCGCCTCCGGAAATATTGGGGCCCGGCGCCCCGCTCCGGCCGGGCCCCAAGTTATCTGAGGCCCGGCGCCCCGCAATCGCCGGGCCTCAAGATGTTTGGGGCCCGGCTCCCCGCTTTAGCCGGACCCCAAGTGTTCTGGGGCCCGGCTCCCCGCTTTAGCCAGGCCCCAAGTTCTGTGGTCCGGCTCCCCGCTTTAGCCGGACCACAAGCCTTGGGGGGGGTATTTGGGGCCCGGCTCCCCGCTTTGGCCAGGCCCCAAAGTCCCTTATGAGGCCCGGCGCCCCGCTCTCGCCGGGCCTCACAGAGAAGACGCGCTGGAAACGGGCTTGGTTCACACACGGTGGTGAAGTTTCCAGAGACTTTTTTGGGCGTCCCGTGGTGCTGCCGCGGCCGGTCGTCCGGGCGGTGTTGGCCCAGGGGAGCACAGCTTTACCCGGGGGAACCCCCGGAACCCCGACGGCCCGGAACCGCCGCTACCTGTGGCAATGCGGCTGGCAGATGCGCCGCCCGAAGGCCTGGTAGAAGATCTGCGGGACCTGCGCGGCGCTGGTGACCGGCCAGACCTTGCCGTTGGTCGCCTTGGCGATCTGTTGCAGGTCGCCGAGGTCCTTCGGCACGCCGAAGACGACGATCAAGATCTCGACCGGGCGGCTGGGCTTGACCAGGGTGCGCAAGTCGTGCAGCAGGGTGGCCGCCGAGATGTCGCTGGGGTCGCTCTCCACCCCGGCGGTGAGCACGATGATGTCGTTGACGTACTGCGGCTGGTAGGTGGCGACCATCTGCTTGTAGGCGGCCAGCAGCGTGCCGTACAGGGCGGCCGGGGCGTGCGGGACCGTCTGCCCGGTGGCGGCCAGGTGCTGGATCGCCTGCCTGCGGGTGACCACACCGAACTGTCCCGGCAGCGGGCCCATCGGCACGATCTGGCGATAGGGGAGAGCGCCGGCCAGGTGGCTGGCGAACACCCACAGGCCCATCTGGGTGCTGTCAGGGAACCGCTTCATCCCCGCCGCCGAGATGTGCCCCAGCACCTCCTCCAGGGTCGGGCCGCCCGGCCTGACCGGGGTGGCCATCGCGGCGGAGACGTCGTTGATGGCGAGGAACCGGGACCCGAGGCCCAGGACGCGCCAGGCGTGCAGTTCCTTGCCCGCCTGGCTCGGCCCGGGGGGTGTGAGCAGGAGCGGCGCCGTGCTGGACAGCCCGTAGGAGGCGGGCCAGGCGCCGGCCACACCCGAACCCGTGCGGAACCCCTCGAACCGCAGGTAGGCGCTGGCATAGGACGAGCGCAGCGCGGTGCCGAACGCCTTCGCCACGGCGCCCGTCACGCCACCCGTGCTGGTGAGCACGTAGGGATAGGACAGCTGGAAGGTGCCCTGGGCCGGGTAGCGCACCGCGAGCGGCTCGCCCGGGTGGGCGCGGTCGAAGGCCACCACCGCCTGCTCGGAGGTCAGCGTGACCGGGGCGGTGTCGCTGCCGCGGGACGGCCGGGCGAAGGCGTCCAGCGACGGCAGCGCCCCGGCCCCGGTGCCGGGGTGGACGACCTGGACGTTGAGCGCGAACGTGGCCATCTCGCCTCGGGCGGCCCGGCCGTACCCGAACAGCCGCTTGAGTTCGACCAGCCCGGCCAGACCCGCGGCGCTCTGCGTTGGATCGGGGAACTGCACGTTGAGGCCGAGCGCCCGGGACGGCCCGCCCGCGCTCGGCGGCGCCAGGATCTGCCAGCCGACCGAGTTGCCGAAGGCCGGCGTGCGCGCGGCGGCGGCCCGTGGCATCGCGATGACCAGCGGGGACTCGGCGACGACGATGCCGCTGGGCCGGACGAGCCTGGCGGAGGCCGGTGAGCCACGCGCCACGTCTAGCCACAACGAGGAATCGGGGATCCAGGCGTCGGCCGCTGGCCGGAGTTTCCGCTGCGTACGCTGGGCCAGGTCCACGGCGACCGTGGCCGCGGACGCCGCGTGGACCGCGACCGCGGCGCAGCGCCCGTCGACCTGATGCCGCTGGCTGTTGAAGTAGCTGGCGACCCGCTGGACCACCGGCTCGATCTCGCTGGACACGGTCACCCGCGCGGTCGTGGTCTGGCCGGCGCAGGTGGCGCGGGCGGAGATGGTCCTGGCGCCGAGGGCGACCAGCACGGTCGCCGCGATCACGGCGGCGAGGAGGGTGAACAGCGCCGTGCTGAGCCTTCGCTTGCGGCCCGGCCGGTACCGGTTGCCCGAGCTGGGGCGTCCAGTTGTCACGACATCCCTCACCTCACGAGACGCGCGGCCCGGGCCGCGAATCCGTGCGGGCATACCTGCCGCCCGCACAGGATCGCCAAACCCGCGAGCGTTGCGGGCACGACTGTAGTAGACGATCATCCTTCATGGGATCTCTTGCCCTTTTTGTGCGCGATGTGCTGATCGTGTGCAACCGCCGCCACGCTGAGCACGGCAGCAGGTGCCGCCGCGAGGCCCAGGCGTGCCGCGAGGTCCGGGGATGGCGCGAGGCCCGGGGATGGCGCCCGGCCCGGGGTGCCGTGCGACCGCGGCGCGGCCAGGAGAGTGCGGGCGCGCCCGCCGCCCGGCCAGACTGGGACCATGGCAGGCATCGTGGCGGTGGACGACCCCGGCGACCCGCGCCTCGCGGACTACGCGCGCCTCACCGACGTCCGGCTGCGGACGAGCATGGAGCAGGAGCACGGGCTGTTCGTGGCCGAGGGCGAGAAGGTGATCCGGCGGGCGGTCGCCGCCGGGTTCGGCGTCCGCTCGATGCTGGTCACCCGGGACAAGCTGGCCAGCGTGGCCGGCGTGGCCGCCGCCTGCCCCGGCCCGGTGTACGTGGTCTCCCAGGAAGCCGCCGAGCTCCTCACGGGTTACCGGGTGCACCGCGGCGCGCTGGCGTCGATGGCCCGCCGCGCGCTGCCTACGGTTGCCGGGCTGCTGTCCGGCGCCCCGCCAGCCGGCGACCAGAAGATGGGCGACGGTGCCGGCCCGGCGGCCCCGGGATCTGGGCAGCAGGCCGGCGCGAGGGAGCCAGGCTGGCCACGGCGAATCGTAATTCTGGAAGATCTGGTTGACCATGGGAACGTCGGCGGGATCTTCCGCTGCGCGGCGGCGCTGGGTGTGGACGCGGTGATCTTGTCACCGCGGTGCGCGGACCCGCTCTACCGGCGCGCGGTCAAGGTGTCGATGGGCGCGGTGTTCGCCATCCCGTACGCCCGGATGCCGGACTGGCGCGGCGGGCTGGCCGGGATCCGGGCGTACGGCTTCACCCTGCTCGCGCTGACCCCGGATCAGTCGGCGGTGCCGCTGGACAGGGTCGCGGCGGCGGGGCGCGTCGCGCTGCTGCTCGGCACCGAGGGGGACGGGCTGTCCTCCCGCTGGCTGGCCGAGGCCGACGCCGCGGTCTGCGTCCCGATGAGCGCGGGCGCGGTGGCCCTGGGCGTGGATTCGCTGAACGTGGTCGCGGCCGCGGCGATCGCCTGCCACGAACTGGCGCGCCTGCCGAGATGACCGCGGAGCCGGGGGGCCGCGGCGTTAGCGGGCGCGCGGGCCGCTCGCCGCGTTGAAGTACTCCGTGGCGTCCCGCCGCCACAGGAAGATGACCGCGCCAAGGCCGATCAGCCAGGTGAGGATGGACACCAGGGTGCCGGCCGCGGCGCCCGCGCGGGCCACGCCCACCAGCAGGAACAGCGTCTCCAGCCCGAACAGCACCGAGGCGACGATGCGCGCCCAGGACTTTCCGGCCCTGTTCATCAGCGCCATCCAGACCCACAGCCCGATGCTGATCACCCCGATGAAGATCGAGCCGACGACCACGACTGTCTGCAGGTCGTGCAACTGGGTAGGGGTGAGCGAGGGCTGGGCCTTGTGCAGGCTGCTGCGCAGGCTGCCGATCGTGACCAGGCCGACGATCAGGCTCAGCGCGCTCACCACGGCACCCGCGTACATCAGCCTGACCGCCATCACCACCGAGGCCGGTGGCCCGGGGCGCACGTGTTCGGGCACCTGCCCGGCCGATGGATAAGGCTGGTACATGACTGCTCCTCGGGGGGTGATTCCCAGCGCGCGCGGGCGGGCAAGCGCGGCTGAGCCGATGACGGCGCCCTGAGCCTAGCCGGGCCGGCCGGCTCCTGCCAGCTAGATACCCACGCTGCGGGGGCACCGCAGCAGGGCCCACACCACCTTGCCGCCCTCGTCCAGCAGGTGCCAGCCCCAGCGCACGCAGCAGGCCTCGACCACGGTCAGGCCGCGGCCGGTCTCCGCGTCGAGGTCGGAGCCCCGCAGCACCGGGATGCCATGGCCCGGGTCGGCCACCATGCACATCACGAAGGGGGCCTGGGCGAGCAGGCGCAGCCGTATGCAGTGCTCGCTGACGATCTTGCGGGCGGAGGGGACGCCGTGCCGCAGGGCGTTGGTCACCAGTTCGGAGACGACCAGTTCGGCCAGGTCGACGAGGGCGGCCATGCCCCACAGGCCGAGCGTCACGCGGGTGAAGTCGCGTCCCGTTTTCACCGATTCCGGGTGGGCGCACAGTGTGCATGTCGCCGTGGGCTGCGACGTGGCCGATGCCGAATCGCAGAGCAGGGGAGGTGCCGAAAGCAAGGTGCTCTCCTGGGGCGCGCTCCCGGGCCTGCTCGCCGTGAGGAGTTGATCCTCAGACACCTCGTTCGCCTCCGTTGTCATAGGCGAGGTGGAGCCCGGTGGAAGGTTATGGAAGTCCCATCGACCGATGAACCCGCGGTAACTCGTGCCCTTACGGCACAAGCGCTATCATCCCCTCTATACCTTGCAAACGCAAGGCCAGATGCACGTGCAGATGTAAGTGTTAGCTGCATGTGCGGGCAGGGAGAGGTCATCCGGAGGATTTGCGCAGCCATCGACGGGGCGACAGGGGGCGCAGGTGATCACGGCACAGCCGGGTAGCGGCCCGACCGTGCTGCGCATCCTGCTGGGTTCACAGCTGCGGAGATTGCGCGAGGCGAAAAGGGTTTCCCGGGACGACGCCGGGTACACGATCCGGGCTTCAGGTTCCAAGATCAGCCGGATGGAGCTGGGGCGGGTCAGCTTCAAAGAGCGCGATGTCCAGGACCTGCTCGACCTCTACGGAGTGGACACCGAAGAGGCCGCGTCCCTGGTGGCCCTGGCCAGGCAGGCGAACTCGCCGGGCTGGTGGCACAAGTACGGCGATGTGCTGCCCGACTGGTTCCAGGTCTACGTGGGGCTGGAGGAGGCCGCGTCGCTGATACGGCTCTACGAGGTGCAGTTCATTCCCGGACTGCTCCAGACGGCGGACTACGCCCGGGCCGTTGTCAGGCTCGGGCAGCCTGCCGCGACTCACGACGAGGTCGAACGCCGGGTGAGCCTGCGTCTGGCCAGACAGGAAGTGCTTACCAAGCCGGGCGGGCCCCGGTTGTGGGCGATTATTGATGAGGCGGCGCTGCGGCGCCCCATCGGAGGCATGGAGGTGATGCGCGCCCAGCTTGTCCATCTGATTGAGGGGGCGGGGGAAGCCAATATCACGCTTCAGGTGGTGCCGTTCCGGTCCGGCGGCCACGCGGCCGAGGCCGGGGCGTTCACCATCATGCGGTTTCCCGAGGCGGACCTTCCCGACGTGGTCTACCTAGAACACCTCACCAGCGCCCTCTACCTCGACAAGCGTGAAGACGTAGAGAAGTACACCGAAGTTATGGAACGCCTCAGCGTCGAGGGCGAATCACCAGAACGAACAACCGAAATCTTGAGCAGGATGCTTGAGGAAGCCATAGACGAATGAAGCATTACAACGGAATGCCGGCTGCCGATCTCCCTGGCGCCGGCTGGCGTAAGAGCAGTGCCAGTAACTCGCAGGGTGCCTGCGTGGAACTGGCCAGGCTGGGCAGCGATGAGTTTGCCGTCCGGAACTCGCGGTACCCCGATGGTCCCGCGCTTATATACACCCATGCGGAAGTCGCGGCGCTCATCGAGGGCGTCAAGATGGGTGAGTTCGACGACCTGCTCGGTGAGCCCATCGGCTGACAGCGCAGGTTTCCCGCGGCCTGAGGAGATGCCGTGGCCGTGCGGGAGCAAAGCTGGCCGCCGCGTTCATGCCGGACGCGGCGGCCAGTGCATGTCTGGGGTGACCCGGCGCGTGTGTCGGGTGACCCGGCGCGTGCCGGGGGTGACCCGGCGCAAGCCGACCGTTGTTAGGCAAGCCTAACTTTAGTAAGCTGGCCCGCGTTGCCCGAGCCCGGCCGCCCATCAGGAGAGGAATCCCGTTGTCAACGAGCCAGATCATTCTGCTGGGCGCCGTCGCCGGACTCACCATATTCCTTGGCCTGCCGCTCGGCCGGATGCGGGCACCGATGCCGCGGCTGAAGGTCTTCCTCAACGCGTTCGCCATCGGCATCCTGATCTTCCTGCTCTGGGACGTGCTGACGAACGCCTGGGCGCCGGCCGATGCCGCGCTGACCGCGCACCGCTACCAGACGGCGGTCACCGATGGCCTGACCATGCTGGCCTGCCTCGGCGTTGGCCTGATGGGCCTGGTCTACTTCGACCGCTGGATGAAGCGCCGGGCGGCGGCGATGCGGCCCGAGGGGCCCGGCGCCGCGACCGCGTACCGGCCGCTGCTGCCCGCGGGCCCGAATGCCGCCAAGGCCCGGGCGGCGCAACTGTCGCTGCTCATCGCCGTGGGCATCGGCATGCACAACTTCGGCGAGGGACTGGCGATCGGCTCGTCCGCGGCGGCCGGTCGGCTCAGCCTGGCCGTTCTGCTGGTGATCGGGTTCGGAGCGCACAACGCGACCGAGGGTTTCGGCATCGTGGCCCCGCTCGCCGCGGCGGGGGAACGCCCGGGGTGGGGGCGGCTTGCCCTGCTGGGCCTGATCGGCGGCGGCCCCACCTTCCTGGGTACCGTGGTCGGCCAGGTGATGACCACCCCGCTGCTGGGCGTCGCGTTTCTCGCCGTTGCGGCGGGCTCCATCCTCTACGTGGTCATCGAACTGCTCGCCGTGGCCCGTGCGTCCAAGCTCAAGGAACTCGTCACCTGGGCGATCCTGCTCGGCGTCGTGCTCGGTTTCGTCACCGACGCGATCGTCACCGCGGCCGGCGCCTGACCCGTTCCGCGGCCGCCCGCCCCGTTCCGCGGCCGCTCCGTGCCGTGGCCGCCCGCCCCGTGCCGTGGCCGCCCGCCCCGTGCCGTGGCCGCCCCCTGCCGTCGGTGCCCTCGGCGTGGCGCCGCCTGCGGCGCGCCTTCAGCGCACGGTGCGCTGGCGTCCAGGTTGAGCCACTAGAGTCCTGGGGTGCGTTCCGGGGCCCCGGCGACGGTCCGGCCGCTGACCAGGCGACTGATCGTGTGGGAGATCATCGTCGTCTTCGGCGTGTCGCTCGGCGCCAGCGCGTTGTTCGCGGTCATCAACCTGATCGGCTCGCTCACCGCCCCGAAGGCGCTGCGGCAGCAGCAGGCCCTGCTCGTCGGGTCGCTCGCCCCCGGCCGTCCGCTACTGGACCTGGCCCTGCAACTGGCCAGCATCCTCACCACGCTGATGCCGGTCGCGCTGGTCTTCTACCTGCTGGCCCGGGAAGGCGAGGGGCCCGAGGCGCTGGGCATCGACGCCACCCGCCCCGCCGGCGACGCGCTGCGCGGCGCGGTGCTCGCCGTGCTCATCGGCGGGTCCGGCCTCGCCCTGTACATAGCCGCGTTCCACCTCGGGATCAGCCTCAACGTGGTGCCGGAGAGCCTGCCCAGCGTCTGGTGGCGCGTCCCGGTGCTGATCCTCGACGCGGCGCAGAACGGGATCCTCGAGGAGGTGCTGGTCCTCGGCTACTTGTTGCGCCGCCTGGACCAGCTCGGCTGGGCGCCGGGCAAGGCGATCGCGCTGGCCGCCGTGGTGCGCGGCTCGTACCACCTGTACCAGGGGTTCGGCGGGTTCATCGGCAACGCGATCCTCGGCGTCATCTTCGGGGTGCTGTACCGCCGCTGGGGCCGGGTGACCCCGATGATCATCGCGCACACGCTGGTCGACACCGTCACGTTCGTCGGCTACACGTTGCTGCACGGCCACGTGTCCTGGCTCCCCTAACCCGCGCGCCCCGCCCCGCCGCCCTCCGCCGGGCCGCGCCCGCCCCGCCACGCCGGCCCGCCCCGCCACGCCGCGCCGCGCCCGCGACGCCTCGCTGGCCCCGCCCGTCCCGCCCGCGCGGCATACGGTCGCCCGGGCCCGCGGGCTGGGCCACCGGCTGGGTCAGCCCCGAATCCCGGCCGGCCTCGGCTCAGCGGGCCAGGCCCTCGATCACCCGGGCGCCGGGCATGCTGGCCAGCAGTTTCCCCGCCAGTACCAGCTTGGAGCGCCGGACACCGCTGCCGATCACCACGAACGGGGTGCCCGCCACGGCCGCGTCGACCAGGATGGGCCAGGCCGCGGGCAGGCCCAGCGGGGTGATCCCGCCGTACTCCATCCCGCTTTCCGCGACCGCCACGTCCGTCGCCGCGAACGAGGCCTTGCGCACGTCCAGTTCGCGGCGGGCCACGTTGTTCACGTCGGCCCTGGTCGTGGCCAGGATCACGCACGCGGCGTACCTGGTCTCGCCCTCCCGCTTGCCCGAGATCACCACGCAGTTGGCTGACTCGGCGGGGCTTACCGCGTACCGCTCGCAGAACGCCGCGGTGTCGGCCGCCCCCGGGTCGATCTCGGCCACGCCGACCTCGCCCGCCACGGCTTCCCCGAGCGCGGCCAGCGCGCCGGCCACCGGCCCGGCCAGGAGATCGGGCCTGCTGAGCGCCGGGACGATGGTGAGCGAGCCGATGGATGCAGTCACGCCGTTATCCTCCTACCATGTCCGAGCCGATCATCCCGCCGCAGGCAACGTCGCAGGTAACGGAAACGCTCGGCGGGACCGGGCTCGATCCGGACACCGCGAGCGTCGCGGCGCTGCGCCAGGCCCTCGCCGGCGGCGCCCTCACCGCCGCGGAACTGACAGCTTTCTACCTGAGCAGGATCGAGCGGCTCAACCCGGCGCTGCACGCGGTCATCAGCGTCAGCAAGCGGGCGGCCGCCGACGCGCGGGCCTGCGACGAGGCCCGTGCGCGCGGCGCGGCGCCCGGCCCGCTGACCGGCATCCCGGTGCTGATCAAGGACAACATCGCCGTGTCCGGGATGCCCGCCACGGCCGGCTCACCGGCCCTCGCCGACTCCGACGCTGGCGAGGCGTTCTGCGTCACCAGGCTGCGCGAGGCCGGCGCGGTGATCCTCGGCAAGGCCAACCTGTCCGAATGGGCGAACTTCCGCTCCAGCCACTCCACCAGTGGGTGGAGCACGCTCGGCGGGCAGGCGGTCAACCCGCACGGGCCGGGCCGTAACCCGTCCGGCTCCAGTTCCGGCTCGGGCGTCGCGGTCGCCGCCGGCCTGGCCCCGCTCGCGGTCGGCACGGAAACCGACGGCAGCATCGTCTGCCCCGCCAGCGCGTGCGGGATCGTCGGCATCAAGCCGACCGTCGGCCTGGTCAGCCGCACCGGTATCGTGCCGATCTCGCTGGCGCAGGACACGGCGGGGCCGATGACCCGGTCGGTCGCCGACGCCGCCGCGCTGCTGTCCGCGCTCGCCGCCGCCGACCCGGCCGACCCGGCGACCGCGCCCGCGGCGGCCCGCGACTACACCACGTTCCTCGACCCGTCCGCGCTCGCCGGGGCGCGCCTGGGCGTGTGGCGGGACCCGGTCAACGATGCCGGCGCCCGCACCAGCGCCGTGCTGGACCAGGCGGTGGCGGTGCTGCGCGAGGCCGGTGCCGAGCTGATCGACCCGGTCGAGCTGCCTGGCGCGGACGAGATCACCGAACCGGAGTGGGCGGCCCTGACGCACGAGTTCAAATGCGAACTGAATGCCTACCTGGTTGGCCTGCGCGGGCCGCACCCGGCAGACCTGGCCGGGCTCATTGAATACAACCAGAGATACGCAGGCACGGTGCTGGCCCATTTCGGCCAGGAACTGTTCGAGCGGGCCGAGGCAACCACCGGCGACCCCGCGGAACCCGGCTACCAGGCGGCACGCGCGGAAGCCTCCCGGCGTGCCCGGGAGGCCCTGGACGGGCCGCTCGCCGCGTACCGGCTCGACGCCATCGTCACGCTGACCGCCAACGCCGCCTGGCTGACCGACTACGTGCTCGGCGATCACGACCATTTCCACACCTCAGGGCCATCCGCGGTGGCCGGGTACCCCGCGGTGAGCGTCATGGCGGGAAGTGTGTCCGGCCTGCCGGTGGGCCTTTCCTTCCTCGGCCCGGCGTGGAGCGAGCCGGCGCTGATCGCGCTCGCGTACGCCTTCGAGCAGGCCGCACCGGCGCGCCTGGTGCCGGTGCTGGGCGTCGCGTAGGCCCATGCGGGCGCGAGCGGGCGTGGGTCGCTGAGCAGGAGCCCATGGTGGTTCCATGTCGGCGGCAACGCAGCGAGCGCCCGCCTGCCTCCCCGCTCCACCGGGCGCGCGGCGTGCTGAATGACCTCTGGGCACACCGCGGTCACCGGCCCGGCCGCGGGCCCGCGGGCCAGCGATAGCCTGCGCTCATGGAGACCTGGCGCGCCGCGAACGTCCCTTCCCTGCCGGGACCCGGCGCGGAGCCGTACCTGGCCGACACGGCGACCGGTGAACTGGTGCGGGCCGCCACCGGGCAGCGGGCGAGCCTGTACGCGTGCGGGATCACGCCCTACGACGCGACCCACATCGGCCACGCGGCGACGTACGTGGCCTGGGACCTGCTGGTCCGGGCCTGGCTGGACAGCGGCCACGAGGTCACCTACGTGCAGAACGTGACCGACGTGGACGACCCGCTCCTGGAGCGGGCCGAGCGCGATGGCGAGGACTGGCGGGCCCTGGCGGGCCGAGAGATCGCGCGGTACCGGCGCGACATGGAGGCGCTGCGGGTACTGCCGCCCGCGCGTCTAGTCGGGGCGGTGGAGGCGCTGCCGCTGATCGAGGCGATGAACCGGGTGCTGGCCGACCGCGGGGCCCTCTACGAGGTTGAGCGGGACGTGTACTTCTCCCGGGCTGCGGACCCGGCGTTCGGTGCCGTCTCCCACCTGGACCCGGCCACGATGCTGGCCCTGTCCGCCGAGCGCGGCGGTGACCCGGGCAGGCCGGGGAAGAAGGACCCGCTGGACCCGGTGGTCTGGCTCGCGGCCCGGCCGGGGGAGCCGTCCTGGGACTCCGGTTTCGGGGCCGGCCGCCCCGGCTGGCATGTGGAGTGCGCGGCCATCGCCACGTCCTGCCTCGGTGCGGAGTTCGACGTCCAGGCCGGCGGGAACGACCTGATCTATCCGCATCACGAGTTCAGCGCCTCGCATGCCCGCGTTGCCTTCGCCGACGGCACGCCGGGGCGCAGCGTCTTCGCGCGCCGCTACGTACACGCCGGCATGGTCCGCCTGGACGGCGAGAAAATGTCCAAGTCGCTGGGCAACCTGGTGTTCGTGTCCGGGCTGGTCGCCGGCGGCGTGGACCCGATGGCGGTGCGGCTGGCCATCCTGGCGCATCACTACCGGGAGGACTGGGACTGGACGGATGCCGGGCTGGCCGCGGCCCAGGACCGGCTGGCCCACTGGCGCGCGGCCCTCAGCCGGGCCGGGCTGCCCCGGGCGGGTTCAGGCGTGGGCTCGGCCCCGGAACCGGGTTCCGGGGCCGGCCCGGATTCCGGTGCGGGCCCGGAGTCGTGGGCGGGAACGGCTTTCGAGGCGGTAGCGGATTCCGGTGCGGGCCCGGAGTCGTGGGCGGGCGTGCCTTCGGGAGCGGTAGCGGATTCCGGTGCGGGAGCGGAGACGGGGACGGGCGTGGCTTCGGGAGCGGAGTCGCGGGTGGGCGTGGCTTCCGGGGCGGGACAGGATTCCGGGGCGGGCGTGGCTTCGGGAGCGCGACCGGCATTCGGGGCGGGCGTGGCTTCGGGAGCGGAGTCGCGGGTGGGCGTGGCTTCCGGGGCGGGACAGGATTCCGGGGCGGGCGTGGCTTCGTGAGCGCGACCGGCATTCGGGGCGGGTGTGGCCGTCACGGCGGACGTGGCGGGCGTGCCGCCGGCGGAGAGCGTCCTGGCG